>Ga0129313_1000189_pt1 | contig 61518 bp, 56 predicted proteins | sample O1105metagenome_FD_94436 | JGI IMG/M metagenome (GOLD analysis project Ga0129313, IMG submission 94436) | Orangutan group fecal microbial communities from fecal samples from Wisconsin, USA - O1105 metagenome | ecosystem: Host-associated > Mammals > Digestive system > Large intestine > Fecal...
CAAGGGAAATGCAAGGCTCTGCATTTCCCTTTTTTATGCCTAAAAATAATTTTAAGGAGTTTTTATTATGAGCAAGTATATTTTTACATCAGAATCAGTTACAGAGGGACACCCCGATAAGGTTGCAGACAAGATATCAGACGCTATCCTCGACGCATATCTTGAAAAGGATCCCAATGCAAGAGTTGCAGCCGAGACTGTCCTCAAGAACAATACCGTTATCCTCGCAGGTGAGATAAGCTCCTCCGCCGAGATAGATACAGAAAATGTAGTCCGCAATGTCATCAATAATATAGGCTAAGACCACGCCGAGCTTGGCTTTGACGGTCATACCGCCGAGATAATCAACCTCCTCGACAGGCAGTCTCCCGACATTGCACAGGGCGTTGATTCGGCTCTTGAAGTAAGAGATGAGCACGGCGACGAAATAGGCGCAGGCGATCAGGGTATCATCTTCGGATATGCTGTAAATGAGACTGAGGAGCTGCTGCCGCTGCCGATCTCACTGGCACACAGACTTGCATACAGACTTACGGAAGTCCGCAAGAACGGTACGCTCAAATATCTCCGTCCTGACGGAAAAACTCAGGTATCCGTTATCTATGAGGACGGCAAGGCAGTCGGTATCGACACTGTACTTATCTCCACTCAGCATGATGAAAATGTTACACAGGAACAGCTCCGCAGTGACCTTATCGAAAACGTGATAAAGCCAATAATCCCCGAGGAATGGCTCAATGACGAAGTACGCGTTCTTGTAAATCCTACAGGAAGATTCGTTATCGGCGGACCGGTCGGCGACAGCGGTCTCACAGGCAGAAAGATAATCGTTGACAGCTACGGCGGAGCTGCACATCACGGCGGCGGAGCTTTCAGCGGCAAGGACTCCACAAAGGTCGACAGAAGTGCTGCTTATGCGGCAAGGTGGGCTGCTAAAAATATCGTTGCAGCAGGTCTTGCTGACCGCGCCGAAATACAGCTTGCTTACGCTATCGGAGTTGCCGCTCCTGTGTCAATTTACGTAAATACTTTCGGAACAGGCGTGCTTTCCGACGAGGAGATACAGGTGGCAGTTTCCAAAGTGTTCAACTTCACTCCAAGAGGCATAATCAGAGAGCTGGAACTCCGCAAGCCTGTATTCACCGAGACTGCCGCTTACGGTCACTTCGGCAGACCTGATACTGATTTCTCATGGGAGAGAACAAATAAAGTATCTGCGCTGAAAAAGGCACTTAAAACAAAAGTTGAAGTATGATCGTGTAACAAGTCCTCGAAAAAAACAGCTCCTTCACTATAACCATGATGCTCATATCGGCAAGAAGCCAATGATAATTCAAAGTGATTCTTGCCGATAAGTTGTTTGTCTTATTTGAGAAAAAGCGATCAGAACATAAATAATCAAGCTGTTCTGTACAAAAACAGGATATGTTTTATTCAAGAAAATCCCGTACATAAAACAAGCGATCCTTTTCGATCGGTTTTAGTTTTTTTCTCTTTCTTAGGAATATGAACCTGCATATTATAGAAGTGATCGTCCAATTGAATATTATAGGAACGAATAGGAAAAGTGCTGCCAGCATGAGAATTACTTTTACCCTGTCGGAAATGACTTCAATTTCTGAGAGGAATGGTCTGAAATACCAAAATCCCAGAATAATCTCTGCAAGATGAATGATAAGGTATATTATTTTATACCAGCGATAATATAACGGATTTTCAGGAAGATTATCCGTACACATTTTTCCTGTCTGACCGTTCATGGCAATGGTATAGTTTTCTTTTTCGTATTTTACATTAAGAAGCCATACAGGAACAAGATAATATGTCAGTTCCCTGTTGTGTATGGTCTTTTTTATTTCTGCTTCTTGCATATCAATGGGCTTGTTGTCATCGGCTTTTTGGGCTTTTGCAGGACAGGTTTCTTTTATGCGGTAATCGGCGTCCCTCATCGCATTTTCAGCTCCGATAGTATATCTGCTTGCATAAAAGCCCGTAAGGTATGATTCGTTAAAATCATCTGCTTCACTGAAATTAAACGGCCACATGGAATGAAAAACTTGCCAGCCCATGTTTTTGTCGTTTGCAAGTATCGGATAATCCTTTACAGTTATAGACGAACAGAATTCGGAATCAATAGTCGATTCGCAGGTACAGCTGTATCCCCAGACAGGTATATAGCAGCCTGTTATATTATCCAATGCAGCCTTATCCCTGAATACCCTGGGAACATTTTTTACCCCCGAGATATAGTATGTGTATTTATCCGCAAATTCCTTTTTACTTATCCTGAACGGGATAACCTTGTCAGGTCTGATGTCTCCCTGCAGGTCAGAAGAGATTATCAGATCATGGGTACAAAATGGACATTTTGCCGTTGCAGTCGAAGACTGGGTTATTATCTTTCCGCCGCATGAGGGGCATTCAAATTCTTCAATCTTATCGCTTACATAGGGCTCCCATACTGCTTTTGACCTTTTTACCCAGTCAAAATCCGGAAGCTTTCCGTTAGTTTCTTCATCAAAGTGGGTGATAATATAATCCTGGTCGTATGTATTCTGACAGAATCTGCATGACAATGTTTTCTGTTTGATGTCATAATACATCGGAGCTCCGCAGGACGGACATTTATATTCTTTTACTTCTGACATTTTTATCACCTTTGTTTTCTGTTTTTAGTTCGGCTATACACTACTTGCCTATCCCGTTTGCGCCGCCTGTTACTGCGGCTACTTTGTTTTTTTATCCAGATATCATATGGTCTCCTTTCTTTCTATCCATTTTACACCCTTAGCAATACGCTTCTCGGGCTCATTGAAATGTCCGCCGTCGTTCCATTCAAGTACATGACGGGACACGTTTTTGTCGCCGCTTAGAGCTCTTTCAGTGTTCCGTCCGCAAAGTAGTAGATATTCTCTTTCTTATAGCCGTATTTCGAGCCCTTGACGCTGATATGCGGCTCAAACGTGAAAAAGTCCACCGACGAAAGCGGCGCAGTGTTGCCTTTTTCGGTATATATACGGTCATTCTTGTCCTTCACGATAGAGTGACCGAGATTGCCGAGGAAGTCAAGGTTTATGAATCCGCGGTCGGTTATGAGCTGATTGATATGGAAATACAGCTCCTCAAAGGTAGTCTGCGGAGTAGCAAATTTAAGCAGTTCAGCGTGAAGCTCCTCCTCCATAAGCAGACCGTTCCGCCATTCGGAATTGCGGATACTGTTTATATCCTCGACAACGCCGCCGTTCTCGAGAATTATCGTGCGTGCGTAGTCTCCCCATATATTGCCGCATTGCGGACTGAGGTCGATAGTTATGATATCGTCCGCAGCAATCAGCCTGTCGGAAGTCACATGCTCCCTGCCAGAAACTGAAACCGTAGTTTCGTCTCCCGAAAAAACGAAGGCTCCCACGTCCCAGTACCAGAAAGAATCAGCTCCCAGCGTAAGCATTTTTTCTTCGCAGAGACGCCGCACATCGGTCAGCTTCATGCCTGCATGGAGCTCTTTTTTTATGTATTCTATCGTATCTTTTGCTATTCTTTGTACTTCGGAATACTCCATTTCATTCGCCCTCTTTCTATACTAACGATTTTCCTAACTCATATGCATCTTCCAACGCAGGACTGCTTTCGATATCGCCAATGTCCTTGACTCCGCGCACCAGCACCGTACCGATACTTTCGAGCCTGAAGAAGTCCAGAACCATTTGATACTGCATGATTATGGGCTCAAACAGATTCGGAAGTTCTGCTGCTCCCACAAGAAGAAGTCCAAGTTTTTTGATGCGGAATGTATTTCTCATAGGCGTGTGAAGCCTGTCCACGATTGCTTTTAGCTGTGCGCTGATACCATAGAAATAAACAGGCGAAGCGACTACAACAATGTCCGCATTCCGCAGCTTTTCATAAATCTGAATCATGTCATCACTCTGAAAGCATTGATTTCCTTCGCGAGTGAAACAGCTGTTGCAGCCTATGCAGGGATTCACATTATATTCGGCAACAGATACTATCTCCACGTTATTATTCTTTGCAGCACCTTCTGCAAAGCTCTGCGCCAGCCGCGCAGTATTGCCGTTTTTTCTCACACTGCCAACAAGAATTACTACGTTGCTCAACTTCAACACCTCTCTTTTCAATTATTATAACTGAAAAAATGCAATTTTTCAAGATTAATTTGCGAACAGACAACTGCATAAACGATTCCTCCGAAACGAATTGACACTCGCTTCGGGGGGCTATCTACGGCTTCGGAAAGTGGGCAACTGATTATATACAAAACAAGGCAGGGATTTTTATTCCCTGCCTTGTTTCTGTGTAATTATTCTTCCTTACGTCTTGTTTTCATACTGCTTTTTAAGCAAAGTATTCCAAGTCCGAGCATTGTCATTGCAATGGCCATTATAATGATATGCGTAAGGGAATTATCGCCTGTCTGAGGCAGATCAACAGCTTCATTCGCTGAATTTACGCCCTTTCCCGTCTTAGGATCCACAGTGTATTTTTCAAGTGCCTTACCTGTGCTGTCATAGATGGTTATCTCGCGGTTTACGTCATTGCTGTGCTTTATTGTAATGTCTGTACCGCTTACATTATTTTTGCTGAGGTAATCCTTCAATGCCCAGCTGCCAAGCACCTCATCGGAGGCAATATTGCTCTTATCGTCATCTGTATTTGTTTCGCTGCTGTTTTCATCTGTGAATACAGGCGACTTCTCACCCTTGCTCCAGCTGTTGAGGTCTGTTCCGTACTTTGTATAGAACAGCAGATGTGAAAGACCTTCCTTGTTATTGGACATCATATCATCAAGATATGCGCTTACTTCTTTAAGAATATCCGGCATATTCGCTTTATTTGCATTCAGAGCAGCTGCAAACTCATCAGAAGCCATTTCTGCGGCAGTTTTTGAACCGGTTTTCAGCTCTCCGCCAACTACGGTACCCGAAGCAGCCTTTTCAGCGAGTTCCTTGCCTGCTGTCTTATAAACTGCACTTCCATTGTAATAGCACTCATAATCAAGTGAGATACCAGCATTTCGTCCGTTTATACCGCCAACATCAATAGTTGTGATGAGAGATTCAACATTTCCGTATGTAAAACAGTTTATATTTGTACCACCTGACATACCTGTAAGTCCGCCTACTATTGCCTTGTTGTTGCTCTCTGCATTTGCAGAAATATTGCCGAGAGTAAAGCAGTTAACCTGTGCGGAACGGTTCGTCATTCCTGCAAGACCGCCTGCATATACGGTAGAAGTTCCTGTAGCAGCGTTTATCTCAATATTTGTGCAGCAGTCTGTGATAGTGCCGCGGAGCGTACTGCCAACAAGTCCGCCTATTCTTGCAAAGGATTCTCTTGTTTTAGCATTGATGCTGCCCTCAACGGAGCAGTTGTCAATAACAAATCCGTTCTGAGCCCATGCAATGAGTCCGCCCACATTCGCTTCATAGCGTGAATCAACATTTATGGAGATATCCTTGAGCTTGATATTTCTGATAGTGACAAGCTTTTCATCAGCTTCTGGAGTAAGGTTTGTATCATGCTCACCAGCCGCCAGACCAAACAATCCCGAAAGGTATATATCCGCAGGAGCGTCCTTGCTGCCTATTGTAAGGCCTGTAATAGTATGGTTTCTGCCGTCAAAGTTTCCTCTGAACGGATATACGGAAACATTTTCCTTTTGTCCGTTTATCTCTGCCTGTATTGCGTGACCGATGGGGAGCCAGTCGCCGCCTGTAAGGTTGATATCGCTGTCAAGTGCGAACCATATGCCCTTCCAGTCAACGTCGTCGTTCATAGCCTCTGCTACGTAGCGGAGCTGTGCTTCTGTTTTGATAAGATACGGTTCTTCCTCTGTGCCCTTACCGCCTGCGAATTTTGAAACATCGGCAGGAGCGTATGTTGTTTTGTCGTTGTATGTTGACTTGTCCTTTGCAGTTTTCAGTGCCTCATCGTAAGCTTCACCATTAGCCGAACCGTCGGAGGAAACTGTCTTTGTTACCTCTCCGTTCTCAACTGTAATAGTGACAACCACCTTTTTATCCTTGTCACGTCCGTACCATGTACCGTCGTTGAGCTTCGGCTCCTCTTTTTTCACTATCTCAGCTTCGGGCTGTACATAGGCAGCTTCTGCATAATCGTCTGCAAATGTTACCTCGCTATCGTATTTCCATGCTTTAAGAGAATTATTTGTGATACCGAACTGTGTCAGTTCCGCAGGGAACGCCTTGAAATTAGCGTTCAGCTTCTCCGCGAGCTTGCTGTAATCCTTTGAGGTATAAGCCGCGTTGCCGTATACAACTCCGCCTGTGTAAGCCATACCCTCGTCGCTTACGCCCGATGAGACTCTCGTTCCCACATCAGCAACGGGATCAACTGTCTTATCGCCTATCTTCATTGAAGCTTCGCCGTTGTAATAGCAGTCGTATGTATGACCGATACCAGTTATCCAGCCCGATACAGCTCCAGTATAAATCGAATAATCATTTGTTTCATGCTTACCTGCACCGTAGCAGTTCACCAGATATCCTGCATTTACAGCAACAAGCGAGCTGATAACAGCCATACCTTCATCCTCACGGTTTCCGCTGCCGTAAACATTTCCGAGAGAGTAGCTGTTTGCAACAAGACCTCTGTTCACCAGTGCGGCAAGACCGCCTGTTTCACCAAATGAGCCGCCTTTTGTTACTGTGCAGTAAGCGTCAACATCAGTCATGCAGTTGATGATAGCACCCTTGTAAACGTATGAAGCGATTCCGCCTACGAAATTATTGCCCTTATCAGAGGTCAGTGTCATTTTGCCCTTGACTGAGCAGCTGTCGATCACCGCTCCCTTGTAGCCTTCGCCCTCGGAGTTCATAACTGCAGCGATACCGCCTGCATACGCGCTTGAATTATAGGAAATATTGATAAGCACATCTGTAAGCTTCACATTCTTTACGACTGCATTCGTACCGAGAACGCTGAAAAATCCGATATAATTCTTGCCGTCCTCAAGCTGCTTTGCAGTATCGGTGCTGCCAACTGTCATACCTGATACGGTGTGTCCCTTTCCGTCGAAGCTACCGTTGAAAACATAGTCGCTGTCGCCGATAGGAGTCCACTCCTTGTCGGATACGTCAATATCGCTCATAAGCTCGATGAAAACGCCCGAATAGTCAATGTGTTCGGAGAGCGACAAAGCAAATGCGCGAAGCTGGTCTGCTGTTTTCAGCATATATGGCTCCTCAGCAGTACCCTTTCCCGATTCAAATATGGAAGTATCGATAACGTCATTTATGAAAACTTCATCTGAAAGAGTTATCTTTCCCTCATCAGAGAGCTTCCAGAGCTTGAACTCCGTATCGCCAATGATTTTAGTGATATCATACAGATTGTCATTGAGGGCCTTTACGAATTCAGCGCTGTTTATTTCTGCGACCTTTTCAGCGGTAAACGTACCCTCTGCATTCATAGAGCCTGCACCGTGAGATACAGCTTCAACTGCTGATGCAGAACCTGTCTCGTTTACATAATTCAGCTTAGCGCTTTCTGCGTAATAATCATATTTTCCCGAAGCCGCAGGCATAAGAGCGCCGTTGATGATACCTGCGCAGTTTGCGGCGTCTGCCTGTGCTATAGTTCCGACTGTGACATTTCCTGCCGAGAAGCAGTTATACTGCGCCGAGGTCATCATGCCTGCAACACCGCCTGCATAAAGTGAAAGTCCGCTTGCTGTAAGGACCTTTACATCGCCTGTGTCAGCGCAGTTTACGATATATGTGTCGTTGCCTGCCATGGAAACGATACCTGCGCCGTATGCAATTTTAGTGCCTGACGATGACTCAACGCCTGCTTCTGATATGCAGTTTGAAATAGTTGCATTTCCTGCCGCTCTGCCAACTACACCGCCTGTCATTACCATAGCTTCGTTTGTCTTGGCAGATACAGAGCCGCTGACACTACAGCTGTCAACTACTGCGTGACCATCAGTTTTTGAAGCAGCTTTGCTTGTGATATCACCAGCGATTCCACCAGCCCTGACCACCTTTGCTCCGTAAACACTGATATCCACGTTTTCAAGCTTTATTCCCGAGACATTCGCTGTGCTGAGAAGCGTTGAGAACAAGCCCACATTGGTTTCTTCCGAATAGGGAGCTTCTTCATTTGTTTTGATATTGAGTCCTTTAATGACATGACCTCTGCCGTTGAAATTGCCTGCAAATATCTTGTCAAGATTCTTGCCTGCAGTACCCTCAGCTCCTATAGGATTCCAGTTTTCGATTTCCGACAGGTCGATATCCGCGTCAAGCACGATATACTTGCCCAGATAGTTTTCTCCCTCGTCAACGCTCTTTGCAAAAGCAGAAAGCTGGGCAGCCGTCTTTATAACAAAGGGTGAATTTTCGCTGCCTGCTCCGTCCTCAAAGCACTCGGGAGCATTGCTTTTTGCAAGAGCATTGTTCACAGCGTTTATTATACCCTCGCTGCTGTATGTTGCTCCGCTTACAGCGTCGATGCCTGTCGTGCCGTTTGCGGCTATGATATCGGGGATTATCACCTTTGCTCTCTCCCAGTATGAGGGAGTATCCTTTTGGTCTGTAACGTCTATGGCGGATATAGAACCGTCCTTGATAGTTACCGAAACTGTGATATCTCCGTTGAAGCCGCCTGCCGTACCGGTATACGTTCCGTCCTTATAGGCGGAAGCTCCGCTGACAGCGGCAAAATGAACGGAATTCGTCATCAGTGCCGCAGACAATACAGCGCATAAAAGACGTTTGTTGCGTAGTCTGTGTTTCTTCATTTTTATTACCTCACTTTATTGTATATTGATAATAATTTAACAGTTGAATACAAAAACAGCTGTTAGTAACCTCTAACACAATTAGTATAGCACTCTTTATTGCTTATGTCAACAACTTTTCCAAATAATTCATATCAGGTTTAGTATCCCGATAAGTCCGAACATAGAAAGTCCGAAGCTCGGCATGATGATTCCGGGAAGATCCTGAAATTTCACAGGATCGATTTTACGGCAGGTCGTTCCAATGATCAGGAACACGATCGGATTCAACAGTACGCATATCTTTGGTGCATCAAGTGCGCCGTTCAGAATAGCGATTATCACAAGAACTGTCGGTACTAAAAGCGTTGCATAGCCTAAAAGGAATGTCGGTATTATCTGTTTGTATATCTTTTCGAGTATATCATCAGCGATTTGCAGATTGCCGTGTATCATTGCACCTTTGTAGATAAGCGCCTGAACACAGAGAAAAGCATGAATGAAAATGCCTGCCATTGCCCCGAAATATCCGAAGCCTATCGTCAGATAGCCGAGCAGCGAATGTGTTTCAGCTATCTGCATACCGATAGAATAAAAGCCAAGCCCTACAAGAGCGTCGCCTATCATAGCAAGAGCAATTGAAAGTCCAAATCTCCAATCTGCCATTTTGCTCCAGTTGCTGTCAATATTCTTTGAAGTTCCGAGCTTTTCATTTCCTTTGCCTTTCAGATCAAAGAGAATATCTCCCGTACAGCAAAGCAGACCGCCGATCAGACCTAATATTGAAAAAACTAAATACATAAAAAACTCCTATTTTACACTCTTTCTTATAACACAATTCAGACGGCAGAAGCCGCGCTTTTCAAAGGATCCCTTGTGAACATCACTTTACTTTCTTTTAAATGGTATACATCTGTTTACGCATTTGCAGTAGTCATCGTACTCCTGCCCGTAAAGCTCATGTAGCCATTTTTCTTCTGTTGCTTTCAGTACAGCAGTCATAATGCCCCAATTGATGACGATCACGGGAATCAGAAAGATATTGCGCCACATCAGGCTGATACCTGTGATCAGAATCCACCAGCCGCTGTACATCGGATTTCTTACCCATGCATAGATCCCGTCTGTTTTCAGATGATTTTCTTTTATATTATCGTCCATTCCAGACCGTACAGCACCAATAAACCAGACGATCAGACCTGCGATAATAAGTGCAATTCCAATGGCTATCAACATCGTCGCAGGAAATCCACTGACGGTTCCAAGATGTAAAACATAACTGAATACAGCAATCGCAATGGCAGCAACAACTGCCATTCCGACTACAAGAAACGGTCCGATACCAAAAATCGGTAAATGCTCTTTATTCTTCATTTTTCTCTCCTATCCAAGTGCAACATCCAATATCATCATCAGAGTAAAGCCGACAGAAAACAGGATAACACCGATGTTTGAATGCTCTCCTTCAGACATTTCGGGAATCAGTTCCTCTACCACCACATATATCATTGCTCCTGCGGCAAAGCTCAGCAGATACGGCATTATAGGCAGTAATTGACTTGCAAATAGTATCGTGAGGAGTGCGCCGACCGGTTCAACTGCTCCTGATAATACACCGCCCGCAAACGCCTTCCATTTGCTTTTTCCTTCCACATGAAGCGGCATTGAAATGATAGCTCCTTCAGGAAAATTCTGTATTGCAATTCCGAGAGCCAGAGCGAGCGCTCCGCCTGCGGTCATATCAGCAGAGCCTGATATAAAGCCTGCATATACGATACCAACAGCCATACCTTCGGGGATATTATGTAGCGTAACTGCAAGCGCCATCATTGTTGTACGTGCCAGCTTTGACGGCAATCCCTCCGCTTTTTCTTCATTCATATGCAGATGTGGTATTAGACTGTCAAGCAGCAAAAGGAAAAGAATGCCGCACCAAAATCCGACAACCGCAGGAAGAAAAGCGAGTTTTCCAATATTCTCTGACATATTCATTGCCGGAATTATAAGACTCCATATCGAAGCGGCTGTCATCACGCCTGCTGCAAATCCTGTCAACGCCCGCTGAACACATCTGCTTAGGTTGTGCTTCATGAAAAGCACACAGCCTGCGCCAAGTGCGGTGCCGAGAAAAGGAATCAGAAGTCCAGATAATATTTCTGTTTTCATTTTCTGCCCACAAGCAGCGACGAGCCGCTCAGTCCAAGAACTTTTGCTTCTCCCTTTGACATGAACATACCGTTTGTAGTTTCAATCAGCTCAACGACTTCATAATGCTGTCAATATCGCCACCACAAGATAGAAGGATAAGTTATTGCGAAGATTTCTCTTGTATCTCCTGTTGATCTTCATCATAACTCGATCTCTCCCGCACTTACTCTTTCAGGATTGAGTTCATTGCTGATGATCTTGCCGTCCTTTATACGGACGATCCTGTCAGCAACATTCTTAATTGCTTCATTATGGGTTATGATAACTATGGTAGTCTTATATTCACGATTTATCTTGTCAATAAACAGCATTACATCTTTTGAGGACTTTGAATCAAGAGCTCCTGTAAGCTCATCGCACAGCAGGAGACGCGGATTCTTGATTATTGACCGCGCTATCGCTATACGCTGCTGCTGACCGCCTGAAAGCTCTTTCGGAAAACGGTCATGGAGCTTTTCTATCCCAAGAGTTTTCATAACATCGTCAATGTCGAGCGGTGAAGGCGTAATATCAGAAACAGCCTGTATGTTTTCTTCAGCAGTAAGATCGGGAATAAGATTGAAAAACTGAAAAATAAACCCAATCTTTTCTCTGCGGTATTCTGTCAGCTCCTTCTGACTGAGCTTGTTAAGCTCAACGCCGTCAACAAAAATCTGTCCCTCGTCAATAGTATCAATACCGCCGACCATGTTCAATAATGTAGATTTGCCTGAGCCCGACGGACCGAGGATCACACAGAGCTCACCCTCTTCTATAGAAAGATCTATATGATCCATAGCATACATCATATTTTCTTTTGTAGTGCCGTATTGCTTTACAACGTTTTTTAATTCAATCATCATGTTAAAATTCACTCCTTGGTAATAGCAGCTGCAAATTCGTCGATCATACGAGTCACATCGTTTGTATGATCTTTGAAATAGAAATGGTCTCCAGGCAAAACTATATCAGAATATATCCTCCTGAATGTTTTATCCCAATAGTGTGCGTATTCGTACTTTATAAGGGGATCATCACTTCCTTTTATTATCATGCCGCAGTCCAGAAGTTCTTCCTCTGACGGTTCGGACGGTTCGTATGTTTCAATGGCTTTCATGTCGTCTGCAATGCAATTCATCATGACTGAGAAAAGCCTTTTGTTATTCCGTATGAAATCAGGTACTCCGCCGAGCTTCTCCACAAAACTATATGGTTCCTCGGGACATACCCAGCCTTTCTCGTATTTTTCAGAATAGGGAGGATTTTGCCCCGATGCGATCACTCCTGTCGGAGGTGTGCTGTATTTATTCTGCAGTAAAAGTCCTGCTTCACACGCAACAAAAGCACCCATACTGTGACCAAAGAGGATATACTCCTCTCCGCATAAAATATTTCGCATAACAAACTCAACCGCAGCTAAAATATAGCAGCTGAACAGAGCCTTTGAGCCGTCATTTGAAAAGCTACGGCGCGGATAATCAAACAGCATAACATGCTCTATAGTATCATATGGATTTTCTTTAATAAAGCGATAATAGGAAGAAAAACCTCCTGCATGAGGAAAACAGAAAAGCTTCATGATTAATGACCTCCGCAAACGTTATCTTAAACTAACATAATATCATAAAACAAACCGTTGGAATAACGGTTTGAATTAAATATATTTAAGTTAGTATATAATAACAGTATTTATTATATCACAGCATTTTGTAAAAGTCAAGAGTATTTATACAAAAAGTTCAAATCAATAATAATATCTTCTATTTATCAATGTTGCTTTATTGTGCAGAGGCAAAGCAATATTCTAATAATGTTTATATTATTAGAATAAACTAATTTTATGTATTATAGTACATAATACTACAATTATATATCGAGTATTATTTGTTGTAAGTACAGGAAAGAGATGTTGTCTGCATACCACCTCAGATACAGCAAAAATCATTTATAACGTAAACAGTGCTCCTTCGAGCATTAACAATCCAAGCAAAGCAAAAACCGCTTAGAAGGCTATTCTAAGCGGTTTTCTTGTGGAGCTGGAAACGTGACTTGAACACGCGACCTGCGCATTACGAATAAAATGTCGCCCTTTTTGTGATTTTTTGCAAAATCGAGCAATTGGCTATATTGCGTGATTTAAGAGCTGTTTGCCTTTTGTGGATTTTTGCGTTTTTTAGTGAATTTTAGTGAAAATAAGAACCAAATAAGAACCACGCGCCTATTTAAAAAATGATAATTAAAGAAGTTTCAGAAGCTAAAAAGGAGTTGGGTGTGCCAACTCCTTTACAGATTATTTATCAAGTAACCAATCCAGAACATACTTCTGTTTGATTCCATTATATGATACAGGCGGATCGTTATCCATAGTCAGAAGTATCTTTGTATTATGGTCGTTAATGTTTTGTAGCGGTGTGAGTTCTCGTTCAAGAGTCTTTTCATCACGAACAGTCCATGATACCTGATAATACTCAGTATTTCCATCATAGTCAACAGCTACGAAATCGACTTCCGTATTGCCGTTTTTTCCTACATATACTTCATAGCCTCTGCGGATAAGCTCCAGATATACCACGTTTTCAAGAATATGCCCGTTATCTGCATTATTAGTACCAAGAAGATAATATCTGAGACCGACATCAGCAGCGTAATATTTATCAAGCAGTTTCAGATGTTCTTTCCCCTTTATGTCATATCTTCCGACACGGTACATAAGGAGGCTATCAGTAAGACCTTCAAGATAGTTCTCTACGGTATGATTGGATATTTTTCTTCCTGCACTTGTCATTGAATCAGCTATCTTCTTTGAAGAACAGGGACTTCCAATATTATCAAACAGGTATTTTATAACGCTTTTCAGCATAAGTGGATCCTGTATTTTCTTTCTGGTGACAATATCGTTCAAAACAATAGTATTATATAAGCCATCAAGATATGTTCTAATGTTTCGCCTGTCATTGAGTTCAGTTGTATAAGGGAAGGAGCTGTTATAAACGTAATTCCTGTAAAGTTCCTCTTTACTTATTCCTTCAAAAGCGCTTGCATACTCCTTGAACGACAGAGGAAGCATTTTAAGTTCAACATATCTGCCTGATAATAGCGTTGCAAGCTCGCCTGACATGAAATAGGCGTTTGAACCTGTTATATAAACGTCGGTGTTCTTTTTTACGAACAGGCTGTCAACAGCTTTCTGATAATCAGTCACACACTGTATCTCATCCAGAAAGATATAATTTGTTTTATCAGGAAGCATACGAGCCGTTATATAGCTGTACATTTTATGCCAGTCGTGGAGGTCTTCATTCTCAACTTCTTCAAAATTGATAGATATTATCTGGTTGTCACTGACGCCTTGTTTTCTGAGCTGTTCCCAGAAAAGTTCAAATAGCGTGGATTTTCCGCATCTTCTTATGCCGGTAATAACTTTTATTATTTGTTTGTCCTTCCACTCGTTCAGAAATCTGAGGTATTCATGGCGATCTATCATAGTAATCAACTCCTTCTGCCATTTAGTATATGGATTTCTGGAATTATTATACCATGTTCGCTTCGAAAAGTCAACAGTTGGAATTGTAATTCCAACTTTGTTTGCAAGTGCGCAGAGATGGAACTTTGTTTCTAATCTTATTATAAGGCAGAGAGTTATCCAAAGAAAGAATAACCGAAACCATTGAGAATATAGCACAAAATTGTTTTAACAAACCTCTTGATTAAATCGCTTTGTTGTGGTATAATAACTACACTAAACGAAAGGAGGCAGAGCCATGACTTACGAACTTAGACACTTTGATACTACACTGATGCGCTTCACAGCCACAGAAGATACAAGTTCACCCGAGATAGACATTCTCTGGGTAAATGAAGACCAAAAGGCGTTACTGCCTCTTGATATGACTATTGACGGCGACAGCGTTTCACGTTGGCTGAGACACAGGACTATACCGAAGAATCGTGCATACGTTCACAGCTTTCTAAGCAAATGCGGACTGAATCTTAACCGCCCTATGAGCATACTCAGCGTATCAAAGGGACTGTCACTAAACGACTGCTACTGGGTAGTTGAAGAAGGCTTTGAAGGCAGCTTCTCGCAGTACAACCTGTACGAGAACAGATTCAGTCGAGTGTTGGGACTTATTGCATTCACTGGCTATGGCAGCTCTGTGAGAACATCTCTTGCATCATGCCCTGAGTTCACAACGAATGGTATGCTGCCTAAGTGCTGGCGCAGAGAAAATGGTATTATACAACTTTACAAGGGCGGAACGAGCGGAGCTTCCAACATGGGAAATGAGCCGTATTCAGAATTCTATGCCGCTCAGATAGCAGATGCTCTTGGTATCAACGCTATCTCCTACGGATTGTCAAAATGGCAGGGAGAGCTATGCTCCACCTGTGAACTGTTCACAAGCAAAGACTACTCCTTTATGCCGATAGGCAGACTTGTCAGCAAAGGCGGAATGAAAGCTGTCCGCGAATACTATGCAGCTCTTGGCGATGAATTTATTGCTGCCCTTGACGATATGCTGGTACTTGATTCGATAATATGCAACGTAGACAGACATTTCGGAAACTTCGGATTCCTGGTGGATAACCGCACAAACAAGATAGCTGCTCCTGCACCTCTGTTCGACCATGGCAACTCTCTGTTTAATCTTGCAGGCAGGGACGATCTTGTCTCCGATAAGGAACTCAGCGATTATGCGGATACTCTCGTACCGTGCGTGTATGACGACTTCATCGGCACTGCTAAACAGGTGCTCAGCAACAGGCACAGAGAAGGACTTCGCAGACTGCTTGATTTCCGCTTTAAGCGCCATTCAAGATATAATCTCGACAGCAAGCGTTTGAAGCTGATCGAGGAACAGATTCACAAGCGAGCAAAGGAATTGCTGAAATAATCGTTTAATAAGTATAATAGCCGCAGGGTAATCCCTGCGGCTTTATTATCATTTCAGCTCCCAGCCGTTATCGCCGTGATATATCATACACAAATGGCTCAATATATTCCCTGATAAAATCTGCTCTGTCCATTACAGTTGGTTTGAAATATGAAGCTACCGCTATAACGATATTCTTATCAGGATTGATGTAAATAACATTTCCACTGTTTCCGAGAGCTGCGTAGATTTTCTTTTCGCGGTCTAAAATCCACCACAGATAGCCGTATTCCATTCCTTGCCAGTTCTGATTTTCAATAGCTCTTGGACGGGACATTTCTTCTATCCAGCCTGAAGAAACAATTCGCTTTCCATCGTAAACGCCTTTGTTAAGACATAACAGACCTATCTTAGCCATATCCTCTGCCGACATACAAAGTCCGTAGCCGGGAGTTCCCAAGTCCTCTTTATCGCAGAACCATACATTTTCTTTGGGAGTTTTCTCTATGGTAAACTGCTTGTGTTCTTCAGCTGATCTGGCTATGAAGATTTTGTATGGCTTGATACCCAACGGTTCAAAAAGGTACTTGTTTGCATAGTCCACTGTCTTCATATTTGTTGCCTTGTACAGTATTCCCGAGAGGATATGCAGGCACACGGTTTTATAGTTGAATTCTTCTGTCAGACCTTTTTTTCCGCCAAGAAAATCAAGCGAAGCGTATGTCCAGTTATCGCTTGAACAAACCTTGCTCCACGGATCGCCCTTACCCTTATACGGCGCTCTCATTGTCAGCAGGTGCTTGATAGTTACATCGTATATGGTCTTTTCTCCACGTTTTACTTTATAGTCAGGGAAATAGTCAAGGACTTTATCATCGATACTGCCAATCTGTCCATTATCAAGAGCTATGCCGACAAGCAGCGTCATTACGCTTTTTGTAGCGGACATTATGTGTACGCAGTCGTCTTTCTTATAGTCATGCCATGTATCGCTGTATACCTTTTTTCCGTCTTTGTAAGCGCAGATTTGGCAGATGTTGCTCTCGCTGCCTTTGCTTTCCTCAATATACCTATGAAGTTCGTCTTTTGTCATAATATACCTCCGAATAGATAGGGTTCTGTACATTCGATCGAAGTTTCATACAGTATCTTTATTGTATCAAGATGAATTTTTAATGTCAATACTTTTTCCTAAAACTTTATAAAGAGTGTAAAGTGTTTATTTCAGTTCCCAGCCGTTATCGCCGTGATATATCATCAGTTTGGTCATACCGCCGTCAATGCAGATATTCTCGCCTGTTATGAAGCCTGCCTTGTCGGAGCAGAGGAACATCACCATATCGGCGATATCCATTGGATTTCCCACACGACCGCATGGCTGTTGATATGCGTCAGGACCGTCATAGGCCCTGTAGGACGTATCGATCCAACCTGGGGAGATAGAATTCACGCGTACCTTTCCTGCAAGGCTTACCGCAAGAGCGTGAGTGAGGGCAGCTATTCCGCCTTTCGCTGCCGTGTAGCTCTCGGTCTGAGGCTGACTCATGCGGTCTCGGGAGGACGAAATATTGATGATACTGCCGCCTTTGTTGAAGTTAGGTGCAAAAAGCTTCGACAGATAATATGGCGCAGTCACGCCAACTGCCAGCGCATACTGGAACTCCTCATAGCTGCACTCGTCAATGCCTTTCATCAGCGGCAGAGCGTTGTTCACGAGGAAGTCGATGTGTCCGTGCTCATCTATTATCTGCTGTGCGAATTTTTCAAGCACGGTCTTGTCGGAAATATCACCTACGAAGTGATCTCCCTCGACTATGTCGATAACGCATACCGCCGCACCATTTCTGCGGAACTCCTCGGCTATGCACTTGCCTATTCCATTTGCGCCGCCTGTTACTACGGCTACTTTGTTTTTGAAAATATCATTGCTTTTCATATTTGATTCTCTATCAAAGCTTGCCATAATAGTCTTTCTTTCCGAAGAGTATTGCATCAGCTATATCATCGTCGTTTTCAATATATACGCCAACAGAACCTTTTTTTGATATGAAGCCTGCTTCATCTTCTTCAATGTCGTCGAATATAGTCTTATAATAATCCAATATCTCAGAGTATTTATCTGAAAGCTTTTTATTGTTATAATAGAGATCCAGTTCGTCAAGATCAAATAATTCTATTGCTTCAAACAAATAGTTATCATCATAGAAAACATGAGAATTATTATATCCATCAGTTTCAATTTTATCGTTAAGATCCTTTTTGAAAATGTCTATTGGATCTCCAACTTTTTTCCATAATTCTTCTCTCTTTATTCCAAATTCAACTCCATTTACAGATGTATACGGAATAACCTTTATTTCTTTTTTCATATCGTTCAGCTCCTTGCGAATTAAAGTGCCTTTCCAAGTTCATAAGCCTGTTTCGGATAATCAGCGGCCTTTATCATTTCGGGCGTCATGCAGTTCACACCGATAACTGTGCCTACTATATCCCATTCAAGATATTTCGCCATGCCATTGAACGATGCGAGAGCACCTTCGGCAGACTCCATAGTATCATCAGCCATTGCAACCATAAGCACTGCCTTCTTGCCTCCGTGAAGAACAGAGTCATTGGCATAGAATCGGTCGATAACAGCCTTTATCTGAGCATTGATACCATAATAATAAATAGGCGAAACAAGTACAATGGCGTCAGCTTCTATCAGATGAGGATTGAGCTCCTGCATATCGTCCTTGAACACGCAAGTTGGCGTATCTCCGTGACATTTTTCGCAGGCAATACAAGGATGAACGTCCTTATTTGCAGCGTCAAATCGGAATACTTCGTGTCCTGCTTCTTCTGCACCCTTTATGAACTGCTCTGTAAGACAGACTGTTGTTCCGTTCTTGTGAGGGCTTCCTGTGATAATTACTACTTTCATTTTAGTTTCCTCCTTGATTTATCATAGGTCAGTATATCCGCAGAATTCAGCGAAATCTCCTGCAAGTTCAGTGCCGTTTGCACGGATATTCTGCTCTCCTATTTCGTAATAGTATTCGAGTTCGTGTATGAGAACTGGTATTTCATGACCGAAGGTCTCTTTGATGAATCCCGACTCATGCAATTCTTTTACAATGTCAACAAGCATTTCTACGAACGCTTTTGTAATCTCGGATTCGTACTCCGCAGGAGTAGTTTCACACGCTTGACAATATGCAAATCCACTTTCGATTATCCAGTTCCTAACGATGTCAGCCGTATCATCAACACCGAAAACAAAATCATCATTTTGCAGCCAGAACGCATAGTTCCAGCGGGCTTCCTCCTCATCTGAAGCATATTCAAGCTGCTCGTTCAAATATGATTCGGTATTGTATCCGACGGTAACAGTAGGTCGACATGGATCGTCGTTGTCGTCATAGACATACAGCGAAACAACGTAAATATCGGGCTCGTCCCACGATGCTATCGTCTGCATTATCGCTTCTTTAAGCTGTTCTTTCACTTCATCACTCTCCTGTGAACGTCCATTTTATTCCCTTAGCAATACGCTTCTCAGGCTCATTGAAATGTCCGCCGTCATTCCATTCAAGAACATGACGGAACACATTTTTGTCGCCGCACACAAGCTCATACTGCCTGCGAGTGCAGTCCTCGACAGTCGCCATAATACGGTCCCGAGCCTTTTCCTCGCGGTCACCAAGACTAAGATAAACAGAGCTGTTCTGCGGTGCTGTATGGCTCTCGGCATACCGTATCCATTTCCCGAACCACAGCGAGCCTGAACAGCTGATAACTCCTCCGAACGCCTGACTTTCATAGAACGCCCACAGACTGAAAAGTCCTGCGAGGGAGTATCCGCAGAGTACACGTGAACCTGTGAGGCCGTACTCCTTTTCAAAGTATGGAACGCATTCGTTCACAAGCCAGTCCAGCGTTGAACGTCCGCCGCCCGAAAAGGCCATCTTCTTGTTTAGTGTGAACTCCCACGGTGAGAAATCAGAGTTCCAGTCCTCGGCCTCGTAAACGACATAGTTACACTTTAAGCCCTCGCACAGCGCAAGAACTCTTTCTATAGTCTCGGAGCTGTTTTTCATCTCGCCCCAGTATATCGTGGGCAGTTCAGCACCGTTTATTATAATATGGCAGGTTCTGCCGTTAATATTGATCGTTTCCATTTTTCTCCATGTAAACAAATTCAAGTTCGTCATTTATCACTTTTCGGGTAAATATCGTATAGCCGAGTTTCTGATACAAGCGGATATTATCAAGGCTTCTTGTACTTGTGAAAAGTTCATAGCGCTTATCAGGAAAGTATCCCTCAATCTCTGACAGTAGCATTGAACCATAGCCTTTATGTCGGTGGTCAGGGTGTACCATAAGCTTACCGATATAAACTGTTCCGTCGCTTTCTTTTGCGCGGACAGAGCCTATAATTTTGTTCTTGTCGTCAGTCATTTTCAGTATTACACCGCTGTTAAACTCCTCGATAACTTCATCAATAGTCTGTTTCAGCGGAGGAATGTCTCTGCTGCCGAACAGAGCTGCTTCGCTCTGATAGGCAAGGTATTGAAGCTGCAATATCTCTTGCAGGTCAATGCGTTCAGCTTTTTTTATTATACACATACAAATTCTCCTATACTGAAGTTCCGAGTTCATACGCATCTTTTAACGTGGGGCTTTTATCTATGTCGCCTATGTCCTTGACTCCGCGCACCAGTACCGTACCGATACTTTCAAGCTTGAAGAAGTCCAGCACCATTTGATACTGCATGATTATGGGCTCAAACAGATTCGGAAGCTCTGCTGCTCCCACAAGAAGAAGTCCAAGTTTTTTTATGTGGAACGTGTTTCTAATAGGAGTGTGAAGCCTGTCCACGATTGATTTCAACTGTGCGCTGATACCGTAGAAATATACAGGCGAAGCGACTACAACAATGTCCGCATTCCGCAGCTTTTCATATATCTGCACCATGTCATCTTCTTGAAAGCATTGATTTCCTTCGCGTGTAAAACAGCTGTTGCAGCCTATGCAGGGATTCACATTATAATCGACAACAGATACTATCTCCACGTTATTATTCTTTGCAGCGCCTTCTGCAAAGCTCTGCGCCAGCCGCACAGTATTGCCGTTTTTTCTCACACTGCCAACAAGAATCACTATGTTGCTCACTGCAATCACCTCTGATACTTTATAATCATTATTACGTTTTATCCCTAAAGAATTGCATTATATAATTAAATGACCCGACATGGTACGCATCATTGAGAGGCGTGTCGGGTTCTGTTACAGTTATTATATGCGATAATATTCAAAATGTCAATACCAGAGGCATTCAAAATAATCAATAAGGTACTTTTTAGCTTTATTCCATAGCTCTTTTTCTTCATCTGTGAAATCAGAAAAGGATTTCTCCAGATACAGGTGGAAACCGTCACATATAGTTTCCAGTATGCTGTTCCACTGCTGTCTGGCTTGTTCTTCATTTTCAACCTTACCATCATCAGCGATCTTTGTAAGTACACTGGGGATGCCGATGTTGTTTTTGAGGAAATAGGCTATTCTCGGCAGAATAAACATAGCTATTGAATTATCAAGATCCAACATATCATTATATGAAAAGCCCCATTCTTTAACGAATTCATCATGTTTTTTTCGCTGAGTATGATCGGTGTCATCATCACTGAACATTAATTCTTCGTCCTTTTTCATAAGTTCAAGAACGAATTCCGCTTCTTTTTTCCATCTTTCCATGTTTTCACCTCTGCCACTGTTGAAGTTATTATAATTGCATTATAACATCAAGAATATAGTAACGTCAAGCCTTATTTTTATGGCGATCGCACTGAGATTTGAACTCAGACATCGGAATATTCCGATTACTCACGGTTTAGCAAACCGCTGCCTTACCAGTTAGGCTTATGCGACCATTGGTGGGCAAGGTAGGAGTCGAACCTACGGTGTATCAAAGTCACGGATTTACAGTCCGCTGCAATCGCCACTATGCACACTTGCCCATGTGGGGTAATCGAAGAGAATCGAACTCTCATTTTCAGAGCCACAATCTGACGTCCTTCCATTAGACGACGACTACCTGGTGACGGATAGGGGGATCGAACCCACTATTTAGAGATTGAAAGCCTCTTGTCCTGACCTGTTAGACGAATCCGCCATATATCGTCACTCATATTTGGGTGACGATTATTATTTTATCTATCGGTGTATCAAACATATCCGCAAGTATTATCAGGTTGTCGATGGTGGGAACAGCGTCTCCACGCATCCACTTGAAGATAGCCTGCGGTGTATTGAAACCGCAGCGAGTCTGCACATCAGATATTTTGAAACCTTTGGATTTTATGATATTTTTGATATTATTACCTGTTGCCTTTACGTCGATTATCGGCATCGTAAGCAACTCCTTTCCTTGTATTATGAAAACAAAAACACCGTCTGCTTGCATACAGACGGTGTTTATCATTTGTATGGATCACAACACAAAGAAAGTGTTCTCCAAAATGACTATCCACTATGTTCTGTACGCAGCACAATAAGAGCTTCTTCACTCTCGTGATAGAAATTTTCCTCATAATGTTCGCTGTACAGATAAACCATAGTAAACTGTTTCATTTCGGGTAACTCCTTTCGTAATTATTCTTGTTACAGAGGTCGTCCTGCGACCGTTTCTGTTCTGACTTTACCTGTATTATAACATAGCTTTTTGAAGAAATCAAGTAAACTACAGGTATATTTTTATAAAATATAGAGAAAGGAGCAAATTCTCCCGATATTTATGAAAGAACTTGCCCCTTATTATGCCATTAATAACTTTGCTTCTATGTTGATAAGATATAATGCTGTTCAAAATAGAATGAAACCGCTTATCATTCAATCATTGCCTTTTCAAATCTATGATAAATTGCATAGTGGCACTATCACAACATACATAACCGCTATTGCTAAAAAATTACCGTCAAGGAAAAGCCTGCGTATCTCGTTGTTTTGATATCCGAAGGTTCTGAACAAGGATATCGGAAATCACAGAGCGTGTTTCGGCATTTTTCTGAATTCATCTTTCAGGAATACAACAGCTAATGAGAACGACAACAGATCAGACATCATCTGTGCATACATGACGCCGTCCAGGCCAAAGAATAACGGCATTATCAGCAGAAGCGGAACGCGAAAGACAAGCTGCTTTGTAAACGAAAGTATCGTTCCTTTTGATGCTTTTTCAATGGCTGGAAAAAAAGTGACCGAACATATCTGCACACCGTTTATAAAAGTGAAAAATAAGTATTTTCTCATAAAACTTACTGCAAATCCAAGGTACAATTCATCGTCTGATGTACTGCCGAACAAACTTATGAGCGGTTTTGGAAAGAACTCAAATAAAATCCACATTATAGCTGAAATTATAATCGCTGACTTCATAAACAATCTTACGGCATCACGCACCCGATCGTATTTTTCAGCACCGTAATTATAGCTGCATATCGGCTGTGCACCATTTATCAAACCGTTTATCATAGCAAAGAAAATAACGCTTGTCTTCATTACGATACCGGCAGCAGCAATGGGAGTATCTCCGCCATAAATGCTCTTTTCACCATAAGCTCTGAGCGTATTGTTCATCACGATCTGAACAAGTAGATTTGAAAACTGAAAAACAAAGGCATTGAAGCCCAGTTTGCATATGTACCCTATATCTTTGCATATTGGAATAAAGTCCGAAAGTTCATATCTCACAGACTTGAAATGCGTGAAATACACAGCCATCATCAGCGCTGATAATAGCTGACTGATAACTGTCGCCCATGCAGCGCCCTTTATACCCCAATCTAATACAAAGATAAAAATCGGATCAAGAATCAAATTCAGCATCGCGCCTGTAATAACAGCAGCCATTGAATAACCGGGACTTCTGTCGGCTCGGATAAGCGGATTTATACCTGTTGAAAACATCAGAAAAGGTATTCCGAATGAGGTTATCCTTGCATATTCTGCTGCATATGGCATAATATTTTCAGTTGTCCCGAACAATATCAATAAAGGCTTAAGAAATATACGCACAAGACTACTGATGATTACGCCACTTATAACGAGCATTACTGCGGCTGTACCTGCAATGCTTCTTGCTCTTCTTTCATTCTTTTTTCCAAGCTCCAGGTTGAAGCCTGCCGCCGAACCCAGTCCTGCCATAAGTCCTATTGCCATACATATGGTAGTCAGCGGAAACGAAACATTAGTGGAAGCATTTCCAAGCTTTCCGATACCATGTCCAATGAATATCTGGTCAACGATATTATAAAGAGCGTTGACAACATTTGCTATAATTGCAGGAACAGCAAGACACAGCAGCAGTGATCCGATTGGTTTTGTACCAAGAGAATTTTCTGTTGTTTTTATTTTTGACATTAATATCACTTCCGATATTCTCCTAAAAAATATCACTAACAGAGTATACCTTTATTGTATCATATTTAATAAAAAGAATCAACTATCTGATGTTCAGAATATTTCACAATAATGATAAAATATTTTTATCAGGATAAATCAAAACGCCTCTATATTCAATACATTTAGTATACTTTATCCAATTCATCATTTCCTGTTTTCAAAAATAAAAATATCTGTGAACGTGTAGTAAACATCGCAGAATCTATATTGACAAACGCATTCCGCCTATGATATAATACTTATAAAGAAAATACTATTTGTACAATTTTTATACTTAGGAGGCTGCTGATAATGTTATATAACACATTTATTACTGCTGAGAACGGCAATACCGAAACGATAGTGCTGCTACATGGTTTTGGCGGCAATTCACGTATCTGGAAATATCAGATTCCTCTGCTTTCTAAGTATTTCAATGTGCTTACTGTTGATCTGCCCAGCCACAACGAAGGGAATCTGCGGCTTTCGCAGATTGATGTTACTCTGGATGCAATCAGCAAAGAGATACTCGCTGTCTGTGATATGCATAACGTCCGCAATGCTATATTCATGGGCGTTTCACTGGGCACAGTCTTTGTGAAGTATATAGAGGCTTTTTATCCTGAGTATGTAAAATTCGGTATTCTGGTTGGTGCAGTCGCAACAGTCAATACACTTCTGCACGGCTGTGCTAAGCTGTTTTCAAAAATAGGTGATAAACTTCCATTTGTAGCTGTCTATCATGTTTTCAGCTGGATAATAATGCCCGGCAAGCGCAATCAGGAAAGCCGCAGTATTTTCAGGAAATGTGCTATCGCACTAAATAAACAGGAATTCAAGCTTTATATGCATATTTTCAATCAGGCATTCCGTTTCAGCAAGATGTTTGAAAAGGAATATCACCCTGAAAACACCTATATTTCAGGTATGCTGGATTCATGTTTTTTGCGCCGCACCATTCTTGAAGCACAGCGTTCTTGTGGACGTATGATACAGATGGTTTCCTGCGGCCATGTTTGCAATATTGTTCATAAGGAACGCTTCAACACGATCATGCTTGAACTGCTTGAACAGCATCAGAAACTCTCAGCGGAAGCCGCCTTTTAAGCAGGCGGATCTTGGATATATTCTTTTTCATATTTATTGGCTCTTTCAGAGAAATTATAATGCTTTTTACGAATATTATATCACATTCTCTCAATCAAAAAAAGAATCAATGAAAGAATTCCCGAACAAAAAGACTTTTTTTATCAGAAACAGCCTGTACAGTTAAGTACAGGCTGTTTTATATTTGTGACGATTACAGAATTGTAATTAAATTACAGAATTGTAATTCTGCACATAAAACTGAAGAAATATGCTATCATGTAATCACACCAAGAAAACCAACAAATGATACAAACAGCTGTATAATTGCAGCTGATGTAATAAACATCTTTCATATCTTATGTTAAGCATGAGGTCAGAATGCTAAACCAAAGGATAAAAAGATCCAGCACGAAAACAAACAATACTTATTCTATAAAATTTAAAAGGAGGTCCATATTATGGGACAGGGTGGAAAAATAAAAATTGAAAACAAGACAGATTCAAGAATGAAAAGACGTTATTGCAAATCATATCAAATGGATTCATGGAGTTTTCCTGAAACTATCGAAGCAAACTCAAGTGCAACTGTTTATGTTGAATGGGATGAATGTATTTTTCACGCAAAGGGCGATGATCGCGGCACAGTTATTTATTATCTCGAGAATAATCCTGAAAAAGAAGTGCATATTTCGTTATTTAACGCTAATGAACGTAATTTTACTGTGACACGCTTGAAATTTAACGGCATTTCTTCAGTACCTCAAAAAGTAAACTGGCTGCATGACGGTATAATGGCTGTGCCTGTAGAGGAAAAAGAGCAGGAAGCGAAACCTGAGAATAAAATAAAAGAGTATGATCTTAATGGACCTGTACAACCGTCAAGATGGATGGGCTGGCTCAATGACGAAACTCCTCTGAATAAGATCAATATCCCCGGAACACATGATTCTTTGGCTTACTGTGTTCCCCATGCAGTAATTGAGAGCACCGCCAAAACTCAGAAAATGGACATTATGGAGCAGCTGAACATCGGATGCAGATTTTTAGACATAAGGATCAATCAGAATCTTGAAGGACGTCATGGTGATATAGACTGTAAAGACGGTATGTGGCAGGCAATGAAATGGATAAGCTCTTTCCTGAAAGAAAATCCGAAAGAAACCATTCTTATGAGAACGAAGCTTGAAAGTGAGGATAATGTATCTATCCTAAATTATAACCTTGGTTTTTTATTCTCCGAATTTGGCGAATTGTTCTGGAGAAGAAACGGCAAAACAGAATGGCCGACATTAAAGGAAGTAAGAGGAAAGATAGTTGTTCTCGATAATCTTACTGATAATTATTTCTTCTTCAATAGTGGTTATGGCTTTAAATACGGTGGAGGTAATACTCCTGATATGCTGATACAGGATGTATACGATCCTGTAAATCCTAATTTTTATAAGGATCATATAAGAGATGAAGAATATAAACTGAACCTTATAAAACAAAATATGGATATACCATTTGATCTTACAAAAATAAAACTCAATTATGTAAGTGCAGTTACAGGTTGGGCGGGAGCTATGGGAAACGGCTTGTCGCCAAAGTCATTTGCTGATTATCTGAACCCTCGTGTAGTGGACTGCATTTCAAAAAAAGAAAGCTGTTATACAGGAGTTATACTCTTTGATTTTATCGATGAAAATATCACAAAAACAGTTTTCTCAAAAACCAAACTAAAATAACGAATAAAAAACATTGAATTGAATGCAATAATCAGTCTGTCAAAGTTCACGTTGTATCTACCGGTGTTTGCACGTGAGAACATAGTATAAAAAAATTATAGTTAAATAATTGCCAGAAGATAAAAAGGAGTTGGGTGTTGCCAACTCCTTTTTCAGATTATTTATCAAGTAACCAATCCAAAATATACTTCTGTTTGATAACAGCCTAAAGGCGACTATCGAGCACACAGTGAATATTAACCTGTCTTTTCTCTGTAGCCTTTTTCAATAATACGATACTCGGAGAGATCTACTGTTTCCGAGTGCTTTGGCTGTTCACCGCGCCTGAATGTCCAGTTGGTTCCAATAGGCATATTCAATACTTTTTGCAGCGGCTGATTGCATCTTTCGGAAATCATTTTGGCTGTTTCAACGTCATTTCCGCCCATATACACTATAGTATCGCAATTGTCAAGAATAGTATGGGAGCTTTCGCCGTAGCCCTGTTTCAGCTGCGATTCGGACTGCAATATGAGCGTTGCCGATATATCTCTTGAACGGATATTTGATATCATGTTCTCGAAGCCGTGGATACGGCAGTTAGTGCCAAAATCGTCAAGTATAAACCTGACGGGTACAGGCAGGCGGTTGTCTTTACACTCATAATCTGCATAATTACAAAGCTCATTCATTGCCTGACTGTAGAAAATATTTGCAAGAAGGTCCTTTGAACGATCGGTATCGCTAATACCAAGAAATACTATCGTTTTTTCCTGTCCAATAGTTTTGAAATCAATGGTATTAAAGCCGGAAGTCATTGATTTGAGTCCCTTTGAAGCAAAAGGTCCGAGCATTGCCTGTATAGTTATAATTATACAAGCCAGAGTACGCGGAGGTGTTGCCTTGAACTTAAGATACTGGTCATACGCCCAGCTATTCTTGGACATTCTTTGATACCTTGCTGCATGACGCACAAATAAACTTGCAAGGCTGGCAGAACTGAACGCTATTCTCGACATTGACGGGAACGGAGTTGAAAATGCCGATATCGCTGCGGAGAAAAAGACTGCCATAAATGATAGAGTCAGTGACCGGAAACCTTCGATTCTGGACAGAATAAAAAGCATTAAATCTGAAAAAAACAATATCTTATCTCCGAAAGGACATGAAAAAATAAAAAATGCTGAGATGATCCGAGTCTTATTAACGCCCTTTTTCAGGGCGTACGAATAATGAAGAAATATAGAAAGATTGTAGGTATTTTGATATACCTTAAAAGAACAGAACAAGATGTTAATGATGTAATTCAAGCTTTTACTAATGTTATTGTAAATTATAGAAAGTAAGGGGTAAAGATATGTCAATATTCAATGGTTCAACTTTAATGATTACAGGCGGTACAGGTTCTTTCGGCAGTACCGTACTTAAAAGATTTCTGACATCAGATATCGGTCAGATCAGAATATTTAGTCGTGATGAAAAGAAACAAGACGATATGCGTCATATGCTTCAGCAGAAGCATCCAGATTGTGCTTCTAAGGTGAAGTTCTACATAAGAAGTACCTCATTTCCGAAGAAGCTCTCATGAAAGCTGTTTTCGGACACTATGAGCCGGAAGGCGGTGATGCTGCATGAATATCTTTGAAAAGATTCGCGAAAGTGTTACCATGCAGCAGGTAGCGGAGCTTTACAGTATCGACACTCGCAGAGGAATGATAAACTGTATCTTCCATGATGACAAAACTCCGTCCATGAAGCTCTATGACGACCACTATTACTGCTTCGGCTGCGGAGCTCACGGTGATGCAGTAGCATTTGCAGCTCAGGTAACGGGACTATCGCAGTATGAAGCGGCAAAACAACTCTGCTCAGCCTTCGGTATCGTACACAGCAGCAATGAACCATTCATAAAACCGGTGATACAGAGGAAAACTCAGCGTGAAAAGGAAGGAAAAGCCTTCCGCGTACTGTCGGACTATTATCATTTGCTTTGCAGATTCCGCGAAGAATATGCTCCGAGGTCGCAGGGAGAAGAACCCAGTTCACTGTTTGTGGAGAGCCTGAACAATCAGGACGAATATGAAAACTACTGCAATATTTTCATCAGCGGTACACAGGAAGAGCGAAAAGACTTTATTGAGAACAGGAAGGAGGTATTGGAACGTGCAGGAAAGAGAGTCAGAGAATATTATGGAAATAGTATCACAGGACGAAGCAGCGAATATGTCATTTCCGGATGAAGAACCGACGATAATAGACGTTGAACCTGAGGAGCTTACCGCAGACAGTAATACCACAAACGCATATACGGCTGACAGTGGATACAGTTCCGATGGATCATATTCCGCTTCCGAAGTATGCAGCACTTCTGATACTACTTTCGCTGCAGATTCAACTCCCGTATGGCTTGATGATAAGAGCGTAAATGAGATAATCTTCTGTGAGGAATTTTTATCTGAACACAGGATTATCTGTATCAACAATCAATTTATCGGCTTTGACGGCGTTATCGAGGATATCTATATTGAAAAGCTCATCTATGAGAAGCTGAAACCGTATATTCAGAAAGGAGTCGCAGGCAAGGTAAAGCAGCTGTGTCAGGCTCTGAAACTGGACGCACATTCCGAGGAAATCGTTCCCGACATGAACGAGATACACTTATTAAACGGAACGCTGAATGCTAAGACGGGCGAGTTCACTTACGAGAAAAAATTCTGTTTCGGACGTATCAATAACAGCTATAATCCTAATGCAGTTCCGCCCGAGAAGTTCCTGTCATTTTTGTCTGAGCTTCTGATACCTGAGGATATTCTCACCTTACAGGAATGGTTCGGCTATTTGCTTATCCCGAGTACAAAGGCGCAGAAAATGCTGACCATGATAGGCAACGGCGGAGAGGGCAAGAGCCGTATAGGAGTTTTGCTGAAAAACATTTACGGCAGGACAATGTCCACAGGAAATCTCTATACTCTTGAAACAAATCGCTTTGCCCGTGCAGCACTTGAAAACGCATATCTTTTCCTTGACGACGATATGATAATGGAAAAGCTTTCTGAGACAAATGTGCTGAAAACAATTATCACAAATGAGGGAAAAATGCTTATTGAGAAAAAAGGCATACAACCGTACTCAGCAAATATCTATGCGAAGCTTATGTCATTCGGAAATGGTTCGCTGAAATCTCTTACGGATAAGTCCGACGGCTTCTTCCGCAGGCAGATAATTATTACCACGAAGCCAAAACCCGAAAACAGAGTTGATGATCCTTTCCTTGTGGAGAAATTTATTTCCGAAAAGGAAGGAATACTTCTGTGGTCACTTGAAGGTCTGCGGAGACTTATGGATAATAATTTCAGCTTTACTATCAGCGAAAGGACAGCAGAAAATCTCAGAAACAGCATGAAGGACAGCAGCAACATTATCGGTTTCCTTGAGGACGAACAGTTTGTAAAATTTGATCCTTCACTGGAATGCTCCACGGCTGATCTTTACAGCGGTTATTGTCACTGGTGCGCTATTAACAGTACCGATCCTATGAAAAAGGAAATATTCAACTTCTGGCTGAAACAGAATCACAACAAGTACAATATCGAATACGGTAACAATATTCAGAGTCACGGGAATGTGAAGAAAGCCAGAGGATATCGCGGACTGGATACCACCTACAGAAATAATCTCAGCTGAATTTAAAAAATGATGTATTTGGTGTATTCGATGTATTCATATACGGTGTTAAGCCATTTTCAGGCTGTTTTTTAATACATCAAAATACACCTTGAATACACCGACACTGTATCAGATGTATTTTGAAACGTCGGAATACAGGCAAATAGACACCAAATACATCAAATACACCGATTTTGAAATCCATTTTAGAATTTTCAGAAAGGGCAAATGAACTCCCAAAGCTGTGTTCTGATGCTTATCAGGCTGAAAAAAAGTTAATTTCTCTTTTGGGCTGAGCAACAGAAATGATATTTTTTATTGAAATAGCATTCTGAAGTTTTCAGAATATCCCGAAAAAGCAGTCGGCACTAAGTGCATTCAGGTGATTAGCAAGCATCGCCTGTGTCATTACACTTTCGATTTTTCAGGAAAAATCGTATCACAGGCAGCACAGCTTGCTGGGAGATTCCCAGACCCTTTTATCCGAAGTTTACAAACATTTTTATGAGGAGGCATCTATGGCAAACCGTGTAAGAAAACACATGATAAATTTCTATGTTGATGACGACGAGCTTGCAGCTATCAGACTGAAAATGGAAAAAATCAATATGACCAATCAGTCGCTCTATCTGAGAAAGATGGCTCTTGAAGGACGTATCATAAAAGTGGATTATTCCGTTTTCAATGATATTGGAAATTCCATTTCCGGCGTATCAAGAAATATCAATCAGATAGCAAAACGTATCAATGCGACTGATAACATTTATGCAGAAGATATGAAGCAGATAAAACAGACACAGGAGGAAATATGGCAATTACTAAAATCCATAGAATTACGACTACTCTGATCCATGCCCTCAACTATATTGAGAATACAAATAAGACAGATGATAATCTGCTTGTAACAGGTTATGGATGTTCCCCCGAGATTGCTGCTATAGAATTTGAACAAGTCCGCAGAAATGCAATGAAGCCCGGTGGCACTTTGGCGTTTCACCTAATACAATCATTTGCTCCGGGTGAAGTTGATTATGAAACTGCTCATAAGATTGGAGTTGAACTTGCAGACAAGGTTCTGAGGAATCGTTTTCAGTATGTAGTGGCAACGCATATTGACAAAGATCATATCCACAATCATATCGTTTTTAATTCTGTGAGTTTTACAGATTATAAAAAATTTCATTGTACAGCTTCGGTCTATCGGTATATTAAAAGGCATAGCGATGTTCTATGCAGCGAAAACGGATTATCGGTTATCACTATTCCTCAAAGCAGAGGAAAAAGCCATTATGAACATCTGCTTGACAAGAAAGGTCAGAGCTGGAAGTCAAAACTTCGGCAGACTATTGATTACTGTATCCTGAAATCACGAAGTTGGGATGAATTTCTCATGCTGATGGACAAAGAAAAATACGAAATAAAGTATGGTAAGTATATCTCTTTCCGCGCCGAAGGTCAGGAACACTTTACCCGTTCAAAGGCCCTTGGCGATCATTATACCGAGGAAAGTATCAGAAAAAGAATTGCAGGCGAATATGTCAGGTTATCATCAAAGGAGCCTGATATCAGAAACAGTCTTGTTATTGACATAGAGAATAATATAAAAGCTATGCAATCCAAAGGATATGCGAACTGGGCAAAGGTTTTCAATCTCAAACTTGTGGCTGAGACCGTGAACTATCTTTCAGAAAACAATATTTCCGATATTTCTACCCTTGATGCAAAAATATCCGAATTGTCAGATAAGCTATATGAGAAAAAAGAAATATCCAAAGCAAACGAAAAGCGGATAAAAGTTCTGGAAGAACAGATAAAGGATATCGAAGTTTACAGGAAGACCAAACCTGTTGTTGAAGGTGTTCCCAAGCATTTCGACAAGGAAAAGTACAGGCACGAACATGAAGCTGAGTTTATTCTTTATGCTGCCGCCGAGAGGTCAATTAAAAAGGCTTTCGGAGGGAAAAAGCTTCCGCTTATCAAAGAACTCAGGGCAGAACAGAAGAAACTGAGGACAGAAGCAGACAAGCTCTGGGCTGAGATAAAAAACGAGAGACCACAACTTGATGAGCTGAGAAAGATGAAAAATAATATCGATCGCTTTCTTAACTCAGATAACCAGCATGATCGCAGTCGTGACAGGAAACGTTATAATGAGCTTGAATAACCATAATCAGGCAAAGAAATTGTTAAATGAAAAATATTATGTAAAACATCTTGACAGTTCTACACGATAATGTTATGCTTTAAAGCGATAAACCGCAAGTTAAAACCTATCATTTATGTAAGGAGGATACTATGGCAAGAATAGAAGAACGTCGTAATAAAAACGGCGAAGTTACAAGTTACAGATTCCGTGTTTCTCAGGGATATAACTCTGACGGGAAACAGAATGTTATAGTAAAAACATGGAAACCGCCGAAAGGACTTACAAAGGCTCAATTAAAAAAAGAAGTTCAGAAACAAGCAGCGCTGTTTGAGTCTGAATGCGATCTCGGACTTACAGTTGACAGCAGTATTACATTCAGACAGCTGTATGAAATGTGGCTAAGGGAATATGCTGAGGTAAGCTTGAAAAAGACAACTCTGGCAAGCTATAAAGCAATGCTGAAGAACGTTCTGAAAAGCATCGGTCACATTAGTCTGAACAAGATACAGCCGCATCACCTGAGCGATTTTTATGCTTCATTGCTTGGAAGGACAGTTAAAACAAACGAAGCTGTAACACCCAATGTTGATTTTAAAAAGTATATTCTTGTTTATGACGGAAAGAAGTATAAACATGAGCGAATGACACAGTCGAAACTTTCCAGAAAAGCAGGGGTTTCTTTGACTACTATAAAAGTGCTTCTTAAGGGTAAAGCTATCAGCGTGAAATGTGCAAAGAAGATTTCAGATGCCCTTGGACTGGAATACAAAAAGGTTTTTAATGATGTAAAACGAGATAATGTTAGTGTGGCGACTGTAAAAAGATATCACGCTATTATATCAGGAATCTTTAAACACGCAGTAACTCAGAATATTATTCCTGTAAATCCATGTACAAGAGTCAGACTTCCTAAAGCACCAAAACCTGAAGCAGTGTTTCTTGACGAATCAGAAGCACTTCGCCTCTTGGATGAACTCGAAGATGCACCTGAACCGTTCAGAACGGCTACGATGCTATGTTTGTTTACAGGAATGCGAAGAGGAGAGCTCTGTGCTCTGAATTGGAAAAATATAGATGAAGATGCACTTCTTGTATGCGTAAGGAAAAATCTTACCTATACGAAGGAATTCGGACTTGTTGAAGGAACTCCAAAGACAAAATCTTCTATCAGAGATATAAAGATATCTGATAACGTCATAGAAATGCTGCATGAATACAAGAAATGGCAGGACGAGTACAAGTATAATCTTGGAAATAAGTGGATTGAAACAGGAAAAGTATTCACCAATGATTTTGGCGGTTGGCTGAGACCTGACACGTTTTCAAGCTGGTTCCGTAAATTCTGTAAAGAACATCATTTTGATAAAGTTCACGTACACACTCTGCGCCATACCGCAGCAACTATTATGATCATGAACGACATTCCTCTGAAAGTAGTTTCTCAGAGGCTCGGACACAACAGCACTACCGTAACGAATGATATTTATACCCATGTTATACAGAGAGCAGACGAAATGGCAGCGAAAGCGATGGATCTGTCATTGTTCTCAAAGAAAAAGAAGGATAAATCCGCATAACAAATTGGCAGCAGCCGGAGAAGTATTATCTCTGGCTGTTGCCTTTTTTTATTGCGTTATAAAGCCGATAGAGCGTAAAGACTACTGTACGGTAGAGAAACCTGAGAAAAGCCTATACGAAATGCGAACCATCCGACCAGCAAGCCGCTCGACCTGCTCTGTTATCCCATCGGCAACTCCACGCAGGAGAACGCCGTGGTCATCGACACATTCGGCGGCAGCGGCTCGACGCTCATGGCGTGCGAGCAGATGAACCGCATCTGCTACATGATGGAGCTTGACGAAAAATACGCCTCCGTCATCCTCCGGAGCTACGTTGAGGACACCGGGAATGCCGAAGGCGTGTATGTAATTCGTAACGGACAACAGATTCCGTATGCGGAACTAGTCAAAGGGAAAGAGATAAAGGAAAGCTGATAGTTAGCTTATTCATGGATTATAATCAACCCATTCTCCATCAACAAGTGTTTCAAGCTTTCCCCATTCCGGTTTACCGATATTACGTCCTTTTACCCTAATGGGAATCAAAGCGTCGTGCTGACAATCAGGCAACGGATCGTCTATATCGATCCACCCTCTATCATCAATTTCATCGTTCCAGTCCTCAAGAACACCTTCCAGATCATCAAAGCAATATTCATCAAATGATGCCTGCACAGCCTTTTCGTCGCAATAATAAAAAAGGAAAACTTCTCCGCGTTTTTTCTGATAAACTACAATCTTATATACAGTATCTTTATTATTGCATTTATATGGATTTTTCAAATATGCAAGTTTTCTCATGATATCACATACCCTCTTAATAATGACTTTTTTGATTATACAATGTCTCCGCCGATATGTCAATATCCGGAAACAACTATGTGGTGTATGTTATATGTAATGGATGCAGATTCCGTATGCAGAGTTGGTGAAAGAGGTGGAGACGAAGGAAGTCTGACGAGGTATTATACGTATAAATTTGAATTCAGTAGGAATTAAAAATCCTGAACGACCATTCGTATGCCTGTGGGTTTGCTCTGAATTTTTGACGATCCTCTTCAAGAATAATAAAACTATCAGGTAATCTGTACGAATGATTTTCCCATAATCCTTCATGCTTGTCTGATTCAAGTGCTGTGTACCTGTTTTCATAATGGATACGTTCTAATTCATATATAAACTTTCGCAGCAGATTGGCTTTTATCAGGAAATTGTATTCATCGTTTTCACGTTCATCCCATTTATGGAATTCTTTTTCATCATCAGAAAGCTCCATATACGGAATATTATTTTCTTTTTCACGCTGATGTATATCCCAGTAACTGCTTTCAACTTCATATAAGAAACGGTTATCTTCAGGAAAAATCGCATTGCTGAAAAGGCAGCTGCACATTTCTCTCAAAGCCGATTGAGGAAATGGAATAATGATATCCTCATAGCTATAATTTGTCTTCAGATACCTGTTTATTATGTCAATCCAACTGTTACGAGGTACAGCCGCATCCCATCCGCACATCCATAATATAGTAAAATATTGGCATTCTTCGGGATCAAATACGTCAGGATCAAGCACTCTTTTTCGTGCATCTTCTGTATCGGGCATAGTAATACATCTTCCTGTTGCCTTCTCAGTTATCTTAGCTTCTATGTATAGATCAAGTCCCATAACATCCTCCAAATCAAGTAGTTAAATAAATACCGATTTCTGTTACTATGATTATACAGTGCCTATGTCGATATGTCAATATCCGGAAACGCTATAATATGCACAAATCGGCGCGGTGTATGCTATCTTCAACAGACAGCAGATTCCGTATGTAGAGTTAGTTAAGGAGGTTGATACAAAAGAATCATGAAATGCTTTCGGGATTTATTATTTCTCCACGTTTTCTTATTTCATTTATAAGCTTAAGTTCTGAAATTATCTCGCCTTCAATCGGATATGTATCCTTAAGCTTCATTGCAGCCTGATATTCCTTTTCAGCAGCTTCGGCATCATGCTTGATAAGCAATTGATAAGCGTACATAAGTCTTCGTTTGGAAATAAATGTCTTACCTGCAGAGGTAATGTACTTTGCAAGCTCCTGATCATATATCTTCTCAATTTCTTCAGCAGATGCACCATTCATTATTTTACAGAACATCAGTTCCGAAAGGCTTTCAAGCTGATAATACTTGATCTTATCATCACTTGCAGCTTCGGATAATATCTTTTCTGCACCTTCATAATCCATTTTATCCATAAGAGCCTGTCCTTTTAGTAATTCTTCAGCTGCTTTGTAAAAGCCTTCGCTGCCAAGAGCCAGAAGCTCGGGAGAAATCTGTGACAGAGTCATGCCGTTAAAGAGAAGCCCGTTTACTTTCAGTGTTTTGTATATTGCAACTCTTTCAGCAGGATTTCGTAGCATCATCATTATATTATAGCCGTCATTTGGAACTTGTATTATCATTGGAATAAGGTTAGTAAAGCCAATGACTAGAGATATTGCTCCTAATACCAAAAGGAAAGTACGTATAATGATTCCGTGGATTGAAAAAGCTATTGGAAATGTAATAAGAGCAGTCAGGATGTTGAAAATTCCTCCGCCAGCGTGATACAGCAAAAAAGGCACTTTTTCAGGTTCGTTGCCTTCTGGGGGCATAAGTACACATTGTCCTGCTGTACCCTTTATTGACATTTTTTTAAATTCAAATTTATTATTGCGCTTTATCAGTGTAAGTGAGCCTACTCTAAATAACAGATATTTGTACCCTAAGAGCAAACCGAAAACAAGATGTCCCGCTTCATGTATTATTATTATAAGCAGATAAGAAATAAAAAGTGAAACACAAGCTGTAATTACCATAGCTGTTTTGTCTGCTCCGCTTAAAGCTAATGAACTTGGAGATATATGCTTGATTATTTTTCCAGCTACCAAGCCTCCACCGAAGCAGCCTATAAAAAACGCAGTTAAAAGAAATATTATTTTTTGATCTTTTTTCTTTTTCATTTCAATTCTCCTTAGTAGTTTTTTATTATAGTTTATATTGCGTAAGAACCAATAAGAACCAAATAAGAACCAAACGCCTATTTGGACAAATAGTGTACTGGAAGAAAATACTCATATTTTTGGTTCTTACGTAAGAACCAAAATGACATTTTTAGAGAAAAACGGTATATAAAATTTTAACCACGCAGTCCATAAACCGCGTGGTTAAGCCATTTGCTTGGAGCTTGTGACGGGACTCGAACCTGCGACCGAGGACTGTTTTTAAAGCGAACATAATTTCCAGCTTTGATTGTTACGCTGCTTTTGCCACAGTTTCCTTCAGTTCGCCTACGAATCTGTAATATATCTCAACCTGCTGATATGTCTTTCCATAGAGTTTTTCCTTATGGTGGACAACTATTTTGTCGATAAGCTCATTGAGTATATCAGCATTGAGTTCCTTTATATCCGTATAACTGTCAATTACTTTTGTAAATTTATCGGCGGCATCGGATCTGGCTTTGAGCGTCGTGATCTCATATGTCAGTTCAGGTATCGTCTTCTTTAATTCTGCCTGTTCTTCCTCAAATGTTTTTGTCATCTGTGCATAGCGATCATCTGAGATCTTTCCGAGTGCATTATCTTCATATAGTTTGTTGAGAAGGTGGTCTATCTCAGCTATTCTGCCCTGTACTTTTTCGAGCTCTTGTTCAAGCTGTATTACCTTCTTTGCACTGCTGTCGCTGCATTTGCTGTCGAGGAATGACCTGAACTCGTCCTTATTTTTACGATATGACTTCAGCACTCTCCGGATGTCTTTCAGCACAAGCTTGTACAACACATCGTAGGTAATATAATGCGAAGCACAGTATTCCTTGCCGTGAGTTTTATACATCCAGCATGAGTATGCTCCGTGGTATGTACCGTCGCGGCGTTTCTTCTGCGAGTAAGTGAGTGCGTGACCGCAGTCCGCACAGTAGAGCAGACCTGCGAACATCTGAACCTCACCTGTCAGCGTTGGACGCCTCTTGGTACTCATCATTCTGTGAGCGTCGTCCCACAGCTCCTGAGAGATTATCGGCTCATGACAGTTCTCAACGATTATCCAGTCCTCTCTCGGGACCTTGACCTTCTCCTTGCTTTTCATTGACTTGCACCGCTGCTTCCCGTAGATCAGTTTGCCGAGGTAGACCTCATTTTCAAGTATCACTCGGATCGAAGTAACGTGCCAGTCGAATTCCTTTCTCCAGTAATCCGACTTGAAATAATCAGGATTATGGAGATTGAAGTAGGCGATAGGAGTGAGAACTCTTTCCTCGCGGAAGATTTTCGTGGTCTTATTGAAGCCTATCCCCTGCGCCGCCATTCTGAATATCCTTCGTACTGTCTCCGCGGCAGGCTCATCTATCACAAGGTGATGCCTGTCGTTCGGGTCCAGCTTGTAACCGAAGGGCGGCTTTGAACCAATGTACTGTCCGGCTTTCGCTTTTGCCTTCTTCGCAGTCTTAGTCTTGATAGAAGCCTCCCTTGCGAAGTAATCATTCAGTACATTTCTCATGGGAAACATCATATCGTTTTCGTTTTTCATTGAGTCGTAGTTGTCGCTCACAGCAATGAACCGAACTCCGAGCTCTTTGAACTTTTCAACGTACATTCCGACTTCGATATACGATCTTCCGAATCGTGACTGGTCTTTTACCAGGACAGTATCTATCAGTCCGTTCTGAATGTCCTCATACATTCTCTGGAACGCAGGACGGTCAAAGTTAGTGCCGCTGTATCCATCATCATCGTACACTTCATAATTTTCTATTGCATGATCCTTGCAGTACTGCTCCAATAATAATTTCTGCGAGCCAATGCTTACGCTTTCACCCATTCGCCCGTCATCGACCGAGAGCCTGCAATACAGAGCTGCTTTTTTAGGCTGTTTGTTTTTCATTATAACTCCTTTCTCAGCCGTGCAGCAGATCCTTACACGGACAGTATACCACATCTCCGCTCAGGAATCCAGTGTGCACAGCTGATTTCGTAGGACTGCACAAAAAACATTTTCCGACTTTTACATCGACTCGCTCTCGGTCTGCTTTGCATCAAAGGCAGGCTTTTCATACCCCCTTTCGAGCTGTCGGAGCATTAATTCTCCGAGCGACTCTTCAGCTCTTTTCCTGCCAAGGAAAGCAGACCAAACACGATAGGTGACACCGTCAACAGTACAGTCGTGATGCAATACGGACTGTACCTCTGGATCTTCACTGCAATGAGTCTTTTCAAGGTTTACGCTCATACATCCGCCTCCTCTAAAACTATTCAATTCAAATTCACAGGTACAAAATCAAATCGTACCGTCTTTGCTGAGCCTGCGTGTTACCAGCCCAGACTTTTTGAGCATCCCTTGCGAGGCCTGCTCGGTTTTTTATCACTCCTCACTTCTCTGAAATCTTACAGCACTTTCAAAGTTTATTATGCCGTTTATTCGTCTGACCTCATCTGTTACCATCTGCCGCAGTTTAAAGAGTGTTGTATCTTCAATGTCATTGATTGCCGCGAGCATATGAGTTTGTGCTCCGACTTCAACGGCAAGCTTGAATATCGCACGGGACAATCGCTGCTCCGAACCTTTAATATATCCATCAATTATTGTGGAGAGCTGCGGAGCCAAGTATTCTATCGCCGTGTGATCCTGTGTGTTGAGATACCCGCAATAGAAACGGACGGCTTTTTCTATAAACGCTGACCTTGAAGTGCAGCAATCTTTCTTATATGCCACATCGATCATCTCAAGTGTTTCGGGATACAGTTTCATCCCGAATCTTATCTTTTCTGACGAGAATGCGACTTCTTTTTCTGCGGAATCTCCGTGCTTTTTCTTATTATCCGCTGAATTATGCGACTCCATTTTCAAAAACCTCCATTCCATGCGACTTTCATCATTTTTCCCAAAGTCCTGAAAAAATCGGCGGGCACTGCCCGTCCGATGTGAGCATCCGGGCGCTGAATGCGACCGGATTTTAACCTGCAAACTGGAAAGGGGCACGGGTTCTCCCGTTTCAGCGGCAAACGGAACGCCGTTTGCTATGCTTGCCGGTCTTGCGGACCGACTTCCGTACCCCCCCAACTTTTTCGTTTTTCCGATACCTGTATTATCCCCACACTCGCTCCACGTTGCGCGACAATCGCGTTCAACGCGAGCGGTGAAGTAACTATACTATTTTCCTTTTGAGGACGGCAAACTCGGGGCTTTCTGCGCGTGTTTCAGTTTCAATTAACTGAACATCATTGTCATAGATGTTATAGCTGAAGAAAAAAGGCACATAGTTGATTTATAATTATCATGTAATATATATCTTCCTTCTTAGCTATAATAATATATTATCTTGTATACTTAATATATAAGCCTATGACATATTGTCACTCCCCCTATGACAGAATCAGCTTTTGAAGCGAAGTGACAACTCTGCGTCGCGGAGCTTGTCCTCGTCCATGTCATAGTTCAGGAATGCGACCTCATATGAGTTCTCGACCTGGCGACCGTTGTCAGCATAGTTGTTGTGAATGCGAATGATATCCTTCTGCGCAAGAGTTTTCAGTGCGCGCTCAACATTGCTCACTGACATCGCAGTGTCTCTTGCGATACCTGTGTGGCTTATGGTCGAACTATTCTTTTCACTGTCGTAGTAGCAGAGTAAATCCATCACCACCTTGAACTCGGCAGGCGTAGTGATGTTGAGATACTCCAACGGTGAGTTGACGCCGTTAGAATAGCTTGTGCAGTTAGTCACGTTCATGTTTTTCATCTACATCTTCCTTTCGCGTTTCGAGTTTATTACTTTTGATGTCAAGAACTGTCCGGACGTCTTAACTGCATTCAGTATACACCAGTCCTTGACAGAAGTCAATAGATGTTGTATAATAACTCTATCACGGTCAATCTATAATCTATTTTTGTGAACAAATTGTAAACTTTTGATTTTGCGCTATATATTTAGCGCTTTTAGAATAAATCCGCAGTATTTAGCGCTTCGAACAATTAGAACACTATTTCTGAAAGGAGACATTATGTTTGAGATAGAAGCACACTACCATGACAGAAAGATCTATCTTTCCGACGGAAGAACATATCCGCTCGGGGAAATACTTCTGCGCTATTTTTCGATGAATTCAACTGCTCTCGAAGACTTGTATGACGTATGTGAGCGTGCAAAAGCAGAGTTGAACATCAGTTCCTTGTTCTGTCCTGCTGACATTGGAAAGCGCGCACGTAACATCGAGTACACATACGACTGCATCATGGACATCGCAGAAACACTTCCGCCATACGACAAGAAACATTTCAGACGCGGTCTCCTGAGAAATCTGTTTGCATACTATCACGACATTTTTGACGAACCGTTTTATGAAGATTCTGAATTTGAATCTGACGATTATAACGATCATTACATAAATGCAGAGAGCACTCCAGTGTCTTATGAGGAGATGTATATCACGGAAGATTTGAACGAGCTGCGAGCACTTGATGATTATGATTTCGACAGTAAGAAAGTTTTCAGCAACTATGAGAACAGAAAAGACGCCGCCGACTTCACGACCTGTATCGAACAGATGACGAACGAGTTCGCAGAATTTGTTTCTGATCTTATGCGCGTTAAGAATGTTTTTATGCCGTTTGCAGACAAGCTCTGCGCCCACAACAACTATCCGTCCAATCAAAAGGTGATAGAAGTTTTTCAGCAGTTCACAGAGAACTGTTACTCTGAATCACATTTTGATCTTGTATCAAGTGGCAGTATGTGCATGGGACATACGCTTCTCGAAACGAAAAAAGGTCCCATACTCTGTGAGACTTATCGTTTCACATCGCTGGGAGCCTTTCTGTATTTTGAGTTGTTTAAATGCATTGAAGAGAAATACATGCCAGTCAAGTGCCGCAACTGCGGACGCTGGTTCATCATGAAGCATACAACGTTTTCTCACTACTGCAAACGCTTGATAAGCAGTAATCCTCCGAAATCCTGCCGCGACAATGCTATGCGTCACAACTTCAAGGAAAAGATAAAGAATGATCCTGTATGGGAAATCTACAACCGTGCTTACAAGCAGCACTACGCTCGCTTCATGAAAAAGAAAATGAGCAAGTCCGAGTTTGCCGAGTGGGGAGAGTATGCTATCCAACTGCGAACTAAAGCTGCTGATGGTGAGTTGGAGATGGAGGAGTATCAGAGATTGATTAGGATATGATAAAGGAAACAACCTTCTTTAGTACATGAAATAATCACAGAATGATGATATTATTACGGCTTAAGATACTTATCAAGTATATTGCAAAAGTCAAATGTTGCAAAATAGTCGGCAGGCGTTTCAGCACGGCGTATCATTTTTATACTGTTGTCCTCGCAGAGAAGAAGTTCGGCAGAACGAAGCTTGCCATTGTAATTGTATCCCATTGAGAAACCATGTGCTCCTGTATCGTGGATATATACCAGATCCCCGATATCAACAGGCGGAAGCATACGGTCGATCGCAAATTTATCGTTATTCTCGCACAGACCTCCTGTTACGTCGCACATATAAGTACATGGTTCGTTCTCTTTCCCAAGTACGGTGATATGGTGATACGCTCCGTACATTGCGGGACGCATCAGATTAGCAGCGCAGGCATCACAACCAACATATTCTTTATAGATGTGTTTTTTATGCAGAACACGAGTTACAAGCGCTCCATAAGGTGCAAGCATAAATCTTCCCATTTCTGTAAATATTGCAACGTCACCGAGTCCTGCAGGAACAAGTATTTCTTCAAAGACTTTGCAGACTCCTTCTCCGATGGCAATAATGTCATTCGGCGTCTGTTCAGGCCTGTATGCTACTCCTACACCGCCTGAGAGATTGATGAACTTTATATCCGCGCCTGTTTCCTTTTTCAGATCGGCTGCAAGCTGGAACATCTGCTTTGCAAGTGTTGGATAATAATCATTTGTTACGGTATTGGAAGCAAGAAATGCATGTATACCGAAATGTTTTGCCCCCTTCTGCATAAGAAGTCTGAAGCCTTCAAACATCTGCTCACGGGTAAAACCGTATTTGGCATCCTGAGGCTTGTCCATGACAAAAGTTGAGATCGTAAAGTTACCGCCTGCATTGAAGCGGCAGCATATCGTCTCGGGAATACCTGTCAGCTTTTCGAGATAATCAATGTGGGTGATATCATCAAGATTTATATATGCCCCAAGCTTGTATGCGAGTTCATAATCTGCCGCAGGTGTAACATTTGATGAAAACATAATGTCACTTCCGGAGAAACCGCAGGCATCTGACAGTTCGAGTTCAGTGAGAGAGGAACAATCTACGCCGCAGCCTTCTTCCTGCAATATTTTAAGAATAAACGGATTGGGAGTTGCCTTTACAGCAAAATATTCCTTGAACCCCTTATTCCATGCAAAAGCTTTTTTAACAAGACGGGCATTCTCTCGGATACCTTTTTCATCATAGATATGGAAAGGAGTCGGAAATTTCTGAGCGATCTCCTCTGCCTGTTCTTTTGTTATAAAAGGTGCTTTTTTCATAATATCTTCTCCTTTATTTTATCTTCATAATGTCAGAGTATTTCTTCAAGCTCTTTAAGCCATATACTGGCAGAAGCGTCACTTGGCATACGCCAGTCACCTCTCGGAGACAGCGTAACTGTACCTACCTTAGGACCATCCGGCAAACATGAACGCTTGAACTGCTGCGCGAAAAAGCGCTTATAAAATGTTTTCAGCCACTTCATTACCACTTCTAGTGAGTATTCATCCTTAAACGCAATACAGGCTATACGGAATATCTTTGACGGTGAAAATCCGTATCTCAGCATATAGTACATAAAGAAATCATGAAGCTCATACGGTCCGACTATATCCTCGGTTTTCTGTGATATAGTACCATCATGCTCAGGCGGAAGCAGTTCGGGACTTACAGGCGTATCAAGTATGTCAAGGAGAGCTTTTTTCAGCTTACCGTCCGAGGTATCTGATTCATAGCTGACCAGCCAGCGCACAAGTGTCTTCGGGATAGATGAGTTTACGGCATACATAGACATATGGTCGCCGTTGTACGTTGCCCAGCCGAGGGCAAGTTCGGAAAGGTCACCTGTACCAATAACGATACCGCCGAGCTGATTAGCCTTGTCCATAAGTATCTGTGTGCGCTCCCTTGCCTGAGAGTTTTCGTAGGTCACGTCATGTATATCGGATGACTGTCCAATATCAGCAAAATGCTGCATAACGCTGTTTCGTATATCTATCTCTGTAAGAGTAGTTCCGTATACTTCAGCAAGCGTGCAGGCATTATTATAAGTCCTGTCTGTTGTTCCGAAGCAGGGCATAGTTATGGTATGTATGCCGCGCCTGTCAAGTCCCAGCATATCAAATGCGTGGACAGCAACAATAAGTGCAAGCGTTGAGTCGAGGCCTCCCGAAAGCCCAAGGACAGCAGTCTTGCAGCCAATATGCCGCAGTCTTGTCATAAGACCGACCGCCTGCATAGTGAGTATCTCTTCACATCTGCTGTCAAGCTGTTTCTTATCAGACGGCACGAAAGGAGTTTTCGGGAAATATCTGTCAAGGTGTGTTTCCGTGATCTCAAGGCTGAAAAAAGTGCTTTTCATATCCGGAGAAGCGGTAAAGGTATTCATTCTCCGACGTTCATAATCGAGCTTTTTTATATCTGTATCCGCAATGATAAGGCCCTTTGAAAAAAGACGTGATTCTACTATAACAGAGCCGTTCTCAGCAATTATATCATGTCCGGCAAAGACCATATCCTGCGTCGATTCGCCGATACCCGAATCTGCATATGCATAGGTGCAGGCAAGAGAGCCTGACCTTGATTTTACAAGTGTTCTTCTGTAATCTGCTTTTCCTATTACTTCGTCGCTTGTGGATAAGTTGAATATGATAGCTGCGCCAGATCTTGCAAGCTGCTCCGACGGCGGAGAGCTTACCCACATATCCTCACATATCTCTATCCCGAATGTCAGTTCAGGGAGTTCTTTGCAGGTAAATACAGTTTCTCCGATGTGAACTGAGTATTCATCATACAGCTGTATATCCGCACAAAGTCCGTCATTGGCAGCTGTAAAATGACGTGCTTCATAGAATTCGCTGTAATTTGGAATATTCTTCTTTGCTACAGCACCGACAGCAGTTCCTTTATTAATGACAATAGCGCAGTTGTAGAGCTTTCCGCATATGGCAAGCGGTATACCAACTATTGAAACAATGTCGAGATTCGCAGTTTCTTTTATTATTCGTGCTGTTTCGCTTTTGGCTGAACTCAAAAGCACATCCTGCAAAAACAGATCGCCGCAGGTATAGCCTGTTACGGAAAGCTCGGGAAAGCATATTATTTTCACGCCCTTGCTCTGAGCTTCAGTGATGAGTTCGATTATCCTGTCCGCATTGTACTGACAGTCGGCTACTTTAACATCAGGAGTAGCACAGGCGATTTTTATGAATCCGTCTTTCATATCTACCTCCAAAAAAACAAAAAGGAGCTGACAAACAGCTCCTTTGCTCAATAAAATAATTATATACTATATGGTTCACTTTGTCAAGCAGTATTATTTGCTTGACAAATCAGCCTGTTCGTGATATAATGCAGATAAAGAGCAACGGCGCTTCTCGTTTTCGGGAAGCGCCGTTTTGTATATATACAGTTAAAGGAGGCATTACTATGGCTGCATTTGACAGGATTTGTTCGGGAATTCCCGAAATGGACACCGCACTTGATAATATAAGGCTCGGCGACAATGTTGTGTGGAGAGTGTCCGAACTCTCGGAATTTAAGCTGTTTATGGAGCCATATCTCAGGCAGGCTATTGCTGACGGCAGAAATATTATATACTTCCGGTTTGCAAGTCATGAGCCTCTTGTTGAAGACTGTCCCGATGTCAAGACCATAGAAGTGCCGCTTTCCCACAGATTTGAGACCTTCACCGTTGATATACATAATGAGATTGAAAAGGCAGGCAGGGACGCTTTTTACATATTCGACTGCCTTTCCGAATTGCAGGCTATGTGGGCTACCGACCTGATGATGGGCAACTTTTTCAGAGTCACCTGCCCGTTCCTCTTTATACTTGATACAGTTGCATTCTTCCCGATAATCCGAGGGAAGCACTCAGTCCACGCAATAAACAAGATACTGAATACCACGCAGCTTTTCTTCGACGTTTATTCCGATAAAAAGAACGTCTATGTGCGTCCCGAAAAGGTATGGAACAGAAACTCGGATACCATGTTCCTGCCGCATACATATGAGCCTGAAACAGGACATTTCCGTCCTATCCTTGACGGCGTAAAGTCGAGCCGCTTCTATCAGGTTCTTGGCAATGCTCAGCGCTCCGCAGATGAGCAGTTCATGGACTCGTGGGACAGAAATTTCAAAAAGGCGAAGATACTCTATGACAGCGGTTTTGATATTTCGGAGCAATGCAGTAATATGTGCAATATCATGATGACTCGCGATTCAAAAATGCGTGAAATGGTCAAGAAACACTTCAAGCCCGAGGACTATTTCAGCGTACGCGACCACATGATAGGCACTGGCATGATAGGCGGAAAAGCCTGCGGTATGCTCCTTGCAAGAGCAATTATCCGGAATAACGAGCCTGATATTGATGAAGTCCTCGAACCTCACGATTCTTTTTATGTCGGCTCTGATGTTTACTACACCTACATCGTCGACAACGATTTCTGGGATATGCGTATCAGGCAGCGTACAGAAGAAGGCTATTTCTCGCTCGCTGATGAGTTCGCTCAGCAGCTTATGAACGGCAGGTTTTCGGATGAAATGCGTGAACAGCTTAACCGTATCATCGAATATTACGGTCAGGATCCCTACATCGTCCGTTCAAGCAGTATCCTTGAGGACGGCTTCGGAAATGCTTTTGCAGGCAAATACGAGTCAGTTTTCTGTGCTAACAGAGGAACTCCTGAAGAACGCCTTGAAGAGTTTGAAAAGGCGATAAAAACTGTATACGCAAGCACTATGAGCCTTTCAGCTCTTGATTACAGAAAAAGGCGCGGACTTGATAAACGTGACGAGCAGATGTCACTGCTGATACAGCGTGTATCGGGTTCTTACTATGGAGCATATTATATGCCGTGTGCAGCAGGTGTGGGATATTCATACAGTCCGTACAGCTTTCTCAAAAGCTCGGATCAGTCCGCAGGAATGCTCCGACTTGTAATGGGACTTGGTACGTCTGCCGTTGACAGGACGGAGGGCTCCTATCCACGTCTTGTAAGCCTTGATATGCCTGAGAAAACAGTTTATTCAAGCTATGCGGAAAGGCACAGATTCTCACAAGGCAAGATAGAAGTAATAAATACTTCCATTCATGATATGGAGCGTCTGCCGCTCCGTGATATTGAATCCGTGATACCGGAATATCTGCAAAATATACTTCTTGAACATGATTATGATGCCGAGAGTCGACTGCGCGAAATAGGACGCAGAGTATCATCAACCTTTATCTCCTGCAAAGGACTTGTCAGCAATAAAACACTTATGTCTCAGATGCAGAGAATGCTCAGATGTATACAGGACGAATACGATTATCCTGTGGATACGGAGTTTACCATAAATGTTTCAGACAGCGGCGAATATTCCATTGACCTCCTGCAGTGCAGACCATTACAGGTACTGAAAGACAAAACAGGAGTTACCGTCCCTGACGTACCGCAGGAACATATCCTCCTTGAAAGCAAAGGCGCTTCAATGGGACTTTCAAAGGCTTCAAAGCTGGATATCATCGTCTACGTCGACCCTGTTGTGTACTACAATATGCCCTACGCCGAGAAGAATTCCGTTGCCAAAATGATTGGAAAGGTAAACTGGCATTACCGCAATAAGGGCAAGCATATGATGTTAATGGTTCCGGGCAGAGTGGGCACATCATCTCCTGAACTTGGTGTACCTACGGCATTTTCTGATATAAGCGAATTTGACGTAGTATGCGAAATGGAGGAAGCACGGGCAGGCTATAATCCGGAGCTTTCCTATGGTAGTCATATCTTTCAGGACTTAGTCGAAGCTGAGATACTCTACACGGCTTTATTTAATAACAGCAAGACACTTCATTTTGCTCCCGAAAAGTTCAGAGAACTCAGGAATATGCTTGATGACATTGACGAAAACAGCGGACTTGATGAAGTTATAAAGGTTTACGATGTGAGCAGATGCAAATGTGAACTTTATAACGATATCAAAAACGAGCATTTACTTATTACTATTTAAAGCAATGGAGCTTCACTTTTGTGGAGCTCCTTATATTTTGGAGTGAAAACATTGAAACTTGTATTTCCGCCCATAGGGGCAAGAATCATGAAATCTGCAATTGCAGTCGGGTTATGTATGCTTGTATATTTCGTAAGGACACTTCTGCCAATTGAAAACGGCATACCGTTTTATGGTGCATTAGCAGCTTTGTGGTGTATGCAGCAGTACAATGACACAACTAAAACTAACGCAGTTCAGCGTTCGGTGGGAACACTTATCGGTGCTGGATATGGACTGCTTTTCCTGCTGTTGTTTCGACTGATTAATGTTACTATCCCGATGATAGTATATATTTCTGCAAGTGCAGTGATAATACCCGTGATATATACAACTGTTGTTCTGAACAAGCGCAGCGCCTCATTTTTCTCCTGCGTTGTATTTCTCAGTATTGCATTGACACACTCATTCGACAGCAATCCATTTGTTTTCGTGATGAACAGAGTTATTGATACCTTTATTGGAATAATTATCGGTGTAACAGTCAACGATTTCCGTCCGCCGATAAAACACGATACTGATAATCTATATGTAAGCGGAATTGACGACGTGCTTGTTCCTGCAGGACGGTCCGCCGCATACAGCAAGGTGGAGCTGAACAGGCTTATCCGCAGCGGTGTAAAATTTACCATATCTACTGTTCGTACTCCTGCTGTGCTTATGGACATAATGAAAGGTGTGGAGTTACAGCTGCCTGTTATCGTTATGGACGGGGCAGCACTTTATGATGTAAAAGAAAAGCAGTACCTTGAAACGGTCTATCTTCCATCAGATGTATCGTCTGAAGCAGAAAAGATCATCGCCGACTGCAGTTTGCACTGCTTCGTGAACGTAATGCTTGATTCAACGCTGCTTATATATTACGGTGAGTTCAGGAACGATGCTGAAAAGGAGCTATTTGATTCTTTCAGACATTCGCCTTACAGGAACTATATCAACTCGGAATATCGCCGAAAAGACGATAAAGAACGCGTACTGTATCTGACTGTGCTTGCCGATAAATTCAGCACTTTCATGCTCGAATGGAAGCTTCGGAAACAGCTTGGAGAGCGTATAAGAATAAGCATTTCAGAGTCTGAATCTGAAGGCTTCATGTACCTGAAAGTATTCTCTCCTCAGGCTTCAAAGCAGAATATGCTGAAAAAACTCAAGGAGTACGCAAAAGCGGAGGATGTCATAACATTTGGCAGTATCAAGGGACAATATGACGTTTATATCAATGATGGCGGCGGAAACGGAACTGTGAAAAGGCTTAAAAAGATATGCCGCATAAACGGACTGGATCTCAAAGAGATAGAGCTGTAAAAAACAGCCGGCCTCACTAAACAGTGAAGCCAGCTGTTTGATCTATCTTTCCATTTTCCATATCTGAGCTGAATACGGCGGCAGCTCGCTTCCGCCTCCAAAGTCGTGCTTTGAGCCTGTTATAAGCTCGTCTGCCATGCCGCAGCCTGCGTCAAAATGAGCGGTGAACGGCTGAGAATCAGCATTTATCGCAATGAGTATGCGCTCATCGTCACAGCGGCGCTGAATGATACACTGCTTGTTTGTCAGCACAGGAACGCTTATATCTCCGTAGCATAGAGCCTTGCTCTCGCGATGTATCTTTGCAAGCTTTGAAATATAAACTGAAAGCTCATTGTCTATCGGTGCGTCATATGAAAGTCTGAGAGCAGGATCGCCGTCTTTTTTATCACCCTCAGCCCCCCATTCGCTGCCGTAATAAATGCATGGAATACCTGGCATTCCGAACATGATCGCATATATCAGCGGCAGATGATCTTTGTTTGACAGTATAGTTGCAACTCTTGAAACATCGTGGTTGTCAACAAAGCTCAGGAGGTGCATACCGCGGTACATACACCAGTTTTCTGGACCGAACTGATTTTTCAGAGAATGGCATATCTCAAACATATTCATGCTGTTGAAGCTTGAATACAGCCCCTTGTAGCACTGATAATTCGTCGCTGAATGAAGCATTTCATTATTTACAAACTGCGAGTAATCTCCGTGAAGGAGCTCTCCTATCAGCACAAAATCCTCTTTCAGTCCGCTTGTAAAGCTGCGAAGCCTCTTCAGAAATTCCTTATCGAGACAATATGCCACATCGAGTCTCAGACCGTCGATGTCAAACTCGTCTACCCAGCCCTTTATGCAGGAGAAGATATGCTCAACTACTTCATTGTTCCAGAGGTTCAGCTTGACAAGGTCGAAGTGTCCCTCCCAGCCCTCATACCAGAGTCCGTCGTTGTAGTTGGAGTTGCCGCCGAAGTTTATATGGAACCAGTCCTTATAGCGTGAATTCTCGCGATTACGGAGCACGTCCTGAAATGCCCAGAAGCCTCTGCCAACGTGATTGAAAACGCCGTCAAGCACGACCTTTATGCCTCTTTTGTGAAGCTCCGCACATACCTGTGAAAAGTCCTCATTTGAGCCTAAACGACAGTCAATTTTTGTAAAGTCCCTTGTGTTATATCCGTGAGTATCAGACTCAAAAACAGGCGAAAAGTACACCGCATTGCAGTTGAGTTCTTTTATATGGTCTGCCCAGTCTATAACTTTCAATATCCTTGATTCCTGAACTCCGTCATTCTCAAATGGTGCTCCGCAGAATCCGAGAGGATATATCTGATAAAACACGCTTTCATATGCCCACATTTTTATTACCTCCGTTGTCAATAGTCTATAATCAAGAACGGCGCCTGTCCATTCAGGATGAGCGCCGTTGCTATTCTTATTACTTTCTTATCTTATCATATGCTCAATGTTTTGTCAATAGAACGATTAACTATATTTCTTGTACATTTCACTTAGCCTTCTTCCAGTCTCAATGAGGAATGTTTCGGTATCAACAGTACGCTTGCTCTTCAGCTTGGATATAGCTGCAAGGTCGCCTGTCATAATACCTTCGCTTATAGTATCCAATATAGCTTTTTCGAGCTTGTCTGCATATTCACACAATGCAGGCGTTGAATCAAGTTCACCTCTTTTACGCAGAGCACCTGTCCATGCAAAAACTGTAGCTACAGGGTTAGTTGACGTCTTTTCACCTTTAAGATATTTGTAATAATGACGCTGAACTGTTCCGTGGGCTGCCTCATATTCATATTTTCCGTCAGGCGATACTAGCACTGATGTCATCATTGCGAGGCTTCCGTATGCAGTTGCGACCATATCTGACATAACATCTCCATCATAGTTTTTACAAGCCCAGATATATCCGCCATTTGAACGTATTACTCTTGCAACAGCATCATCTATAAGGGTATAGAAATACTCGATACCAACAGCTTCAAATCTTGCCTTGTATTCCTTTTCATATATTTCAGCAAAAATATCCTTGAAGCGATGATCGTATTTTTTAGATATAGTGTCTTTTGTTGCAAACCATAGATCCTGTTTTGTATCAATAGCATAGTTGAAGCAGGAACGTGCAAATCCTTCAATTGACTTATCCTTGTTATGCAGTCCCTGTATAATTCCTGCACTGTCAGAAAAATCGTATATTAAACTCAGTGACTCATTGCCATCTTTATCAGTAACTTTCAGTTCAGCCATGCTTCCCTCGCTGACACGCATTTCTGTATTTTTATATACATCGCCGTAAGCGTGTCTGGCAATAGTTATAGGCTTGGTCCATGTTGGTATGTATGGTTCTATTCCTTTGGCAATAATTGGAGCACGGAAAACTGTTCCATCAAGTATCGCTCTTATTGTTCCATTGGGCGATTTCCACATTTCCTTCAGTTCATATTCATCCATTCTTGCTGCATTCGGAGTTATAGTAGCGCATTTTACAGCCACTCCGTATTTCTTTGTTGCCTCAGCAGATTCGATAGTTACCTTGTCATCAGTCTCATTTCTGTGTACAAGTCCGAGATCGTAGTATTCAGTCTTTAAATCGATATACGGAAGAATGAGAATATCCTTTATCATCCTCCATATAACGCGCGTCATTTCATCTCCGTCCATTTCGACCAAGGGTGTTTTCATTTTGATCTTTTCCATATTTATCAGCCTTTCTTGATTTATTTGAAGTCATATGACCACTGAACTAACGGTTCGATATATCTACATATTCTTTTTCTCTGGCTATTGATTTGTAGGCAGGACGCATGATTCGCTTACCACTGTTTATTTCTTCAAATCTGTGAGCACACCAACCAGCAATTCTTGAAACTGCAAACAATGGAGTGAAAAGGTCGTCGGGTATTCCGAGCATCTTATACACAAATCCACTGTACATATCAATATTTGCACACATTGTTTTTCCTGATTTCTTGATGCTTTCAAAAACAGCAGGCGTAAGGCGCTCAACTGCTTCAAGAAGCTTGAATTCCTTTTCAAATTCTGTCCCAGTTGCTATCTCACCTGCGTATTTTTTCAGTATGACCGCACGCGGATCCGACAGCGTATATACTGCGTGGCCCATGCCGTATATAAGTCCTCGTCCGTCACCTATCTCCTTTCGCAGTATCTTCCCGAGAACTTCTGCTATCTCATCATCGTTTTCCCAGTTTTTTACATTGGATTTTATAAGCTCCTGCATTTCAAGCACTTTATGATTGGCACCTCCGTGCCGTGGCCCCTTCAATGAACCTATTGCTGCGGAATATGCCGAATACGGATCGGTTCCTGATGATGTAAGAACACGGCAGGTAAAGGTTGAGTTGTTTCCTCCGCCATGTTCAGCATGGAGCATAAGCATCAAGTCAAGAAGTTTAGCTTCTTCTCTTGTAAACTTCCTGTCTGCGCGAAGTATTGACAGAATATTTTCAGCGGTAGATTGGCCTTTTATCAATGGATGGAGTATCAGTGACCTATCATCATAGCAGCGCCTTTTTGTCTCATAAGCTCCTACCATTATCACAGGCATTTTTGCTATCAGTGATATTGCTGTATCGACTTCATGTTCCGGAGTCTGTGATTCGGCTTCTTCATCATACGAATATAGTGACAGAACAGCTCTAGCCATTTTGTTCATAATATTGGGCGACGGAGCTTTAAGTATCATATCAACGAAAAAATCCTTTGGTAAGGCGCGTTCATCGGAAAGCATTATATTAAATTCTTCAAGTTCTTTCTTATCCGGCAGCCTTCCTGTAAGTAGCAGAAATACGATTTCTTCAAATCCAAACCTGTCTTCTGTGCGTACTTTTTCTATCAAGTCATTAATGCTGTATCCTCTGAAAATCAGTTTTCCTTCAGCAGCTCTTTTTTCACCATCATCAACAACATATCCGTGAACATTACAGATATTCGTCACACCGGCCATAACACCCGTTCCATCGAGGTTCCTAAGACCTCTTTTAACGCTATATTTATCAAAATATTTTGGATCAATACTGTTTTCGGATGAAAAAGAAGAATACATTGTTTCTTTTACGTTCATAGCTATCACTCCAACAAAAAACGGTGCTTGCCCATTATGGGAAGCACCGTTGCTTTATTTGTCTTTTTATGATGTCATTATATCCTTTTTTACTCAGCTTGTCAATACCTTTTTGAAATTTTCTCGAACATACTCGCTTTTGTTTAGAAAAAAATTTTTGTTAGACTATTGACAAACCTCAAAACCTGTGATATGATGTAAGTGTAATAAAGCAAGCAAGGGCGCTTATCCACATGGATAGGCGCCTTTTGGTTTGTTAATGATTGGAGTGATAATAATGACACAGCAGAATATTGAACAATTTACAAAGCCTGTCGGCAATGCAAATGAGATAAATGAGCTTCTCAGACGTTACGGTGTAAAATTCGGCATATACAAAAACGGTGTTTTCAACGAGCAATTCTTTCCTTTTGATCCTATACCCCGAGTCATATCTTCGGAAGATTTCAAGAGCATTGAAAAGGGACTTGTTCAGCGTGTGAATGCACTGAATGAGTTCCTTTTTGATATTTATCACGATAAAAAAATCGTAAAGGACGGCGTTATCCCTGAGAACTTCATTTACATCTCAAAGGGTTATCTTGCACAGTGCGAGGGCATAACTCCAAAAAACAGGATATACAGCCATATTTCCGGGATAGATCTTGTTCAGGCTAAAGACGGCGAATGGTACATATTAGAGGACAACCTGCGTATCCCGTCCGGTGCTTCGTATCCGCTTATCGCCCGTGAGCTTACGCGAATTGCCGCTCCCGATGCTTTCTCCGAGAACGAGATTATCGATAACCGAAACTACGCAAAGCTGCTCAAAGAGACAATGGACTATGCAAACTGCGGCGGTATAAGTGCGATACTCACTCCCGGACGATACAATGCCGCTTACTTTGAACACTCCTATCTTGCGGAGCATACAGGCTCGGTGCTTGTTCAGAATGACGAGCTTTTCGTCGAGGACAATATTCTCTACCACAGAACATATTCGGGCGGCAAAACAAGGATAGGTGTTCTGTACAGGCGTATCGCCGACGAGTATCTTGATCCGCTGAATTTCCTGCCCGAATCTCTTATAGGCATACCGAATCTTATGGAGGCTTACCGCAGCGGAAATGTGGGTATTATAAACGCTCCCGGAAACGGAGTTGCCGACGACAAAGGTATCTACTATTTCGTACCCAAGATGATAAAATATTACCTCGGTGAAGAGCCGATACTGAAAAATGCTCCGACCTATCTTCCCTTCTATGATGACGATATTAAGTACGTTATGGACAACCTCGGTAAACTTGTTATCAAGGACGTTGCAGAGGCAGGCGGATACGGTGTTGTGTTCGGCAGTGACCTTACAAAAGAAAAGCTGGAAGAATTCCGTAAGACTATAATCGCCGAACCGAGACGCTTCATCGCACAGGAGGTCATTGACTTCCTTGACCTGCCGATACTGGATAACGGTGAAACAGTTATGCGAAAGGCGGATCTGAGAGCGTTTGTGCTGTCGGGCGAAACGACAAAGGTTTGGGCTTCAGGACTTACACGTTTTTCACGCAATCCTGATTCATTCGTGGTCAATTCATCGCAGGGAGGCGGATTTAAAGATACCTGGGTACTCAAAACGGGTACATAAAACTGAAAGGAGAATTTATGTCAACTATCTCAAAGGAACACAGCGACCGACTTTTCTGGCTTGGGCGCTATTCGGAAAGATTTTTCATCACGCTCAGGTCACTTGACAAGCTATATGACAAAATGATAGACGACAAACAAGGTTACAAGGAGTATCTTTCCTACTTCGGAATTGCTGATAAATACTCAGACAGCAAAGATTTCATACATAGCTTTCTGTATGATGAAAGCAATCCCAACTCTGCTGCATTTTGTCTTGAAAGAGCTTACGACAACGGTATAGTTCTGCGTGAGGAGATATCAACAAAAACACTTTCCTTTCTGCAGATGGCTAAGGATACGCTCACAAATTCACAGAGCAAGGCAAATATAAGATTATCGCTCCTGCCCCTGAAAGATATACTGTACAGCTTCTGGGGCAGCGTGAACGAGCACATCTACGACGACGAGATACGCAATATAATCTACATCGGAAAAACTCTTGAACGCCTTGATATGTACATTAGAATGAAGTATCCATTTGCTGATGTAGAAAAGGAATTCATCAGACTTTGCAAAAATCTGCACCGTGTTCCAAAAGGAACTCCGTACCGCTATAACACAAATTATCTTTGCACTGTCGTTGAAGTTCTCGGCACCGAAAGCAATTATAAGCTTTATTCTGATAAGGCAATAAAAAGCCTTGAACACCTGTTTGAACCAATGGAGGTGTCATTATGAAAACGCTTAATTTCAGTTTCTCCACGAAGCTCACATTTGACGATTACGTCCACGATCACAGCTTTGCGCTGAGGATAATCCCGCCCGATACTGAATCTCAGAAAATCATTTCATGCAGTCTTAATATCTCTCCCTCTGTTATTACAAAGCAGACCGTTGACGCTTTCGGCAACAACGTCACAGCCGGTTATATCCACAGCGATCACCGTTTTCTTGATTTTGACATCAAGGGAACAGCTGAGGTGGATTCCTCAAAGCATAGTATATTTCTCATGCCCTGCTACCTGTACCAGTCAGAATATACCGTTCCTGATGAGGAACTGAAAGGGTTTTATTCTGAGCTTAAAGATAACTGTACCGGCAAACCTGCCGACAGAGCTGTATATTTCAGCGATATTCTGTCCGACCTTATCGAGTACAAAAAAGGCGTTACCACAACTGCGACAACTGCCGCTGAAGCCTTTGCAATGAAGGCGGGAGTATGCCAGGATTTCTCACATATCCTCATATCTCTGCTGCGTATGGACGGCATCCCCGCCCGCTATATTGCAGGACTTGCTTTCTGTGACGGCGAAACTCATTCGTGGGTTGAATACTGGACCGGCGATCACTGGGAAGGCATTGATCCTGCAAATAACTGTCCCGTGAACGATGATTATCTCGTTATCTCAATGGGACGCGATTTCCGTGACTGTGCTATCGACAGAGGTGTGATGTTCGGAAGATATACACAACAGCTGCAATTAGTACGCTCGGTCCTCACATAAACAAGGGCGGACACTATCCGCCTGAAAGGAGTGAAATCAATGATTGAAACAATAGCAACTGCGGCTCTCGCGGTCAATGAAAATCTTCATATACAGAAGCGGCGTATCCAGAACGGCAAGTCAAAAAAGCGTCTCAGCCTTGTTACTGGAACTCACGGCGATGAGCTTGAGGGACAGTATCTTGCGTACATTGTCGGCTCTTATCTTGACGAACACATTGACTGTCTTGACGGCATTGTTGACATTTATCCTGCGCTCAATCCTATGGGAATAGACTCCATAACGCGCGGTGTTCCCATGTTCGACCTTGATATGAACCGTGTCTTCCCCGGCTCTAAGGACGGCACTATGATAGAGATGATATGCTCAATGATAGTGGATGATATTGCAGGCTCCGACGTTTGCGTGGACGTTCATTCAAGCAATATATTCCTGCAGGAGATACCGCAGATAAGAATGAGCGTTCCGACTGCACCTGTGCTTCTCCCCTATGCAAAAATGATGAATGTTGACTTTATATGGATCCACGACGCCGCAACTGTCCTTGAATCAACTCTCGCACATACTCTCAATACACGGGGAACGAAAACTCTTGTTGTTGAAATGGGAGTTGGTATGCGTATTACAAAGGAATACTGCCAGCAGCTTTTTGACGGTATATTTAATCTGCTGAAGGAGCTTGGAATGTGGAGCGGCGAGACAACTCCAGTGCGCGAACCAATAGTTTCGGAGGGGCGTGAGGTCGGCTTTGTAAATTCTGATGCAGCCGGTATTTTTGTCCCGTGTGTCAGCTTCGGTGAGACAGTGGAAAAGGGCAATCACATCGGAGATGTAGTCGATCCGCTGTCGTCAAAAATAGTAGAAAAAGTTGACGCTGTATGTGACGGAATGATATTCACTCTGCGTGAATATCCCGTTGTGTACGGCGGTTCGCTGCTTGCAAGAATATTGCAGCCTGCTTCGGGAGGTACTGAGGAATGAAAAAGAAAATATTGTATTCGCTGAAATCTCCATATCGTGAGCAGCTTGATGTTATTGGTTTCCGTTTCGGTCACGGTAAAAAATCAGCGGCTATTATAGGCGCAATGCGCGGAAACGAAGTTCAGCAGATGTATGTTTGCAGCCGTATGATACAGGAGCTGAAAAAGCTTGAGGCAAAGGGACTTATTGCAGAGGATCACGAAATAATTGTCATTCCTTGTGTGAACTACTATTCTATGAATATCGGCAAGCGCTTCTGGGCAATGGATAATACCGATATCAATCGAATGTTTCCCGGTTACTGGCAAGGCGAGACTACACAGCGTATCGCAGACGGTGTTTTTTCAAAGATACAGGGTTATGAGTACGGTATCCAGCTTGCAAGCTTCTATCAGCAGGGCAATTTTCTTCCTCACGTTAAAATGATGGATACCGGATTTGCTTCGCTGGAGCTTATGAAGGATTTCGGACTGCAATTCGGCATAATCCGCAAGCCCAGACCTTATGATACTACCACGCTTAATTACAACTGGCAGGTCTGGGAGACAAAGGCGTTTTCCGTATATGCAAATGCCACTGACGATATCGACGAAAACGCCGCAGACGAAGCGGTCTACGCAATACTGCGTTTTCTTGATAAGCAGGGCATAGTAAGTGCTAATACTCCGCCTGGATACATTACGAAAATAATCGACGAAAGCAAAACCAAGCAGATACGCTCCGAGGCATCGGGCATTTTCAAGAGCCTTATAGAAATAGGAAAGCGCGTTGAGCGCGGCGATATCCTCGGTATAATATCCGATCCATTTGAGGGAGAGGTCCTTTCAGAGATAAGGAGTCCCGTATCGGGAACGGTATATTTTGAGTATTTTGCCCCACTGATAAACTCAAATACGGTGTGCTTCAAAATAATAAAATAGGAGAAAAATATGAGCAAAAAAGAATTTTCACAGACCAAAACAGTAGTATCTCCCGACGGCAAAACCATAACAACAATGACTGTCAGCGGAAGTAGTGAGACGACTAAAAACACCTCAACTGTCACGACTTCCTTTACTGCGTCCACCACAACGACTTCCACGACAACAGTAACTATAACAAAGAGCGAGGACTGAAAAATGATAGCTTTGAACGATTACTTGTATTCGGGAAATACAGTACTGAAAATACTTCATCAATATTCAAACGATCTTAGAAATAATGCAAAGTCAACGCATAACAGCATTGATCTTGCACACTCGAATTTTCTTATCCAGATAATAGAGCTTCTCGAACATAACGACTTCCTTACCTCACAGTCCCAGCGAATAAAAGAGTTCTACAAATATATGACAAGAGAATACCCGTTTTTAGCTTTCACCTTCAAAGGGCGTATCAAATCTCTGATACGCTCCGAGGAAAAATTCAACGGGTATATTCTCGAGTATATTTATAAATATTACAAGGCAAACTGTAAGTTTCCGTCAGAAGCTGAGATAAAGAGTAAGCTTATATGTTTCCGCGATCTTATCGCATACCGCATAGTCATATCAATGCCTGCCTGTCATATCAAAAACGGAGAATCAAGAAGTGAGGTCGAGCAGAAATATCTCTATGAGATAGCGGACGTTCTGCCCGAATTTCTTGAAGAAAGAGGCTTTACAGCTGAGCTTTCCGGCTTTACGGAGGACAGGTATTCTGAAAGGCTTAAAGAAGAAGTCAGACCGTATTATCGTGACTATGTTTCAACTCCGCGCAGTACTGGCTACAAGTCTTTGCATATAACTTTTTATGACAATCTTGCGCGGTGTTACACAGAGGTGCAGCTCCGTACAAAGGAAATGGACGATTTTGCAGAGATAGGTGACGCCAATCATTTCGGCTATGAAAGATTACAGAACGCAAGGCGTACAAAGCGGGATGAGATACCTACGAGGGAGTGTATTTATTTTGATGAGGCCTATGAACGCCTTACAAAATTGCAGGAGCTTGAGCTTGCGGATTTAGATGTGAATATGTTCAGCGCTATAAATAATCAGCTCATAAATGACGGCTGCGGACTTTTCAGAGGTCGTCAGATTCTGCCTTTTGAGCATTTATCACGTTTTCAGAACGACCTTATTGATTAGCAGTGCCTGATAAATTCTTTGAAAATGTTTAGACTATTATCGTCTCGTGTATAAGAAAATTCAGGGTGCCACTGCACAGCCCATAAGAACTTATGCTTGGGCGAATAAACGGCTTCAATAAGGCCATCAGGGGCTTTTGCCATAGATTTGAGCTTTTCTGACAGCAAACGTATGCCTTGATGATGATAACTGTTGACAGGAAGCTCATTTGTTTTGAGTAGCTCATACAAAGGAGTTCCGCTATCTATATATACTTCATGACTCGGAACATCATACGGAGGTTTCTGACAATGTGTAATTGTATCCGAAAACTGTGAAGGGATATCCTGCCAGAGAGTTCCTCCAAGAGAAGCGTTCATGAACTGGATACCGCGGCATATTCCGAGAACAGGCTTATCAAACTGCATTGCATACTTCAGCAGAAGCGTCTCCATTGCGTCACGTTCAGGACTGCATTCTCCGCATGCTCCAATTTTTCTTGCAGAATATATTTCGGGGCTTACGTCCTGTCCTCCTGTGAACAAAAATCCGCTGCACATTTCTGTGATTTGTTCGATATGTGTATTTTCACTTGTAAGCGGAAGCATTATAGGAAGGCCGCCGGCCTCAATGATACCGCCGAAATATCCGGGAAGCATCCAGTAACTGCTTTTCACATAATCGATAAGAGGGATAACACCGATAACAGGTTTTTGACTCATGTAAATCACTCCAGACAATAAAAGGACGCATACGGTAATTTCCGCAGCGTCCTTGCTTTATATTATGATTATATGTTCCTTTTACGGAAAAGTCAATATGTATTTGAGTATAATTGAGTATTAATATGCTTATTTGTACGTCAACGAACTTAACTTTGTAAGAAATAATTTCTTTTGGTGTTTAAAGCGCAAAAAATATATGAATTACTGCCAAAGTTCAAAAAAGGGTATTGACAAATCTTTCCCAAGGGACTATAATGGCATTGTAAACAGCAAGGGAGCTGCAGACCAAAAGTCTGCAGTTCTCTTTTTTGGTTTTATAGCGCTAATTCCATACACAAAGGGGTGTATGATGTACTGAGCTATCAGTATGTCATATGCCCCTTTTAAATTTTATGCTGTAACTTTTCAAGGAGGTATTTCTATGGACTCTCAGACAATTTTACAACAAGCCATGGACGAGACAAACGGTATAGTCTTTGGCGTATGGTTCCTTATAGGCGCTGCTCTCGTATTCTTTATGCAGGCAGG
>Ga0129313_1000191_pt1 | contig 61206 bp, 55 predicted proteins | sample O1105metagenome_FD_94436 | JGI IMG/M metagenome (GOLD analysis project Ga0129313, IMG submission 94436) | Orangutan group fecal microbial communities from fecal samples from Wisconsin, USA - O1105 metagenome | ecosystem: Host-associated > Mammals > Digestive system > Large intestine > Fecal...
ACAGAAGAAGCTTACAGGTGAAAACACAACTGTTTACAAGTTAACTGTTAAATCAGGAAACGAAGTAATCAGCCAGTTCAATGGTAAGATTACTGTTAAGCTTCCAATTCCTGCAGCACTTCTGGATAAGACTGTTGCTGCAGTTCACTTCGATAGCGCAGACAAATTCACCGTAATGGATGGTAAGCGTGTAACAGAAGCTAAGAAGGATTACTACGTATTCGATACTACACATTTCAGCGAATTCGGACTAGTTGACGCTAAGGAAGCAGGAATTACCGTAGATGACAATGTTGACAAGGTTGATAAGGTCAAGGAAGCAAAGAAGATTGCATCTAAGATGAAGCTTACAACCGTTGCAACAAAGACTAAAAAGAAGAATGTAAAAGTTAACGTTAAGATGACTAAGAAGACTAAGACTGATATTAAGGCTCTTAAGGATCTTGGATACAACGTTAAGTACAGCTTCTACCGTTCAACGAAGAAGAACGGAAGCTATAAGGTAGCAGCGACTAAGAAAGCAAACACTTACACTTATGTAAAGGGTAAGAAGGCTAAGCGCTACTGCTACAAGACTCAGATTCGCGTATACGACAAGAAGGGCAAGTTAATTACAAAGACTACTCTTAAGAACAGCAAGTACGCAAGCAGAGTTTGGGCAAAATAGAAATAACTAAAAAAGAGGCTATCGCCTTAACGGAAACCGTTAGGGCGAAGCCTCTTTTTAAATGCATATTTTTATACTTCTTTATTTTGCTATTTCTCAGCTTTGCAGCCCTGGTAGGAGCCGCGAAGGTGTAATTCGGAGTTGATTCCGTTAAGGATAGTGCGCTTTCTATAGCTCCATTCTGGAGTAATCAGAATATTTCTAGGAGCGTCGCCTGTAAGGCGGTGCATTACTATTTCTGGTGGAATAATTTCCAGCAAATCGCAGATAAAACTTACATAATCGTCAATGGATGGGAAGGAGTTATAGTCCGAATAATCCTTTTCCATACGGGAGCCCCTAACTACATTTAGAAGGTGAAGTTTAAGGCCCCAAGCGCCGGAGTTGCAGACGTATTTGACGGATTCAATCATATCGGCCTTGGACTCACCAGGAAGGCCTAAAATCAAGTGAACTACGACCTTAATTCCGCGCTGGCATAGGGCCTGAATGGCCTTGTCATAAACGGATAAATCGTAGCAGCGGTTAATTAGCTCAGCCGTATCTTCGTGAATTGTCTGAAGACCTAACTCAACCCACATAAAATGATTTTCGTTTATTTCCGAAAGCAGGTCAAGAACCTCTTCATTTATGCAATCTGGTCTAGTTGCAATGGCAATTCCAGATATGAGAGGATTGTTAAGAGCCTCGTAATATTTCTCTCTCAAAACCTCCACAGGTGCGTAGGTATTAGTGTGATTTTGGAAATAGGCAATGTACTTAGCCTTAGGCCATTTTTCTGAAAGAAGATTAATCTGATCTTCAATTGTTGAGGCGAAATCTCCACCGCCTCCTTCGGAGCAGAAAAGACATCCTCCGGTGCCTTTAGAGCCGTCTCTGTTAGGGCAGGTAAAACCGCCATCAATGGCTAATTTTACAGTCTTTTCGCCGAACTCTTTTTTCAAGTATGAACTTACTGAATTTATTAACTGATTCATGGTAAACCTCTTTTTTTAATGTTAATAATATGGTATAATATTTTGTCATGAATGTGAAGACATTTTTGAATAAAGGAAGGTAGATTTTGTGAAAAAAATGCTGTTACATAGCTGCTGTGGACCGTGCAGCACTTCTGTAATTGAAAGACTTGTGCCAGATTATGATATAACTGTTTTTTATTATAATCCTTGTATTACGGACAGCGAGGAATACGAGAAGCGCAAGGAAAATCAGATCAAATTTATAGAAGAATATAGCAAGGAAAAAAATCTTAATATTAAGTTTGTGGAAGGCAAATATGATCCGGAAAAATATTTCGAACTGGTAAAAGGCTTGGAAGATGAACCAGAGGGCGGAGCGAGATGCACGGTCTGCTTTAGGCAGAGACTTGAAGAAGCTGCTGCCTATGCTAAGGGAGAAGGTTTCAATATTTTCACTACAACCCTTACGGTGAGTCCACATAAGAATTATCCTTTAATCGCCGGAATAGGTAAGGAGTATGGGGAAATGTACGGAGTGGAATTTCTGGACCTTGACTTTAAGAAGAAGGCGGGCTTTCAGAGAAGCATAGAGCTTTCCAAGGAACATGAATTGTACAGGCAGAACTATTGTGGCTGCGTGTATTCAATATATTAAACCATTCAAAAGGAGATGAGAGAAATGGCAGAATTGATTAAACCAAAAGATTACTGTTCAGTAATCAGTCCAATGGAGACTCAGAGGGCAATTAAGAAGATTAAGGACTATTTCCAGCAGGAGCTGGCTTATGGTCTGAACTTGAGAAGAGTTTCTGCACCACTTTTTGTAACACCTGAGAGCGGCTTAAATGATAACTTAAACGGAGTGGAAAGAAGAGTAACATTTACTTTAAAAGATATGAACGAACAGTCAGTTGAAATCGTTCAGTCTCTTGCAAAGTGGAAGAGAAGTGCCCTTGGCAGATATGGAATCAAACCAGGACACGGAATTTATACTGACATGAATGCCATTAGAAGAGATGAGGAACTGGACAATCTGCATTCAGCATATGTTGACCAGTGGGACTGGGAAAAGGTTATTACAAAGGATCAGAGAACAGAAGAATATCTGCATGAAACTGTAGTGACTATTTACAATGCGATTAAGAACCTGGGTGACTATGTGAACAGACTTTATAGGGACATTCAGACAGAGCTTCCTAATGATATTTACTTCATTACAACTCAGGAGCTTGAGGATTTATACCCGAACAAAACTCCTAAAGAAAGAGAAGATCTGATTTGTAAGCAGCATGGGGCTGTTTTTATCGAGAAAATCGGTAAGGAATTAAAGTCAGGGGAAAAGCATGACGGAAGAGCTCCTGACTATGATGACTGGGAATTAAATGGGGATATTATTCTATGGAACGAAGTTCTTGATAGAGCTTTTGAAATTTCTTCCATGGGAATTAGAGTAGATGCTGAGGCTATGGACAGACAGCTGAAGATAGCAGGCAATGACGATAGAAGAGAACACGCTTTCCATAAGGCAATCTTAAACGACGAACTGCCATACACAATCGGCGGCGGAATCGGTCAGAGTAGACTTTGCATGTACTTCCTGAGAAAGGCACATATCGGAGAAGTACAGGCATCAATCTGGCCTGAATCAATGATTGAAGAATGCAAGAAAGCTAACATCTTCCTTCTGTAATAGATTCTGAAATTATAATATGAAGAGGTTTTGATGAAATACGTAAATGTGGTTATTGACAACAAGAGCAGATATACAGACACCTTCTACACCTACAGCGCAGGCGATGAAGTTAAGAAGGGAGACGTTGTATATGTTCCTTTTAACAGGGGGAACAATCTGAAAACCGCATATGTGTTTGAGGCCGATGTGACCCCTGATTGCGAGCTGTCTAGGATAAAAGCCGTGGAATCTGTTGACCCGGTTATTTCCCTGACGGACGAGATTATGGACACCTGCGTGTGGATGAAGCAGCGTTACGGTATTACCTATCTTGATGCGGTGAAGTGTTTTCTCCAGCCCGGCAAACCTGCAAAGAGTGGCCGTGAAAAAGAGCCATACAAGGATGAGACCGGCGAGGTTCAGGCCATAGAAGCTCTCACTTCCGAGCAGGAGCAGGCAGTTAGCCGTATCGGCAGTTCTATCAAAACCCACAAACAGGAAAATTTCCTCTTACATGGTGTGACTGGAAGCGGCAAAACTGAAGTCTATATGCAGGTGATACAAAAGACTTTAGATGAGGGACGAACAGCGATTATGCTTGTTCCGGAAATTGCCCTTACCAAGCAGATTATTGACAGATTCATCGGAAGATTTGGTAAAGATGCTATCGCAGTACTGCACAGCAAGCTTACCAAGAGAGAAAGATTCGATGAATGGCAGAGAATCAGAGAGGGAAAAGTAAAGATAGTAATTGGGGCAAGACTTGGCGTATTTGCCCCTCTTGAAAATATTGGACTGATTATTCTTGATGAAGAGCACGAAGCTACGTATAAGTCAGATAAGACACCTAAGTATGAAACTGTGGACATTGCAGTAAAAAGACTGATGACTTATAACGGAGTTTTAGTTTTGGGAAGTGCTACGCCTTCTGTTGTTTCATACAGGAGGGCTCAGGAGGGAATATACAGTCTTATTGAGCTAAAGGAAAGATATAATCAGGGACCACTTCCTAAGGTTGAGCTTGTTGACATGAAGGAAGAACTTAAGTGCGGGAACCAGACTGTGTTCAGCAACAGGCTTTATGAGGAAATGAAAAAGACCTTAGATGAGGGGCAGCAGATTATTCTTTTCTTAAACAGAAGAGGTTATTCCACTTTTATTTCTTGTAAGGAATGCGGGGAAGTAATGAAGTGCCCTGAGTGTGGAATTTCCCTTACATATCACAAACAGGAAAATGCTGCCATTTGCCATTACTGTGGTAAGCATTTCAGCCTGGACAGCAAATGTCCGGAATGTGGCAGCGAATTTATGAAATATTCAGGTGCGGGGACTGAAAAGGTGGAGGAATTCACCCAAAAGATGTTCCCAGACCGAAAAGTTGAAAGACTGGACCTTGACACGGCAAAGAGCAACAGAGAGATTAACAGAATAGTCGGTAGCTTTTCTAAGGGAAAGACGGATATTCTAGTTGGTACCCAGCTTGTTGCTAAGGGTCTAGATTTCAAAAATGTTGGGCTTGTGGGAGTTATTTCAGCTGATGTAAGCCTTAATATTCCAGATTACAGGTCAACAGAGAGAACATTTCAGTTGGTAACACAGGTTGCTGGAAGAGCTGGAAGAGGAGATAGGGAAGGTCGCGTAATTGTACAGACCTTTACTCCTGATAATTTCGCACTTAAGAGTGCGGCGAAGCATGATTATATGAGTTTCTATAATACGGAAATTCAGCTAAGGGAATATATGAGCTATCCACCTTTTACGGATTTGATAATGGTTGAGTTTACTTCTTCTGACGAGAAGCTGGCCATGAGCGTGGCCGCAGACTGCAGGAAGTACTTACATTTATGTAATCTTGAGGATGGGCATGAGACCATATTTGAGCCTAAGGAGTCATATAACTTTAAGGGGAAGGATAGTTTCAGGTACTATATTCTTATTAAATGTCCTAAAGGACTGAGAAACAGATATGTACATTGCATAAGGGTCTTTGGGGACCATCTTATGAAGAATAAAATTGAATGCAACATGATAATTGATGTTAATCCATATAGCAGTTTATAACTTATTATAATTTAGTTTACAAAATGAGAGGTAGAAAGAATGGCAATTAGACACATTGTAACTGAAGGAGACGAAATACTTAGAAAGAAATGCAGAGAGGTCACTGAGGTTACTGACAGAATAAAAATGACCCTGGAAGATATGCTTGAGACAATGCACTCCGAATTTGGAGTGGGAATCGCAGCACCACAGGTTGGAGTAATGAGAAGAATGTTCATTGCTGAGCCTGAAGAGGGAAGAATCTATTACATGATTAATCCAGAAATCCTAGAAACTGAAGGATCACAGATGAGCTGCGAAGGATGTCTTTCAGTGCCTGGTCTAGTTGGTGACGTGGAACGTCCAGAAAGAATTAAGATTAAGGCAATGGACTTAGATGGAAATGAACAGGTTTACGAATTTGAGGGTTTTGATGCTACTGTAATGTGTCATGAAAACGACCACCTGGATGGAATTTTGTACATCGATAAGGCGGAGAACATTAGAAAGCCTGAAGCACCTGAAGAGGGGGACGAAGAATAGTGAAGACAGTTTTTATGGGAACACCTGATTTTGCAGTGCCGGTCCTTGACGCAATGATTAAGGCTGGACACGAGGTGGGATATGTCATTACGCAGCCTGACAAGGCGAGAAATCGCGGCAAACAGGTTCAGTTTACACCGGTTAAGGAACTGGCTGTTGCCAATAACACAGAGGTGCTACAGCCTAGAAAAATTAAGGAAAGCCCTGAGACAGTGGAGCTTCTTAAGGCATATAATCCGGATATTATAGTTGTTGTAGCATATGGACAGATTATTCAGAAGGAAATTCTGGAGCTTCCTAAATATGGATGCGTAAATGTTCACGCTTCACTTCTTCCTAAGCTAAGAGGGGCATCTCCTATTCAGCATGCAATTCTTGTTGGAGAGGAAAAGAGCGGCGTAACTATTATGCAGATGGGCGAGGGCCTTGACACTGGCGATATGCTGACTAAGGTTTCCACTCCTGTTGGTAATAAAAACGGGGAAGAACTTCATGATGAGCTTAGTCAGCTGGGAGCAAAACTTCTGGTGGATACTCTTACTTTAATTGAAGAGGATATGGTAACACCAGAACCCCAGGACGACAGCTTATCTACTTACGCGGGAATGATTTCTAAGGCTGATGGCAAAATTGACTTTAGCAAAAAGCCTGTTGAAATTGAGAGACAGATTAGAGCTTTTGATCCATGGCCAGGAGCATATTGCGATTTTAACGGTGCTACTATGAAGATTTGGAAGGCTCAGGTTCCCGGAAAGAATTGTGAAAGTCCGGCAGGAACTATTGTTGACTTTGGTAACGATGGAATCGATGTAAGCTGTGGTGGTGAAATCTTACGCATAACTGAGCTTCAGATGCCTGGAAAGAAGAGAATGACTGCAGATGCTTTTTTAAGGGGCAATAAGATTGAAAAAGATACAGTATTAGGTTAAAATACTTTAAAAGAGTAAAAGGGAAGAGAAAAAGAGGAAAAAATATGTATTATTATGATCCAACCTATATTATCCTTATTCCTGCAATACTATTTACGTTGTTTGCACAGGCTAAGGTAAAAGGTGCATTTGGAAGATATTCAAGAGTTAGAAATCAGAAAAATATTACAGGGGCTGAGGCAGCTAGAAGGGTTCTTGACTATAATGGGCTGACTCATGTGAGAATTCAGCAGATTAGAGGAAGTATGACGGATAATTACAATCCTGTTAATCAGGTTTTGTCCTTGTCTGAGACTGTTTATGGAGTTAATTCTGTTGCGGCAGCAGCTGTTGCCTGCCACGAAGCAGGTCATGCTATTCAGCATGCAAGGGGATATGCGCCACTTAAAATGAGAAATGCAATACTTCCTGTAGTTAATTTTGCATCTAATCTCTCATGGCCAATGATAATAATTGGAATTTTTCTTTTAGCCGCAGGTAATCCAAGTACTTATGGTATCGGAAATAATATTTTTAATATAGGAATAATTGCCTTTATGGCAGTAATTCTTTTCCATCTGATTACACTACCTGTTGAAATTAACGCCAGCAGACGTGCAATTCAGCAGATGGAAGAACTTAGCTTGGTTGCAGAGGATGATATTCCAGGAAGTAAGAGAGTTCTAAGCGCGGCGGCGCTGACTTATGTCGCAGCTCTTGCTATGGCAATTGCCAACTTGCTTAGAATACTTGCAATAAGAAATAGAGATTAGTAAGACGCTAATTAAGGATTAATTTAAAGGTGATTTTATGGATATCAATAGAAAGACAGCTTATAATGTCTTATTTGAAATTGAAAAAAATGGGGCTTACTCCAATATAGAATTAAATAAACAGATAAGCCTCTTGAATCCAGATTCACCGGCTTTTGTAAGGGAATTGGTATATGGGGTTATAGAGAATAAAATTTATATTGATTATATTCTTTCAGCCCTCGTTACTAAGGGTCTAAAAGGAATTAAGACGCAACCTTTAACCTTACTCCGAATGGGAATTTATCAGCTTCGATTTATGGATTCTGTGCCTGAGTATGCAGCTATAAATGAGACTGTAAAAATGGCAAAGAAGCTTGCTAGGGGACGAGATGGATTCATAAATGGCGTTCTTAGAGGCTATTTAAAGAGAAAGAATGAGGACTTTCTTCCAGATAGATCAAAGGACAATGTAGCTTATCTTTCAGTGAAGTATTCTTATGTGCCGTGGATTGTAAGTCTATGGATTGAGCAATATGGTGAAGTAACAGCAGAGGCTCTCCTTTCTGCCGGGAACAACACACCGGAGCTTTCAATAAGGGTGAATAACCTTAAGGTTGATGCAGGCGAGCTAGGGGAAAGGTTAGCGGAGAAAGGTTTTCATGTAAATAAGGGAAAACTTAGCGAGAGAGTTTTGTTCGTAAGGGGAGCAGGTCTCCTGAAAACGGAGGAATTCCTGGAAGGCATGTTTTCTGTTCAGGACGAGTCCTCAGTTCTTGCTGTTGAGATGCTTATGCCTAAGCCTGGTGAAAAGGTAATTGACATGTGTGCAGCGCCGGGTGGCAAGACCTTAGCAATGGCTGAGCTTATGGAAAACAAGGGTATTATTAGGGCCTTCGATGTATATGAACATAAGCTTGAGCTAATAGACAGAGAGTCTGCGCGCCTTGGAATTAGCATTATTGAGACCGGCGAACAAGATGGAACAGAATTTTCTGAGAAGCTTGTAGGCTGGGCTGATAAGGTGTTAGTTGATGGACCTTGTTCGGGCCTTGGAGTTGTAAGACGAAAGCCGGAAATTAAGTATAAGGAAATTGAAGATAACGGCAGAGAGCTGGCGGAGAAACAGCTAGCTATACTTAATAATGCCGCTGAATATGTAAAAAATGGGGGCTGTCTTCTATACAGCACCTGTACTGTAAATAAAATAGAAAATGATTGTGTAGCAGAAGAATTTATAAGTTCTCATCCGGAGTTTGCCAGGGTGTCTCAGAGGCAGCTTATGACGGGGAAAGATGAGACTGATGGCTTCTTCATAAGTCTGTTTAAGAAAAAGTAAAAGGAGTTTTTTGATGGAGGTTGGTTTCAAAACTGACAAAGGTGTAAGGCGAAGTAACAATGAGGATGCCTGTTTCGTCATGAAACGAGATAAACTGTTCATTGTGGCTGATGGAGTCGGAGGTAATAATTCCGGCGAAATTGCAAGCAGAACAGCTGTGAGTGAGGTGACTGAATTCTTTCAGAAGAATCCTCTAAAGCAGGGAGCCTCAATTGACGAAATAAGAGATTACTTTCACCTTTGTGTCAATGCTGCAAATGTGGCAGTCGTAGAAAAATCCTATAGAATTCCAAGAAACAGAGGGATGGCTACGACGCTGGTTGCAGCGTATATAGAAGGCGATAAAGCATACATTATCAATGTGGGTGACAGCAGAGGATATCTTCTGCACGAAGGTAAACTGAGACAGATTACCGACGACCATACTTATGTAAATACATTGATCAAAGCCGGATTGATTACTGAGGAAGACGCTCTGACTCATGAGAACCGAAATATGATAACCCGTGCCATTGGGGCCGATGCACAGATTGAGGAAGATTTGTTCGTCGTACCTATTGAGGCCGGAGACATGATACTGCTTTGTACTGACGGATTGTATGGCGAGGTTTCCGACGAGGAACTTACTGAGATTCTACAGATGAAAGCAAGCGTTGGCAATATTTGCAGTGACCTTGTAGATTTGGCCAACAAAAATGGTGGTAGCGATAATATTACCATGATAGTCTTGAAATTTACGGAGGAAGATATCAATGAGTAAATTACTTGCAGGCAGATATGAATTAATAGACCGAATAGGTGAAGGAGGAATGGCAGTCGTTTATAAGGCTAAGGACAGACTGCTGAACAGATACATTGCTGTGAAAATCCTTAGACCTGAATTTACTAAGGACGTTCAGTTCGTAGAAAACTTCAGAAGAGAATCACAGGCAGCTGCGGGATTGCAGCACCCTAATATTGTTAGCGTATACGATGTAGGAACTGAAGGGAACATTCACTATATCGTAATGGAATTAATAGATGGAAGGCCTTTGAGCGAAATAATTAAAGAACAGGCTCCTATGAACTATAAAGAGGTTGTAGACATTGCAAAACAAGTAGCCGCAGCTCTTAGCATCGCCCATAAAAATCATATAATTCACAGAGACGTTAAGCCACATAATATTATGATAACAACAGACGGAATCGCCAAGTTGGCAGATTTTGGTATTGCCAAAGCTGTTAGCGACAGCACCATGGTGTCCGAGACAAGTAAGATTATCGGTTCTGTGCACTACTTCTCGCCAGAGCAGGCAAGAGGCGCTTACGTAGATGAACGCTCAGACATCTACTCCTTAGGTATCGTCATGTACGAAATGCTTACAGGTAAGGTGCCATTCGACGGAGATAACCCGGTTCAGGTGGCTTTGATGCATATTAACAATGAGATTACGCCACCATCAAAACTAGTTCACGGCATACCGCCGGCACTAGAGAAGCTGGTTATGAAGGCTACTGATAAGTATCAGACCAACAGATATTCTTCTGCTGAGGAGCTTCTTTCAGCACTGGATAATATAGAATTTGTCTCAAAGATGATGGGTCAGAAAATCTTTGTGGGCAGTCAGGATGAAGAATATGTTGATGCTGAAACTGCAGAAGAGCAGTTTGATGACATTAAGCCTAAGAAGGAGAAGAAGCAGGAGGCCAGAAAAGAAAAGAAGGTTAAGAAGGAAAAACCTGAAAAACCTAAGAAAACTTCAAATTCTGATAATAAGAAAAAGAAAATTATTATTGGAGTAGTAGTTGGCGTAGTTGCCGTTGCTACAGTTTTGGGAGTTTTGTTCGCTACAGGCGTTCTTGGCGGAGGCGTTGTTGTTCCTGATTTAAAGAACAAGACAATTAAGGAAGCTAAGGCAGAACTTAAGGAACTGGATCTGAAGCTTGAGGAAGGGGAAGAAGTCCCAAGTGACGATGTAGAAGAGGGAAAGATTGCTTCTCAGACTCCTAAGAAGGGAACCAAGCTTAAGGCTGGTGAAACTGTAACGGTTATGGTAAGTTCAGGTAAACCAACAGGTCAGGTACCTTCCGTTGTAGGAAAGATGTATGATGAAGAATCAATTAGGGCGTACCTGGAAGCTAATAACTATAAGCTGGGTTCTGTAACCACAGAGGAAAGTGAAGAAGCGGAAGGAACTATTATTCGCCAGAGTCCAGGCGGTGGAACAGAGGCTGAAAATGGAACTGCTATTGATATTGTAGTCAGCAAGGGATCTTCCAAGGTGCAGGTACCTCTGGTTGAAGGAAATACTTTAGACGCAGCAAAACAGGCAATTATAGATGCAGGCTTGAAAGTTGGTAAGATTAGCTATGAAGAAAGTTCAGTCTACAAGGCAGATATAGTAATTGACCAGAGCTATGCTTCAGGAACAAAGGTTGAAAAGGGTACGAAGATTAATCTTGTCATCAGTAAGGGCGAGCCTGATCCAACACCTGAACCAGAACCAACACCTGAACCAGAACCAACACCGACACCTGATCCAGGCGATGGTGGAGATTCGGGCACAGAAGAGGCAGAATAGGAATATATTTAATGAATGGACTAATAATTAAAGGAATCGGAGGTTTTTACTATGTAAAAACCTCCGAAGGAGTTTTTCAAGCAAAGGGAAGAGGCGCTTTTAAAAAGGAAGGCATAGTTTTATGTGTAGGAGATTATGTTTCTATAGAGGTTTTAGACGATGGAGATGCGGTTATTAACAGCATCGAGCCGCGCAAGAACCACTTTATAAGGCCTCCTATTGCCAACGTTGATGCTATGATTGTGGTATTTGCAGCAACGAAGCCGAAGCCTAATTTTACTGTTATTGACAAGTTCTTAATTTTGGCTGAGCAAAATGGCATAGAGCCCATTATTTGTATAAATAAATGTGACCTTTTGTCAGAAGAAAAGGTACAAAAGCTTGCTGAAATTTACGAGGGCGCCTATAAGGTTGTAAAAACAAGTTCAGAAACAGGCGAAGGCCTGGATCGACTAGAGTCCCTTATTAAGGGTAAAAAAGTTGCCTTTGCAGGTCCTTCGGGTGTTGGCAAGTCTACAATAACTAATGCGCTAATTCCTGAGGCTAATATGGAAACGGGGAAAATCAGTGACAAAACCAGCAGAGGAAAGCACACTACTAGGCACGTAGAAATTTTTGAGACAGCTGAAGGGGGCTATGTCTTTGACACTCCGGGATTCACTTCTTTTGAAATCCTGGATGCTGACGAAGATAATTTAAGAGATTTTTATCCGGAGATTGCAGAATTTACAGGTAAATGCAGATTTGATAACTGCAGGCATGTTAAGGAACCCGGATGTGCGGTTATAGAGGCCGTAGAAGAGGGACGTATTAATAAGCAGAGATATGAATCATACTTACAGCATATGGATGAAATAAAAAGGAGAAAAAAGCAATGGGTAAAATAGCACCATCAATTCTTTCAGCAGATTTTGCCAGACTGGGAGAACAGGTTGAGGCAATTAGCAGAGGAGGAGCAGATTTTGTTCATGTAGACGTTATGGACGGTCATTTTGTTCCAAATATCAGCTTCGGAAGTGCAGTTATGAAATCGTTAAATAAGGTGGAAACAGCACCTTACGATGTACATCTGATGATAGAAAATCCAGATGCATATCTTGGAGATTTTGTTACTGATAAGACAGAATATATTGTTGTTCATCAGGAAGCTTGTAGACACCTTCACAGAACCGTTCAGAATATTAAATCTCATGGAGTGAAGGCAGGAGTTGCCCTAAATCCAGCCACACCAGTGTCTTCACTGGAATGTATTTTAGAAGATCTTGATTTAGTTCTTGTTATGTCAGTAAATCCTGGTTTTGGAGGACAGAAATTTATTCCTCAGGCAGTGGAGAAGATAAAGGAGCTAGACCAGATAAGAAAAGAAAAGGGCTATGACTTCCAGATAGAAATTGATGGAGGCATTAATCTAGACAATGCTAAGATGGTAATGGAAGCAGGATGCGATATTTTCGTTGCTGGATCAGCAGTGTTTAAGGCAGAGAACTTAGAAGAAAGAATACATGAGTTTAAAAAAATTCTCTCGGAATAATCCGAGAGAATTTTTTTATCTAATCAATTGGATTTTTTAGTTCAATTTATGCAGCCTGAGCATCCTCACCATCATCTGGATTGTCTGGATTATCAGGGGTGTCCGGATTATCAGGATCTGGTCCCTCTGGATTATCCGGTTCATCTGGTTCTTCAGGCTCTGTTGGTTGTTCTGGCTTAGATGGTTCTGGAACTACCAACTTTTCATTTGGACTGATAGGGTACTTTTCAGGGTTACTGTTATGTTTGTAGCAGTAATACTTAGGTACATTTGTCATTCCAAATAAATCCTTTTCTTCTACATGTGGGCAGTCAGGAGTTGCAATATATCCTGTATCTGCGCAAATCTTAATTGTTTTTTCTAAATCCTTAATATTACCTGTTCCGCCCTGGGTTCCGCTGATGTAATATTCTCCACCGGAAGATATTACATTGGAAGGCATGGACTTATAGGATCCTTTCTTAGCTCCAGGAATCTGATTCATTATTCTTCCCCAAAGTCTTGCAGCGTAATCACTGAGACCTGTAAGTTCGAAGTTCTGGTCATTTCCTATCCAAAGAGCAGCTGAGTAGCTTGGTGTAAATCCATCGAACCAGATGTCAACTTCGTTATCTGTTGTACCTGTTTTACCTCCAGCCTGTACCCCTGAAATTGATGCAGGATTACCAAGACCACTTGTAACTACGGATTTTAACATATCTGTCATAATCCATGCTACGCCAGGATCTAGTACTTTGTGACTTTCCTTATCTGAATTATTTAGTATAATCTTTCCACTATTATCTTCAACTTTAATGTAAGAAGATGTGTCATAGCGGACACCGTTATTAGGAAAGGCTGTATATGCACTAGCCATTTCCAGTGGTGTTACACCATTAGTCATACCTCCTAGTGCAAGGGCAGCAGCATTAAGGTCATTCGTATCGCCTTCAGTGTCAACAGTTGTAATTCCGAATTTCTTTACATTTTTTGCAGCGTAATCTGCGCCGACCTGCATGAAAATCTTTACGGCACAAGTATTAAGTGACTTCTGAAGTGCAGTTCTAACTGTCTGAGGACCTGAGTATCCGCCACCAGCGTTGTATGGCCACTGCTGACCATTGATTGTTGTTACTTCGTCTATTACTATGGAACCGGCAGTTAAGTAATTACCCCAGTATTTTGCTCCCTGTTTATCAATATGGAAGTCTGTGAAGTTATGCTTCTTACCTGCAGCGTGTTCCTCAGCACTCTGCTGTAGAGCTGCTGAATATACACCAAGAGGTTTAATTGATGAACCTGGCTGTCTAGGACTAGTAGCTCTATTATGAAGCTTTCTTCCGGATGTTTTTCTTCCTCCCACTAGGGCTTTGACATAGCCTGTGGAGTTTTCTACGATGGCCATTGCAGCCTGAGGCTGACAAACCTTCTGTTCTAAGGTATATGCACCTGACTGAAGTGTTACAGTTCCGTCGTCATTAAACTTGAAGTAATCTTTATACTGTTCTTCTTCGAAGAAGTCAGCAGAGATAACTATGTTGTCATTTTTATCTCGCGATTTGTACTGCTGAGGAACATTGATGAATCCTCCGTTAATTGAACATAACTCGCCATTATCATATACGTACATCGGCTTAAATTCTAAGCTGTAGTCCGTTTCTCCGTTAACTTCTGTATCATAGAAGTTAAGTCTTTTTCCTGTTTTCAGAACAAGATTTCCTTCAGAATCCAGCTTTGTCTCTGATTTCTTAAATTTGAAATTGCCATCATTGTCAAAGAAATTGTAATAATCGTAAAGTGCAATTCCTCCATAAGTATTAAGAATATTTCCGGCACTGTCCTTAGATGCATATAGGCTAGGGAAGTTTCCGTTGTTTTCAAATTCAGTTTCAATTACGGACTGAGCTGTGGAATCCATTGATGAATAGATTTTTAGTCCACCGTTATATACCTTTTCAAAGGCCTTATCGTAATCCCAATCTTTTTCTTCCATTAAATCATCAATTACTTCATTGATTACATAATCAGCAAAGTAAGCTGATTTACCTGCAGAAACATTGTAATTAGGTTTCAGAACCTTTCTTAAAGGCTTAGCAGAAGCTTTTTCATACTGTTCTTCTGTAATATATCCCTGGTCCTTCATTAGTTTTAGGCATGTAAGTCTACGATCTTTGCTGGCCTCATTAGCAACCCAATAACCATCGAAGGTTGTCTTAAGAATATTTTCATCGTTCTTCTTGATTTCGCCCTTGTTATAGAACTCTACTAGCTGGAATTCTGTAGGCATCTGAGGTAAAGTGGCAAGGGCAGCACACTGTGCTAGAGTAAGCTTGCTGACATCCTTGGAGAAATATGCCTGAGATGCTGCTTGAACACCACTACTGTGATAACCGAAATAAATAGTATTCAGATATGCTGTTATAATTTCTTCTTTACTCAGATTCTTCTCTATGATGACTGTATAATAAGCTTCAATTATTTTACGTCTATAGTCATAATCGAACTGAGAATCTCTAAGATATAGATTTCTTGCAAGTTGCTGAGTGATAGTACTTGTACCACTGATTCGCCCGCCGCTTATCAATTTATCTTTAATTGCTCCGAGAATTCTAACAAAGTTAAATCCATGGTGCTTCCAGAACGTCTTATCTTCTAGTGCAACTACAGCATTAACCATATTTTCTGGAATTTGATCGTATTCGACGTTCTCTCTATTGGATTCGGAGTACACCGTATCAATTTCATCGCCGTCCTGATCGTAGATAACTGTACTTTCTGAAAGTAGTTCGTACAAGTTGTCAGGATCAATCTTAGGTGCACTGGCAATTGTTCTCCATGCGAATATTCCTAAAGCGGCACACATAATTATGCCTATGAGGAAAATTATCAAGATGACTCTCTTAAAAGTCACACGCTTCTTTTTGCCGTTCTTTTTAGTCTTTTTATTAACCGGGGCTTCCATTACAGCTTCACTTTCAGAAACTGAACTGCTTGCTCCTTGAGCATGCTTGCCCTTGGGTTTAAATAATCCCTTTTTCTTATTATCGCTGCGCATAAGTTTTACCCTTTCTTAAATCATATAATCTATACGATTATACCATATAATTATAGAAAAAGTAACAAAAAACAGTACTATGAACAAAAAACAATAAAAAAGTGGGGATTTACAAATGAACACAAAAATGGTATATTGTGTAAATGAGAAGGAAACTATTTGTGTATGTAACTATTCTATTGATCGGAATGGCATTAATGTACCTGTATCAGGAGAAAATGGCAAACGGACCATTAGAATACCGTATAGGAGAAGAATTTCAATGCCATGGGACTGTAACTGAAGTTAAGAAAAAGGAAGATAGCTATAAGCTTGTCGTTAACACCCATGAAGGAAAGATTCTTTGCCGTTATTATGGAGAAGTGGACAATCCAACAGATTTATATCTTTCAGATGCGCATTTCGCAGCGGTAATTGAGAAACCGGAAACACCTGGAAACCCTAGGGTTTTTAACTATGCCCTGTATCTGAAGAGCAGAGAGATTTACTATGTCTGTACACCTGCGTATATGAAGTTTAAGGAGGGGAATCCAAGTCCTTATAACAATATACGAATTTGGATATATAGAGCAAGGGAAAACTTTATAAGAAATCTAGGGCTGGGCTCTGACACAGAAAGTTTTGTTAGAGGTGTTCTGTTTGGGGATACCGATGAGTTAGACGATGAATTATATGAGGAATTTCGAAAAAACTCCACTGCTCATGTTTTGGCAGTTAGCGGACTCCACGTAGGAGTGCTTTACAGCCTGTATAAGGCTTTGCTTAAGAAGAGAAACAGCCGTTTAATTACAGCAATATTTGTCTTCTTTACATTAATATATGGATTTGCAACCTTATGGTCTATTTCTGTAACGAGAGCCATACTTCTTACTTATATAATGATAGTAGGAAATTATTTGGATAGAAGGTATGATTTGATTACAGCGGCGGCCTTGGTAGCAGCTGGTTTTGCTGTAAAAAACCCCTACATAATATTTGGTGCTGGTTTTCAGATGTCCTTTTTAGCTGTTATGTCCATAGCTTTTATAACCCCCGTATTGGAAAAGTTTCTTCCACAGACCTTATCAGGGGCTGTGGCTGTTCAAATTGGAATGCTGCCATATATGATTTATAATTTTAATGGATTTTCGCTTGTAGGGCTCCTGGTCAATATTCCTATAGTTTTTCTCATATCATTACTTGTGCCAGCTGGAGTCGCAGCTTATTTTGTTTATCTTATGGGTGGAATGATTTTGCCTGTGGCGCCGCTGGTTTTGCAGATAATTACAAAGGTTACTGTGGCCGTCAACCATTTCTTTGCTAAAGGGGAAATGTTCTATGTGACTATGCCATCCATGAAACTTGGAATTCTGATACTCATATACGGTTTGATTTTTTTCTGCTGCTCAGAATTTTTCCAAATTCAGGCGAAGCGTAGAAATTTCAAAATAATTGCCTTATGCGTAATTCTCATAGGAGCAACATCTTTTGCTTGCTATATCGGCGATCGTTCTCCCTTTGACCGGGCATCTGCGGTTTTCATCGACGTGGGGCAGGGAGATGCTGTTCATGTCAAAACTCACAGCAATAAGAATATCCTCATAGATGGAGGCGGCAATATTAATTATAATGTAGGAGATAAGACACTTAAGCCGTATTTGCTAAAAAATGGCTTTGCTCATGTGGATATGGCTTTGGCGACTCATTTACACGCAGACCACTATCTAGGACTGGAACAGTTGAAAGAAGTATATCCTGTGGATAAACTGGTTATTGAAGGAAAGGCTGGTCAGAAAATAGATTTAGGTAACGGCGAACTTATAGAAATTTTATGGCCTATAGAGCGCAATGATGATATAGATGATGAAAACCTTAATAGTATGATATTTAGAGTTCGAGTTCGGGGCCTATCGGTTTTGATAACTGGAGACATTACAGCAGAAGGCGAGAAGATGCTGCTGGAGAGGTATGCTGGAACAGATATGCTGAAGGCTGACATATTGAAGGTTGCGCACCATGGAAGCGCCTATAGTAGTAGCGAAGAATTTCTTGAGGCAGTTAAGCCGAAGGTGGCGGTTATATCTGTGGGGAAAAATAATTATGGGCATCCGAGTCAGGATGTAATTGAAAAATTGAAAGAAAAAGGTATAATTGTATTTAGGACTGACCTAGATGGGGCAGTTGGGATAATAAAGAAAGGCGAAACTTTTTCGGTATGTACAAACAGAAACAGGAAAAACATGCTTTTCAGGCCTTTGCAGAAGACCTGAAAATGGGAAAAACAGAAAATGTTAACCTTATGTACGGTGTGGAGCAGTATTTGGTAAATTGGGCTGTAGAGTCATTTGTAAAAAAATATGTGAACCCCGCTTGCATTTCTATGGATTATGTTGTCCTAGATGAAGGCGAGGCATCAGTAGATAAAATTATAGAAGCGTGTGAGACTTTTTCCATGTTCTCCGAGAAGAGGGTTGTTTTAGTTAGGAATTTCAAGCCTTTGAAGAACGACAGTGCGAGAGGATACGGACAGGCAGAGATAGAAAAGCTATGTCAATATATTGAGTCACCTAATCAGGGAACCATAGTTATATTTACAGAGGAAGAAGTTAAAGCATCCACTGCAATGGTAAAAGCCTTGAAGAAATATGGAAAGGTCTATGACTTTGCCCAACTGGGGAAGGCAGAACTCACATCTTTCGCGCGTAAAAGGTTTAAGGCAGCAGGCGTAGATATCAGCCCGAGGATGCTTAGCCTTCTCATTGAGACTACTGGTTATAGAAATAGGGAAAGTGAATACAGACTTTTCAATTTCGAAAATGATATTGCTAAAATCATTGCTTTAAGTGATGGAATCTCCATAGTTGAAAGTGATATTACCCAGACTGTAAATGGAGATATGGATAAATTCGTATTTGACATGCTTGATGGAATAAGCAATGGACAGAAAGATAAGGCGTTTTCTATTTTGTACAATATGATGCATTCGGGGGCCTCTGCCTTTGCAATTGTGGGTGCTATTGTGTCTCATTTTGAACTTATGCTTGCTGTGAAGCAGTTGAGACAGGATGGCATGGATTTAGGTTCCATTCATAAGAGGCTTGGTGGCAGTGAATTCAGGTTGAAAAAAATGATTCCATATGCTAATAAGTACTCTGTAGATAAGTTAAAGAGGACTTTGTCGGATATATATGAGGTAGAACGAAATATAAAGATGGGAATTTTAACAGAACAGATGGCTTTGGAAATGTTTATAGCTCGTATGTAATAAGAATACACAGAAAAAGTGGAGAGCTAGTGAGACCGTGGATATTTATTCATGGTCTCTTCTCATATGGAAAAATAATTTCAACTATCAAAAGTGATATGTGGATAACTTGCGTATTGACAAAAGTTGTAATGCGTGCAATTTTTGAAAATAAAGGGATGCGCGGTTTCAAGTTATCCACAACAGGTTGTGGAATAAATTGTATACGATTTATGACTTTATGTTGAGAAGGTGTGCAAAGCCCTAAAATTAGGGTTTTTACGAGTGTGGAAAAGTAAAGGTTATGTAAGTGAAATTTTTCAATGTAAAGCAGATGTAAAAAATTTTGATTTTTTCCGAGAAAAAATGATTTGTTATACAACAACAAAAAAGTCTAAAGCGTTATGTATACTTTTCTAAGTGTACTTTTATTTGAACATTTCTATGCTATAATTATACTACGAAAAATTTGGAGGTTTGAGGAATGGACAGATTATTAATGAAGTCTAAGGACAGAGCTGAATTTACAGTTGAAGGCTTATACAAAGACCTGGAAAGGAGAGTCGTATCCAGTCCGGCAGGACAATGTCCTGTAGATATGGCCGCAGCTTTTCTTAAAATGTGTCATGCACAGAGTTGTGGTAAATGCACTCCCTGCCGTGTAGGGTTAGGTCAGTTGCAAATCATGCTAGATAAAATTTTGGCAATGGATGGAGAAGAGGATCTTAATATTCTTGTTGTTTTGAAGAGAACAGCAGAAGCTATAAGAGTTTCGGCAGATTGTGCCATAGGTACTGAAGCTGCAGCAATGATTCTTCGCGGATTAGAAGGATTCAGAAGTGACTATGAATCACATATATTAAATCATAGCTGTGATGAAACAGTTATTAACAAGAGACAGGCAGTACCTTGTAGAGGTGGATGTCCTGCAGGTGTGGACGTTCCAGGCTACGTTGCACTAGTTAGAAGCGGAAGATATGATGACGCTATTAAGCTAATTAGAAAGGATAATCCATTTCCATCAGTATGTGCATTAATCTGCGAACATCCATGTGAAGAAAAATGTAGAAGAAATATTATCGATACACCGGTTAACATCAGAGGTCTTAAGAGATTTGCTGTGGATAACTGCTCTAAGACAGTTGAAACTCCTCATAGAATGGACAGCACAGGAAAGAAGATTGCTATTGTTGGAGGTGGACCTTCAGGCTTATCAGCAGCATATTTCCTTTCAATTATGGGTCACGATGTAACAGTATTCGAAAAGAGAGCTCAGCTAGGTGGTATGCTTAGATATGGTATTCCAAAGTACAGACTTCCAAGAGAGAAGCTGCAGTGGGATATTGATGCAATTGCAGCAGCTGGCGTAGAGTTTAAGACTGATGTAGACATCAGTTCTGATGGAGCTATTAAGGAAATTAAGGAAAACTACGATGCAATGTATCTTTCCATCGGTTCTCATAACCATAAAAACCTCGGAATCCCAGGTGAATTTGCTAAGGGAGTTGTTCCTGCAGTTGAGATGCTTCGTAGCATTGGAGATGATGCAATGCCTGACTTTAAGGGTAAATCTGTTGCAGTAATCGGCGGAGGAAATGTAGCTATGGACGTTGCAAGAACTGCTAAGAGACTAGGCGCAAGCCAGGTTTCCATTGTTTACAGAAGACGTCGTGACGATATGACAGCACTTCCTGATGAAATTAATGGAGCAGTTGCAGAAGGCTGTGAACTATTCCAGCTTAAGGCTCCATCAGAAATTATTGTAGACAAGGGCGGCCATGTAAAGGGCCTTTATGTTCAGCCACAGATTGCTTCAGAAGCAGACCGTTCGGGAAGGCCTAGACCAATTGATGCGGACCAGCCAAGAGAAAAGATTCCTTGCGATATCGTAATCTCTGCTATTGGCCAATCCACAGATATTGAATTCTTTGAAAAGTACGGTATCCCAGTATACAGAGGGACTATTAAGGCAGAAAACACCAGTGTTGTTGATAAGGTTCAGGGAATCTATGCAGGAGGAGACTGCGTGACTGGTCCTTCAACTGTAATTAATGCTATTGCTGCGGGAAAGGTTGCAGCTGCCAATATCGACAGCTACCTCGGATACAACCATGAAATTTCAGTTGACATCGATATTCCAGAGCCTGTTGTTGAAGACAAGCTTGCTAGAGGAAGAATCGAGCTTAAGGAAAGATATGCTGCAGAAAGAGGAGGAGACTTTGAAGCCGTTGAACTTCCAATGACAAGAGAAGAATCTTTAGCAGAATGCTCAAGATGCTTACGCTGTGACGTATGCGGATTCGGATCACTGAGAGGAGGCAGAATAGAAAAATGGTAAACTTAAAAATAGACGGAAGAAAAATTCAGGTACCAGATGGTACTACTATAATGGAAGCTGCTCAGAAATCCGGAATAGACATTCCGCACCTTTGCTATCTGAAGGATATTAATGAAATAGGTGCTTGCAGAGTCTGTCTCGTAGAAGTTATAGGAATGGATAAGCTGGTTACGGCCTGTAATACAATAGTAGAAAATGGAATGGAAATCCTGACAAATAGTCCTAAGGTCAGAATGACAAGAAAAATCAATGTAGAACTGCTATTGTCAGATCATGACTGCAAGTGCGTTCAGTGCGTAAAGAGTGGTAATTGTACACTACAGAAGGTTGCTAATGACCTAGGCATAATCAACCTTCATTATGAAAACACAGCAGAAAAGAATCGATGGAATTTCAATCTTCCACTAATTAGAGAAGCATCCAAGTGTATTAAATGTATGAGGTGCGTTCAAATTTGTGACAAGGTCCAGGGATTGAACATTTGGGATATCAACGGATCAGGATACAGAACCAACGTTGGTGTCTCAAGGAACAAGCCACTTACCGAGGCTGACTGTGCACTTTGTGGACAATGCATCACCCATTGCCCGGTAGGAGCACTGAGAACTAGAGACGATAGGGACATTATTGGAAGAGTTCTTGCCGACCCTGATAAAATTACTATGGTTCAAATTGCACCAGCTGTTAGAACGGCTTGGGCTGATGAAATCGGAATGCCGAGAGCTGAAGCTACAACAGGTAAGTTAGTTAGCGCGCTGCGCCGAATTGGTTTTGATTATATTTTCGACACTACTTATACCGCAGACCTAACCATTATGGAAGAGGGCTCAGAATTCATAGAAAGGTTCACACATAAAGAACAATATAGCTGGCCGATGTTCACCTCATGCTGCCCTGGATGGATAAGATTCGTGAAGACTCAGTATCCTGAGTTCGTAAAAAACTTATCAACAGCTAAATCACCGCAGCAGATGTTCGGTGCAATGTCTAAAACATTTATTGCTGAAAAGCTAGGCGTAGATCCTGAGAAGATTTATTCTGTATCAATTATGCCTTGCATAGCAAAAAAGTATGAGCATAATGTTGAAGCAGTAAATGATGCTGGATATGGAAATGATGTTGACCTTGTTCTAACAACAAGAGAGCTTGCCAGAATGATTCGAGCAGACTACATCAAACCTTCTGATTTAAAGGAAGAGGAGTTTGACAACATCTTCGGCGAAGGTTCAGGAGCAGGCGTCATTTTCGGCGCAACAGGTGGCGTTATGGAAGCGGCACTGAGAAGTGCGTATTATCTAGTAACAGGAGAGAATCCAGAACCAGATAGTTTCAAAAGTGTAAGAGGTCTCGATGGCTGGAAGGAAGCAACTTTCAATATTAAGGGCCTACAGGTTAGAGTGGCTATTGCCAGCGGCCTAGGCAATACAAGGAAGTTAATGGAGGCTATCAAAGCCGGCAAAGTCCACTATGATTTTGTTGAAATCATGGCATGTCCAGGTGGATGTGTAGGTGGCGGAGGCCAGCCTATGAAAGATGGACTGGAATTTGCAGGAATAAGAGGAGAGGCCCTTTACGGCTTAGATAAGTTCTCTAACTTGAGATTCTCCCATGAGAACAGTGCAGTTCAGATAACTTATGAGGAATTTTTAGGAGAACCAAATTCTCATAAAGCTCATGAATTACTTCATACGAACCTCGAAGACTGGTCCATAGAAATGAGAGTTGTTGACAGGATGCTAACAGAATAGCATATAGGTAAAATGATAAGCAAAACATTGAGAGAATAGGTAAAGGCTGAGGTTAATGTCCTCAGCCTTTCGTTGAATTTAGAAGCTCTAAAGCGCTTTTTCTTGTTGTATTAGTTATGTTTTCTCCTCCGAGAAGGCGTGCAATTTCGTTTACGGTATCCTCGTTATTGAGTCTATCGACACTTGTATATGTCTTCTCATCTCTTACTTCTTTATAGATTCTGTAGTGAGACTGGCCACAGGCAGCAATTTGAGGAAGGTGGGTGATGCATATAATCTGATGATGATTTGCAATTTCCTTGAGTTTGCGTCCTACAATGCTTGCTGTTATTCCACTTATACCTGCATCGATTTCATCAAAAATCATAGTAGGAATGCTGTCGTAGGTTCCTGTTATATTTTTGATTGCCAGCATAATACGTGAAATTTCTCCGCCAGAAGCTATTTTGGTGAGTGGCTTAAGTGGTTCTCCTCTGTTAGTGGAAATTAATATTTCTACTAAATCATTGCCATTTGCTGTAATTGATGGCAAAGTATCAAATGAAATTGAAAGCTTCGCTGAATCAAAGTTTAAGTCCTTAAGCTCTTTTTCTATAGATTCTTCTAGTTCTGCGGCACTTTCTTTTCTTGCTTCAGTAAGGAGAAGAGCTTTTTCTTCTAATTCCTTAAGAGCCGCTTCGGTTTCTACAGTTAATTGCTCCTTAATATCGTCGTAATTTTCAATATTAAAGAGATCTTCTGAAATTTTATCAGCATATGCCATGATTTCTTCAATGGTATTTCCATACTTTTTCTTTAGATTGTCGATGGTATTTAATCTTGATATGGCATCATCTAGCTCATGAGGCGAAAAGGTTACCTGTTCACTTATATCTCTAAGTGAAGCTGATATGTCCTCAAGTCTGTAAACTAGATCTGAAAAATCTTCCGAAACTGCGGTTAGTTCTTTAGAGTATGAGGAAATTCCCTGAAGTGATGCCATGGATGCACTGAGAGCGTTCATAATATTGTTTTCGCTTCCGTTTAACATTTCATAGGTGCCTTCCACGGCAGAGAAGATTTTCTCGCTGTTCTGAAGTAAAGATATTCTTTCTTCAAGCTCTTGATCTTCTCCTGGACGAAGGTCCGCAGCACTGATTTCGTCTAGTTCAAACCTATAAAAATCTTTTTTTCTTAAATTTTCCGCTTCTGCTGAAAGCAGGGCAGTGAGTTTTGACCGTAGGGATGTGTATTTCTCATAGCTCTTGGTGAAGCTGCCTTTGACATTGCTAATCGCCTTGCTGTGAAATTTATCTACAAGATTGATGTGGTTGTCGCTGTTTAAGAGAGACTGGTTATCATATTGACCGTGTATATCAGCCAGCCTTCTGCAAGTCTGCAACAGTTCATTTAAGGTGACGATTTGTCCGTTAAGTCTACATAGATTTTTGCCTGCAGATGAGACTTCGCGGGTTATTACCAGTTCTTCACCGTCTAGCTCGCCAGCTAGCTGGACTATAGCTTTGTCGGCACCAAAACGCACAAATGCAGAATCAGCCCTGCTCCCAAGAGCAAGGCTAATAGCTTCGATTACTATAGATTTTCCGCTACCGGTTTCACCGGTAATAACATTTAAACCATCGTCAAAATCAATTTCAGTATTTTCTATAATTGCAAAATTACTGATACTAATGTGGTTTATCATATATTCTTTGACCTCATAATAAGCATTTCATTAAAAATTGAAAGAATACTTTCTACATTATCTTCATGATCGACAATAATCAATAGGGTATTGTCACCGGCAATTGAGCCTACAACATGAGGAAGACCGATACAGTCAATAGCTTCTCCCGCAGCAGGTCCGCAACCTGAGAGAGTTTTCACAACAATAAGATTTTGCGCAGAGGCAAATGAAGTAATTGTCTCTCTGAAAATCTTAACGAATCTGTCCGAAATCGGCGTATCCTTGTTTGTGCTAACGGCATACTTGTACTTACCGGAACTTGATAATGTCTTAATAAGTTGAAGCTCTTTAATGTCTCTTGAAATAGTAGCTTGTGTAACGTCGAAACCTTCTTCTTTTAACATAGATACAAGCTTGTCCTGAGTTTCAATGTCGTTGTTAGTGATTAGCTCCAAAATCTTATTCTGTCTGGAATAACGCATTTAATTTCTCCTTTAATAAATCAATAATCTGTATCATACAAATTATAACATATAAAGAGTTTTGAAACAATCGTTATGTTTATAAATTTTACTGAGTAGTTATAAAAATTCAAACTGAATTTTTATTTGCGTTTACCACAGTTTTGAAATAATTTGTACATGTAAGGAACATATAAGGAATAGGGAGTTTTCATAGACGAATTGATATAATTATGTTATAATAAACTCTATATGTAAAAGAGGAGTAAATGTATGAGAATTCTTGGAATTGACCCAGGTTACGCTATCTTAGGATGGGGCGTACTGGATATGAAGGGCAACCATTTCTCCGTAGTTGACTATGGTGCAATCACAACAGATGCGAAAATGGAAATGCCTTTTAGATTGCAGCACTTATATGAGCAGCTCGGTGTAGTTATTGAAAAATATAAACCTGAGGTTGCATCAATTGAGGAACTGTTTTTCAATAATAATGCGAAGACTGCCATAATGGTAGGACAGGCTAGAGGTGTTGCAGTTCTTGCCTGCGTAAATGGCGGACTAGAAATAAATGAATATACACCTCTTCAGATAAAGCAGGCACTAGTCGGCTACGGAAGAGCGGATAAGAAGCAGGTCCAGGCAATGGTTAAGGCAATTCTTAATTTACCTGTAGTACCCAAACCTGATGACACGGCCGATGCCGTAGCGGCAGCCATATGCCACGGACATTCTGCAGGGAACAGAGCGAGGTTATTTAGATGATAAGAAGTATACGAGGAAGCTTGTATCCGGAAATGGATGGAAGCGTTACAGTTGAAACAGAATCAGGGGTAGGTCTTAGAGTGTTTGTTCCTGCCAATTCTGAAATATATAAAAGAGTTGAAGGTAGTGAAGTTAAGCTATACACATCTATGATGGTAAGAGAAGATGCTATGAGTCTTTATGGTTTTTCCAATAAGGATGAGCGCAGACTTTTCGAGCTTCTGATTACTGTAAATGGAGTAGGTGCCAAGGCCGGAATGTCTATTATGAGCACACTATCGCCTACAGAATTGAAACTGGCCATTGCGGCAGGAGATGCTAAGGCAATATCAGTAGCAAACGGTATAGGAAAAAAGACAGCAGAAAGAATAATTCTAGAGCTAAAGGATAAGGTTGAAATGCCAACAAGTCTTCCGGAAATGGAAGGCGTAGTAGCGGCAACATACAGCGACGAAAGAAATGAGGCTGTAAATGCTTTGATCGCTCTTGGATACTCGAAGAACGAGGCAGCGTCAGCTATCGGTTCTGTTGCGGAGAATGGGCTGACATGCGAGGAATATATTAAGAAAGCACTTAAAAATTTATTTTAGAGGTTTTGATAGATGACTGAAGAGAGAATCACACAGTCCGGAGCCCTGGCGGCAGAGGAAAGGCAGGAAACCAGCCTTCGCCCCCAGTTTCTGGATGATTTTATGGGACAGAAAACCGTAAAAGAAAATTTGAAAATTTTTATTGAGGCAGCTAAGCTGAGAGGTGAGCCCCTTGATCATGTTTTGTTCTACGGCCCTCCGGGCCTGGGAAAGACCACCTTGGCAGGGATTATAGCAAACGAACTGGGAGTAGATATTAAGATTACCTCAGGACCGGCCATTGAAAGAGCAGGGGACCTGGCGGCGATTTTGACAAACTTAAACGAGAACGACGTGCTGTTTATTGACGAAATCCACAGACTTAATCGCTCTGTAGAAGAAGTACTTTACTCAGCTATGGAGGACTACGCCCTGGACATCATAATAGGAAAAGGCCCTTCGGCAAGGTCCATAAGACTTGATATCGCTAAATTCACCTTAATCGGAGCGACTACAAGAGCAGGAAGTCTGTCAGCCCCTTTGAGAGATAGATTCGGCGTAATCAGCAAGTTTGAACTTTACGACGACGACGAACTGGCCAATATTATCAACAGATCAGCAGGACTTCTAGGCGTGGAAGTAGACGACAAATCCCTTATGGAAATGGCTAGATGCTCAAGAGGTACACCGCGAGTTGCCAACAGACTGCTGAAGAGAATCCGTGACTTCTCTCAGGTAAGAGGAAACGGAGTTATCAATGAGGAAATAACCATGCAGGCACTTAAGGCCCTTGGCGTTGACAGCCTGGGACTTGAGCGACTGGACAGGGAGATTTTGTCTGCAATTATACAGAGATTTAACGGAGGACCTGTGGGAATAGACACTATTGCAGCCTCCATTGGAGAAGAAAGAGTTACCATAGAAGATGCCTACGAGCCGTACCTGATACAGACAGGTTTACTGTACAGAACCCAGAAGGGCAGAATGGTATCAAAACTAGGATATAAGCATATGGGATTAGAATATCCCGGAGAGGTCGATGACAATGAAAATTAGCGATTTTGACTACGAGCTTCCTGAGGAGCTAATAGCCCAAAAGCCTACAGAGCAGAGAGATGTCTGCAGGCTTATGGTTATGAATAGAGCAGAAGGAAGCATAGAACATAAACATTTTTATGATATTTTAGATTATTTAAATGAAGGCGACTGCCTGGTACTTAACAATTCAAAGGTACTGCCAGCCAGACTTTTTGGTGAAAAGGAAGGTACAGGCGCAAAGATTGAATTCCTTTTAATCAAGAGATTAGATGGAGACCGTTGGGAAACTATGGTAAGACCGGGAAAGAGACTTAAACCGGGAGATGCAGTACGTTTCAGCGACAATTTCAGAGCAGAAATCGTAGATTACGGTCCAGATGGAACTAGAATCGTAGACTTTGACTACGAGGGAATATTTATGGAAAGACTGGAAGAGCTAGGCAAGATGCCGCTTCCACCATATATCGAAAGAGAAAGTACCCTTGAAGATAAGGATATGTATCAGACGGTTTATTGTAAGGAAGAGGGTTCCGTTGCAGCACCAACTGCAGGTCTTCATTTTACAGATGAACTTCTGAAAAAAGCTCAGGACAAGGGTGTCAAGCTGGCCTATGTAACTTTACATGTGGGCATCGGTACTTTCAGACCTGTAAAATGCGAAACAGTTGAAGAACATAGCATGCATTTTGAGGAATACTTTATTGATGAAGAAAACGCAGAAATTATAAACAGCACTATTAGAGAAGGCGGTAGAATCATTTCTGTAGGCACAACATCTACAAGAACAGTGGAAAGTGCAGCCTATTACAATGAGGAAATTGGTAAAAATCAGGTAGCCGTAGGCTCAGGAAATACTAATATTTTCATTTACCCCGGCTACAAGTTTAAAATTATTGACTCACTTATTACCAACTTCCATCTGCCAAAATCCACGCTTCTAATGCTGATTTCAGCACTTTACGACAGAGAAAAAATTCTAGAGGCATACGACGTGGCAGTAAAAGAAAAATACAGGTTCTTCAGTTACGGAGATGCCTGCCTGATTATATAAATGTATCAAAACCAACAAAGCATAGAAAACAATAATGAAAGGAAAAGTGAACTCATGAAACATGCAGTTACTTATGAACTGATAAAGAAGGACACAAGGACTAAGGCTCGCAGAGGCGTTGTACACACTCCTCACGGCGACATTCAGACTCCTGTGTTCATGCCTGTAGGAACACAGGCAACGGTAAAAGCTATGAGACCTGAACAGGTCAAGGAAATGGGTGCAAATATTATTTTATCCAACACTTACCACCTTTACCTTAGACCGGGTCATGAAATTATTAAGGAAGCTGGCGGCTTACACAAGTTTATGAACTGGGACAGAGCCATTCTTACGGACAGTGGCGGATTCCAGGTTTTCTCCCTTGGAAAACTGAGAAAAATCACTGAAGAGGGAGTTAAGTTCCAGAGCCATATTGACGGTTCCAGACATATGCTGACTCCTGAAAAAGCAATTGAAATTCAAAATGCCCTTGGATCAGATATTATGATGGCCTTTGACGAATGTGCCCCATATCCTGCAGACAGACAGTATGTAAAAAACTCATTAGAAAGAACTACAAGATGGCTAAAGAGATGTAAGGATGCACATAAAGATATTGAAAGACAGTCACTATTTGGAATTATGCAGGGCGGAATGTATAAGGACCTGCGTAAGCAGAGTGCTGAGGAAATCGTAGAGTTGGATCTTCCAGGCTATGCAATTGGAGGTCTTTCCGTAGGTGAGCCTAAAGAACTGATGCTAGATATTCTTGATGACTGCGTAGATTATCTTCCAGAGGAAAAGGCAAGATATCTTATGGGAGTAGGCAGTCCTGACTACTTATTTGAGGGAGTAGAACGCGGAGTTGATATGTTTGACTGCGTTCTTCCTACAAGAATTGCAAGACATGGTCTTTGCACTACAAGCCAGGGAAGACTGAACATTAAGAACGCTAAGTTTGAAAGAGACTTCACACCACTGGATCCTGAATGTGACTGCTATACTTGCAGAAACTATTCAAGAGCATATCTGAGACATCTATTTAAGGCAGATGAAATGCTATCAGCAATGCTTCTTTCAAATCATAATATTCACTTCTTGCTGAAGATGATGGAACACATCAGAACAGCAATAGAAGAGGATCGTTTTCTAGAATATAAGAAGGAGTTTTACGATAAATATGGCAGATTTTAAGTCTTGTGAGGCAGTTTGCGTACACGATGAGTTTTGTGGTGGGTGTATATACCAGGGAATGAGCTACGAGGAGCAGCTTGCCGTAAAGGAAAAAGAGGTTCTTGAACTTCTTGAAGCTAAGAAAATTACCCCTGAGGTCTATGGGGGAATTGAAGGTTGCCCTGAGGAAAGCAGATACAGATACAGAAATAAGATGGAATATACTTTTGGGGACTTCGTAAAAGATGGACCTTTGTGTCTGGGTATGCATAAAAAGAAAAATTTTATGTCCATTGTTACTGTTGACCAGTGTCAGCTAGTTGATGAGGACTATAATAAAATACTTCACTTTACCCTTGATTTTGCAACGGAAAGAGGGTACAAGCACTACAATAAAAAGTCCCATAAGGGGCTTCTGAGAAACCTTTTAATCAGAAAAGGTGTGAGAACAAAGGAGTTGCTCATAAATATAATTACGTCAACTGAAGATGGTTTTGATGAGGAAGCCTTTGTGGAAGGGCTGCACAGCCTGGATTTAGATAACGAAATCATTGGAATTCTAAGAACCTTCAACGACAACCTAGCGGACAAGGTGACTTGTGAGGAACTGAAAATCCTGGAAGGCCGCGACTACTACATGGATGAAATCCTTGGCCTGAAGTTTAAGGTCAGCGCATTTTCATTCTTCCAGACCAACGTTGAGGCTGTGGAAAGATTGTACAAACAGGCCATTGACCTTATTGATGATTTCTCAGGAAAGAAGGCTTTCGACCTTTATTGCGGAACCGGAACAATCAGCCAGGTTCTTGCACTTAAGGCTAAGGAAGTTTTTGGCGTGGAAATTGTGGAAGAGGCTGTTGAGGCGGCAAAGGTTAACGCTGGCTTAAATAACCTGGACAACTGCAAGTTCATTGCCGGAGATGTATTCGAAGTTCTTGAGAAGACTAGCGATAAGCCAGATGTGATTGTCGTAGACCCGCCAAGAGTGGGCATGAGCTTAAAGGCTGTAGATAAAATTGTAAGCTACGGTGTGGATCAGATTGTATATGTTTCATGTAATCCAAAGACACTGGTTATTAACCTTCAGCAGTACGAATACAACGGATACAAGGTCAAGTATCTGAAGGCTTTTGACAATTTCAGCTGGACGAAGCATATAGAGTGTATTGCACTTTTAGAAAAGGTAAAAAAATAGATTATTATAGATAAAAGGAGAGATTTATTAGTGTTAACAGTTACAAATGTAAGTATGAACTTCAGCGGTCAGGTTCTATTTAAGGATGTTGACCTGAAGTTTACACAGGGCAACTGCTACGGTATTATAGGAGCTAACGGTGCAGGAAAGTCAACTTTCTTAAGAATTTTATCAGGTGATTTGGAACCGACTACAGGAAACGTTTCACTGAAACCAAATACAAGAATGTCTGTACTTAAGCAGGACCACTTCGCCTTCGATGAATTTACAGTTTTGGATACTGTAATTCAGGGGAATCCAAGACTTTATCAGGTTATGAAGGAAAAAGATGCAATCTATATGAAGGAGGACTTCTCAGATGAAGATGGTATCAGAGCTGCAGAGCTTGAGGCGGAGTTTGCTGAAATGGACGGTTGGGAATCCGAATCCAATGTAAGCAGATTAATCCAGGGTTTGGGACTTTCAGAAGATATTTTATATAGCCCTATGGCTAGTCTTACAGCAAAAGAGAAGGTTAAGGTTCTTCTTGCCCAGGCGCTCTTTGGAAATCCAGAAATCGTGCTTCTAGACGAGCCTACTAACCACCTGGATATCAAAGCCATCAACTGGCTGGAGGACTTCCTTATGGAATACCCAGGAACTGTTCTAGTTGTTTCCCACGACAGACACTTCCTAAACGCAGTCTGCACAAACATCGTTGACGTAGACTATGGTAAAATTAAAATGTACGTAGGTAACTACGAATTCTGGTATGAATCATCACAGCTGATGCAAAAGCTACTTACAAACCAGAAGAAGAGAACAGAAGAAAAAATCAAAGAATTGCAGACATTTATTCAGCGATTCAGTTCAAATAAATCCAAGGCTAAGCAGGCAACTTCAAGAAGAAAGCTTTTGGACAAGCTGACTGTAGAAGAACTGCCTTCATCATCACGTCGTTATCCATTCGTTGGATTCACAATGGATAGAGAAGCCGGCAAGGATATTCTTCTAGTAGAAGGAATCTCCAAAACCATCGACGGTGTGAAAATTTTAGACAATGTAAGTTTTATGGTTAACAAAGGCGACAAAATTGCTTTCGTTGGTGAAAACGAAATCGCCAACACTACACTGTTCAAAATTTTAATGGGAGAAATGGAACCCGACGAAGGAAGCTTCAAATGGGGAATTACAATTACAACCTCATATCTTCCAATAGATAATTCAGAGTACTTTAACGGTTCCGAGTTAAATATGATTGAATGGCTGAGCCAGTACACTAAGGAAACTACAGAAACATTTATGAGAGGCTTCCTTGGCAGAATGCTGTTCTCCGGCGACGACGTATACAAGAATGTACAGGTTCTTTCCGGAGGCGAAAAAGTTAGATGCATGCTTTCAAGAATGATGCTTTACGGCTCCAATGCACTAGTACTTGATCAGCCAACAAACCATCTTGACTTGGAATCCATTACAGCAGTAAACGAAGGTCTGATTAACTTCAAGGGAAATGTTCTTTTTGCTTCCCACGACCACGAATTCATTCAGACAGTCGCAAACCGCATTATGGAAATTAAGCCAGACGGAACACTTATAGACAAACTTTGTACTTACGACGAATACATCGAAATGTAGCTTTCATAAAAGAGGTGAAAATATGGATAGCGAAAAAATCAAAGAGGGAGTAAGACTTATTCTTGAAGGAATAGGCGAGAACACCGAAAGAGAGGGACTTTTGGAAACTCCTGATCGTATCGCTCGCATGTGTGAACAGATTTTCGGAGGCCTGGGTCAAGACGCATCAGAACACTTCGAAAAACAATTTCATGCGACTAACAACAACATCGTAATTGAAAAAGACATTACTTTCTACTCTGTATGCGAGCACCACCTTCTGCCGTTTTACGGCAAGGCTCACGTTGCCTATATCCCAAATGAAAAGGTAGCGGGACTGAGTAAACTGGCGCGAACGGTCGAAGTCTTTGCAAGAAGACCGCAGATTCAAGAAAACATGACCGCACAGATTGCCGAAGCCGTTGAAAAATACCTAGAACCAAAGGGTGTAATGGTAATGATAGAAGCCAAACACATGTGCATGACCATGCGCGGCGTCCAAAAACCAGGCACAAAAACAGTCACAACCATTACAAAAGGCGCCTTCGCCGACGACTACAGCCTGCAGCAGACATTTATGCAGATGGTGAAGTAAATGGAGAGGGTTAACAGAATTTGGCAGCATCCGCTGTATCAGAGCCACTATCAAAACCTCCAGACTGCTGAAGCCGACCGCATCTTTTGCCGTCACGGCCTCGACCATCTCCTTGATGTGGCAAGACTCATGTATATCAGAAAGCTAGAGGAAGGCTCAGAACTTTCTAAGGAAATCATTTACGCTGCTGCTCTTATTCATGATATCGGAAGATATTTGCAGATATCTGAAGGAGTGCCTCATCATGAGGCGGGGGTCTTCTTATCAGTTGAAATACTAAGTGACTGCGGATTTTCAGAAGACGAGGCTGATACAATAGCTGAAGCTGTAATGGAGCATAGAAATGGCAGCGAAAGCGAGCTAGGCAGATATCTTTATGATGCTGATAAGAAGTCTAGGTGCTGCTTTGCTTGCCCTGCAGCAGGTGAGTGCAATTGGCCGGAGGAGAAGAAGAACCTAGAGGTCAGGGCATAGATTATATGGTATTTTATGTGGAAAAATGCCGAGAATTATTTGTATTGTATTATTTTTAGGAAAGAAAACAGGGTGATGATAAAATGATTATTGGAAACAGAGAGTTTGATGTTGCAAATAATTGCTATATTATGGGGATTTTGAATGTTACACCGGATTCATTTTCAGACGGCGGAAAGTTTAACAGCCTGGACAAGGCTCTTTACCATGCTGAGGAAATGATTAACGAAGGTGCTGATATTATTGATATCGGTGGAGAATCAACCAGACCAGGACATCAGGTTATTACTTCAGAAGAAGAGATTGCAAGAGTTGTGCCTGTTATCGAAGCTGTAAAGAGCAGATTCGATATTCCAGTTTCAATCGATACTTATAAGGGAGATGTTACTCTGGCGGCTCTTCAGGCAGGTGCGGATCTAGTAAATGACATTTGGGGATTTAAGCACGATTACAAAGTTGCTGAACTTACTGCTGAATATGGTGCAGCTTGCTGTCTGATGCACAACCGCAATGAGGCTGTATATGACGATTTCCAAAAGGACTTCTTAAAGGATATGGAGGAGTGCGTTGCCATTGCAAGAAAGGCAGGCGTTGCTGATGACAAGATTATTCTTGATCCAGGAGTTGGCTTTGGTAAAACCTATGAAATGAATCTAGAGATTATTAACCATCTTGAAATTCTTAATACTTTTGGTTTCCCAGTGCTTTTGGGTACTTCCAGAAAGTCTGTTATCGGAAATACTTTGGACCTTCCTGCTGATCAGAGAGTTGAGGGAACCCTTGCAACTACTGTATTTGGAGTTATCAAGGGAAGTGCTTTCGTAAGAGTTCACGACATTAAGGAAAACCTGAGAACTATTAAGATGACTAAGGCCATTTTAAGTAAATAGTTTCAGTGGGTTTTGATCCCGCGAATTTTATTATAGATTGAGAGAACTATTATGGATAGAATTACTGTAAAAAATCTAGAGGTTTTTGCCAACCACGGCGTATTCCCCGAGGAAAATGTGCTGGGGCAGAAGTTTTTGGTAACTGCCGTAATGCATACGAACACAAGGGCAGCAGGGCTTACTGATGACCTGGAGAAATCCATTAACTACGGTGAGGTCAGCCATTTTATAAAGAAGCATCTTGAATCTCACACTTTTATGCTTATTGAGAGAATTGCCGAAACTTTGGCGGAGGCGCTTCTGATTGAATATCCTTTAATGGAGAAAACTGATCTTGAGATTTCCAAACCTTGGGCTCCTGTCGGTTTGCCTCTAGAAAACGTCTCTGTAAGCATTTCCAGGGCATGGCATACCGCATACATCGCTCTTGGTTCAAATATGGGAGATACCAAGGGTTACCTAGATATGGCTATTGAAAGATTGAATTCTTTAAGGGGCTGCAAGGTAAAAAAAGTCGCTAAATATATTGAAACTGAGCCTTATGGCGGAGTGGAGCAGGATAATTTCCTGAACAGCGCCCTGGAGCTTATGACCTTGTATTCGCCTGAAGAACTTTTGGAACAGCTTCACGTAATTGAGCAGGACGCTCACAGGGAACGCATAGTTCGCTGGGGGCCTAGAACTTTAGATCTTGACATACTTCTTTACGACGACATCGTATTGGACACTGAGGATTTACATATTCCACATGTGGAGATGCACAAGAGAAGTTTTGTTCTTGATCCTATGGCCGAGATTGTGCCGTATAAACGCCATCCGATTCTGGACAAGACTATGGTCGAACTTAAGGCGAAGCTAGATCGCGAGGCACAGGTCGAAGCTGAATAGCGAGGCACAGGTCGAATAAAATGATATAAGAAAGTCGGCTTCGCCGATTGTATTAGAAGAGGTAGACTTTCTTGATATTCCGGAAATATCGAAGCGATATTTCCTACATAATAACAAAAGAGTAGAACGTGGTGTCTACTCTTTTTTTTAGAATTGGTACAGAATTTGTGAAAACTTTGGTGGTTTTGATATACCTAGGTTTAGCCGAGCAGCTGGAAACCCATAACCACGATGCCAAGAATTACCAAAACAACGCCGGTCGCGCGGTTCAATGTTTTTGGCTCGGCTTTGTTGGCGAATATGGCTGCGATTCGTGCCCAAAGTAGGGTGAAGATTACGCAGAGAATCCATGTCAGTGGGTCTGGCAGGCTGCATATGACGAAGTGGGAAACTGCGCCAGTCAGCGCGGTGAATGTCATGATGAACACGCTTGTTCCCACTGCCATTTTTAGCTCGTAGCCCATGACACTCGTAAGAATCAACAGCATCATCATGCCACCGCCGGCTCCGACAAATCCGCAGATTGACCCGATTATGCAACCGCACAAAATCGACTGGGTAATTCTCTTTCTTTTAGAAACCTGCATCATGGCTTCACGGGTAGTCATAACCGGACGCATGATGAATTTCACGCCCAGCAGGAACGTCATAAAAACAGCAAAACTGCCCATGGTCGCCGACGGCAACAGGCTCGCCGCATAGCTCCCGATAACGGTGAATATCAAAACCGTCAGCATCATAATCAATCCATTTTTTATATCCAAATTCTTATGTTTGTAATAGATAATTGAGGAAACGCCGCTAGCTAAAACGTCTGACGATAGGGCAACGCCAACAGCCATATAAGGCTCCATATGTAAAAAAGTTATCAGCATGGGGCTTATTACTGCGGCTGCGCTCAGGCCCGCAAATCCTGTACCTAATCCTGCGCCCATGCCGGCGAAAAAGGTAACAAGCACTGTGATTGCAATGTTCATAAATTATCTATCTCCTTCTAAAATCCTGTTTACGTTTTCGTTAATAATCTCCATAGCTTTGGCTAGGGCTTCTCTTGTATCTTGGTCCATATTCGCCAAGGTTTTCTCTAGAAACTCCTGTTGCAGCTTTTGACCTTTTTCTATAATTGGCTTCGCTTTGTCTGTGCAGATGAGCTCCGTCTTTCTGCGATCGCCCTCCACAGCCTGCCTTATAAGATAACCCTCATTGACAAGCTTATCCACATTTACTGAAACCAGATTGGCTTTGATATGCCTGATTTCCACCACATCACTTGCTGTCTTATACTGCGGATTATTTCCCAAAAACATTAATATATCAAAGGCCGTCTGAGGCAGTTCCAACTTCTTGCAAAGTGGTTTGCAGAATTTTGTATATGCCTGTAACATATTTCTCGGTGCGGTTATACTTAGTTGCATAGTTATATATTCTCCCTTTTTGAATAGTTTATTTTTGAAGTATTATACTACGGCGTTGGTCGCCTTGTCAATGGGGCGTAGCAGCACGCCCGAGTTTTGTGAAAATTGGCTGAAACGGCCTGGCAAATGCCTGATTTTCAAGATTCATAAAAAAAGTACCGTCCCAATTTTTGAATTTTAATGAGGATAGGGCACGTGGAATTTATTTACAGCAGTTTGCCGAAGGTTTTACATGATATTTCTTGAAGTTTGAGATATATGGATGCAAGAAATTGAAATTAATGGAAGTAATTTCAATCAAATCTTTGGTAAAAGATAGAAAGGCTAGGAATGAGCACCGAATGGCCATAAAAAAGCAGAAAAATACCGTGAAACGCAAATGTTTCACGGTACAAAATTGCTAAATCTCAGATATCAGGCATTTGCCCGGCCGTATTTAGCATATTTCACATTCAGCGGGCGCCATTCTGAGTGGCCAAAGCCTGCGGCCCAACCCAAAGACTAAAGCCTACGGCCTGCGCCCCCTAAATTGCTGCCTCGCACCACCCAGCTTGCGTCTAAGCGACTTCCTCGTCCTTTGGCAGGATCAGGTTTGCTACAACTGCAACGATGAAGACAACGGCTACGCAGTTTTCGGCGAAAACTGTGTAAATTACAGGTGGGAATACGCTGAAGATTTCAGGCACCTGAGTGAAGCCGATTCCGATGCCAAGGGAAAGGGCTGCAATAGTAATGTTACGTTGCTGGAAACCACATGCGGCAATCATTTTGATACCGCTGACTACGATGCTTCCGAACATCATGATTGTGCATCCGCCAAGAACTGCATCAGGTAGAGTTGCAAGGATAGCACCGAGGAATGGGAAGATACCCGCAAGAATCATGATGATAGCGCCGACACCAATTACCATACGGTTTACAACCTTTGTCATTGCAACCAGACCAACGTTTTGGCTGAATGAAGTTACAGGAAGACATCCGAGGAAGCCTGAAAGCATGCTGGCATAGCCGTCACAGGCAATGGAGCCTTCCGTTTCCTTAATAGTTACAGGTCTGTTTAGACCAGAAATAGCAATAGCTGAAGTGTCACCAATTGTTTCAGTTGCTGAAACAAGGAAAATCAGAGTCATGGACACAATTGCGCTGGCATTGAATTCAGGCTTGAACGGCAGGATTGAAGGTAAGCTTACAACTGCAGTGTCATTTATAGCAGAGAAGTCAACGGCACCCATGCACATAGCTACAATGTAGCCGACGATAAGTCCGAACAAAACAGACAGCTGCTTCCAGTAGGATTTTGCGAGCATATCGAAAAACAGGCAGCTAGCTAAAGTGATAGTTCCAAGAATCCAGTTTTGCCAGGAGCCGAAGGATTCGCTTCCGCTGCCTCCGCCGAAGGAAGCTGCTCCTACAGAGAGGAGAGAGAAACCGATGGCTGTTACTACGCTGGCAGAAACTATAGGAGTAATAAGCTTAGTCCAATACTTAGCGAAAAGTCCGATAGTTCCTTCAATGAAACCGCCGACAATTACTGCGCCTATAATTGCGCCATAGCCATATTGACTGCCTATTACACAAGCAACAGATACGAAGGTAAAACTTATACCCATTACAATAGGAAGGCCAGATCCGATTTTCCAAATAGGGAAGAGCTGAATTAGTGTTCCGATACCAGCGATAATCATTGTAGTCTGAATGAGTTTTGCTGTTTGACCAGCCTCAAGGTGGCAGGCTCCGGCTACGATGATTAAAGGTGCAATATTGGCGACGAACATAGCCAGTATGTGCTGCAGGCCGAAGGGCACTGCTTTGGAAATGGGAACGCGCCCATTTAAGTTATATATATTCGAAACGTCGCACTTTGAATTTGTCATATAATTCCTCAAACCCCCTGGCTATTTAGTTCCGAAGATTCTGTCTCCAGCGTCGCCAAGACCTGGGCAGATGTAAGCGTCATCGTTTAGTTCGCGGTCAAGATGTCCTACGTAAATCTGAACATCAGGGTGCTCTTTGTGGAGTCTTTCCAGACCTTCAGGAGAAGCGATGATGCACATGAACTTAATGTTTCTTCCGCCATGCTGCTTAATAAGAGTGATGGCATCTGCTGCAGAACCACCTGTTGCAAGCATAGGGTCAGTAACTACAATTGTACGTTCTTCAATAGTATGAGGTAGTTTGCAGTAGTATTCCACAGGTTCGTGAGTTTTTTCGTCACGGTATAGCCCGATGTGTCCAACCTTTGCAGTAGGAACAAGGCTTAAGATTCCGTCAACCATTCCAAGACCTGCACGAAGAATAGGAACGATGGCAAGCTTACGGCCTGCTATCATTGGAGTCATGCACTTTTCAATAGGTGTTTCAACTTCAACATCTTCTAGAGGAAGGTCACTTAGCGCCTCAAAACCCTGGAGCATAGCAATTTCTCCAACAAGCTTACGGAATTCGTTTGTTCCTGTATTCTTGTCTCTTAGAAGAGAAATCTTATGCTGGATAAGAGGGTGGTCGAAAATAACGATGTTTTTTTCATCTGCGTAATTCATTTATAAAATCTCCTTTTTAATTAAATACTCACGGATTAGGCACGGGTTTACCCACTGCCTAGGCAAAGATTTACCAAATACCATTGTAAAGGTTTTTTGGTCTTTTGTCACTTACTTTTCGCAAGGAGATTTTTCCATTTATCGCGTGCTTTTGACCACCCTTTCACTTGAATTTATACGCAATATGAAGTATCATATTTAGTGTAAAGGTGGTGCGTATCTACGCACTCACAAATACAAATCAAGCAGTTCGGGTCCGATATCCTGCTTGTAAAATATCAAAACCAAAGGAGAAGAAAAATGAATTATTTAAAGAGAGAACTGGAGGATACAAAGATCCTCCTAAGAAACGTGCCTAGCCTTGTGGTATCACTGTTTTTTATCAGTGTAATCGTAATGAATCTGCTGGCAAACAAGGAACTTTTTTCAGCAAAGTACATTGCCCTGGATTGCGGGTTCACTGTAAGCTGGATTTCATTCCTGTGCATGGACATGATTTGCAAACACTTCGGTCCAAAGGCAGCCACAAAGATTTCCATTATGGCACTGTTAATTAACTTGGGAGTTTGCCTGCTGTTTAAGCTTATGAGCCTGACACCGGGAATGTGGGGAGAGTTTTACTCATATGGCTCAATGGACGTAAACCAGGCATTAAACAACACAATAGGAGGAAGCTGGTACGTAGTACTTGGAAGCAGCATCGCCATGCTGACATCCTCAATTTGTAACTCACTTTTAAATCACACAATAGGAAAAAGACTGAAGACTGACGACTATAGAGCCTTTGCAATCCGCTCATTTACATCAACGGGAATTGCACAGTTCATTGATAACTTAGTGTTTGCAACCATCGTGTCCCATGTATTCTTCGGATGGACATGGATTCAGGTGCTTACATGCTCACTGACAGGTGCAGCCCTTGAACTAGTAGGCGAAATCGTGCTGAGTCCTGTAGGATACCGCGCCAGCCTTAATTGGAAAAAAGAAGACGTGGGCCGTCAGTACCTTGATTATACGAACAATATAGGAGAATAATAGATGAATATTCTAATTACAGGAACAACCTCCGGAATTGGTAGAGCCATTGCGGAAAAATTCCTGGCAGAAGGACACGCCGTTTGGGGTTTTGATAGAGAGAGGTCGACCATTGACCACGAGAAATACACTCACTATGTGCTTGACGTGAGAGACGATCAAAACTTCCCGAGGGGGCTTAAACCCCATGTCCTCATAAACAACGCCGGCGTCCAGGACAGCGGCGAAGACATTGACGTTAACCTTAAGGGAGCCATAAAAATCACGGAGCACTATGCATTTGACAATGAGAATATTAAGTCAGTTGTCAACATCGGATCAGCCAGTGCCCACACAGGTTCAGAGTTCCCTGAATATGCCGCCTCAAAGGGCGGTCTCATTTCATATACGAAAAATGTGGCAAACAGGCTTGCTCCAAAAGCAATCTGCAACAGCATCGACCCAGGCGGAGTGCTCACAGAACTCAACTGCTGCGTCATGGACGATGAAAAATTATGGGAGCAGATTATGGAGCTGACACCTTTGAAAAGGTGGGCAACGCCTGAAGAAATAGCAGACTGGGTGTACTTCGTCGCAGTAGTTAACGGTTTTATGACCGGCCAAAACCTACTGATTGACGGCGGCGAGGCTGGGAACACCAAGTTTATTTGGCCTGAAGACTAAGCATGAATATAGATGAAAAATAAAACACAACAAAGGAGAAGTTAAATGGCAAAATATGTTATGGCCCTAGATGCAGGGACAACAAGCAATCGCTGCATCTTATTTAATGAAGCAGGAGAAATGTGCAGTGTTGCACAGAAGGAGTTTAAGCAGTATTTCCCCAAACCGGGATATGTTGAGCACGATGCCAACGAAATTTGGTCAACTCAACTGGGAGTAGCTGTAGAAGCTATGAGTAAAATCGGAGCAGAGGCTTCCGATATTGCTGCAATCGGTATTACAAACCAGAGAGAAACAACAATTATTTGGGATAAGGAAACAGGAGAACCTGTGTACAATGCAATTGTTTGGCAGTGTCGTAGAACAGCAGAATACTGTGATGAACTGAAGGCAAAGGGCCTTACAGAGACCATTAGAAAAAAGACAGGACTTGTAGTTGACGCATACTTTTCAGGAACTAAGCTAAAGTGGATTCTGGATAATGTGGAAGGTGCAAGAGAAAAGGCAGAGAAGGGTCAGCTTCTCTTTGGTACTGTGGAAACCTGGCTTATTTGGAAGCTTACAAAGGGAGCAGTTCATGTAACTGATTATACAAATGCTTCCCGTACAATGCTTTTCAATATTCAGGACCTTAAATGGGATGATGAAATCTTAGAAGAATTTAATATTCCAAAATGTATGCTTCCTGAGGTTAAGCCTTCTAGCTGCGTTTACGGATATACAGATCCTTCACTATTTGGAAGCGAAATTGCAATTGGTGGAGCCGCAGGGGACCAGCAGGCTGCTTTGTTCGGCCAGACTTGTTTCAATCCGGGCGAGGCAAAAAATACTTATGGTACAGGTTGCTTCCTGCTTATGAACACAGGTGAGAAACCGGTGTTTTCTGAAAACGGACTGGTAACCACAATTGCCTGGGGTCTTGATGGAAAGGTAATTTATGCTCTAGAAGGTTCAATCTTCGTTGCAGGAGCAGCAATTCAGTGGCTGAGAGATGAGATGAGACTTATCGATTCAGCTTCCGACTCGGAATATATGGCAAGTAAGGTAAAAGATACTAACGGATGTTATGTAGTTCCGGCATTTACTGGACTTGGTGCACCGCACTGGGATCAGTACGCTAGAGGTACAATCGTAGGCCTTACAAGAGGTGTAAACAAGTACCATATTATCCGCGCAACTCTTGAATCCCTAGCTCTGCAGACTAATGACGTGCTTCAGGCTATGGAATCAGATTCCGAAATCAAGCTGGCGGCACTTAATGTTGATGGTGGTGCCAGTGCCAATAATCTGCTGATGCAGATGCAATCTGACATTATCAATGTTCCTGTAAAGAGACCTTCTTGTGTCGAGACAACGGCTACAGGTGCGGCGTACCTAGCAGGTCTTGCAGTAGGATACTGGGAAAACAAAGAAGATGTTATCAAGAATCGCTCTGTTGACAGAGTATTCGATCCACAGATTTCCGAAGAAGAACGCGCTTCCAAGATTCGCGGCTGGAACAAAGCTGTCAGATACTCATTTGACTGGGCTAAGGACGAAAGGTAAGATAGGTGAAGAAACATGAGCTTATTTGATTCATATGACAGCGAAAGAAAAGCTGCCCTAAATCCAGAAGATGTTTATGATAAAGTAGAAGGATTTCCTGAAACTGTTATCGTTACATTTAAGAAAGCAATTGTAGAACTGGTCCTTGAAAGTTTTGATTGCCAGCCAGTGGGAGAACTTTTAAGCGGCACGGTACTTAAAATTTATAAATTTAGCGTAGACGGCCACGAATTTGCCATTTACCAGACAACTATGGGTTCACCGATGACTGTTGGACTAATGGAAGAAGTTATGGCCATGGGCGCAAAGAGATTCGTGTTCTTTGGATCTTGTGGAACTTTGGACAGAAACATTCCAGCGGGACATTTAATTGTACCCACAGATGCATACCGTGATGAGGGAACAAGTTATCATTATCTGCCTGTATCATATGGGGATTTTGTTCATATTCCTACGGCTTATGAGACGGCTAAAATTATTGATAGAATGGGACTTAAGGCCATTGAAACCAAGGTATGGACCACAGATGGTCTGTATAGGGAAACTAGAAGAAATATGGAAAACAGACTTGCAGAAGGTTGCAAGGTTGTTGATATGGAGTGTTCAGCTATTATGACTGTTGGTGAGTACAGAAATGTGCCTGTATGGCAGTTCCTGTACGCTGAGGACAACCTGGACGATATAGTTTGGGATCCAAGAACACTGGGAAAGGTTCCAAAATCCGCAAACGAACTTTATCTTAAGGTTGCAATTGAAATTGCAAAGGAGACTTGCAAAGATGAAGAGGGGAAGAATTAAAAAAACGGCTGTATTTCTAGCTATTATTACAGTTGTCATGGGATTATGTAGTTGTGGCGGAAGCAAAACACTGGAGGCGTATTATTCATCCAGCGACGCCAAGAAGACGCATATTGATGAGATTATTAATATTGAAGCTGATAACATGGAAGTTTCTATTATAGGGAATGAGATTCGCTATAATGTGGTCTATGATTCGGCTTTTGATGAAGAATTAAGGGACTATGCTTCGGCGCAGATTAAAAAGGAGCTTAAGGGTATGAAACCTGTTTTTGCTGCTATTGCAGATATAACAGAGGATGAAACCGGCATCGAAGGTATAAAAGTAAGGATTTCCTATAAGGATAAATCAGGATACATTTTATACCAGGATACGATTTCACCCGATAATTAGAAATAATTAAAATTTTTAGATTAGGCTTAGAGATTTTTCAGTATTGACTGGAATAGCTTTACGCCTTGAATCATAGCAGAATCATCCATATCATAATTTGCACTGTGAAGTGGTATTCCACTGCCGGTGCCGAGGAAGAAGAAAACTCCAGGAACTTGTTCTTGGAAGAATGAGAAATCTTCGGCGATCATAACCGGTTTATCAAGTTCTTTATAACCCAGTTCGTCTAGGGACGGTATTACGCGTTCATAGAGGGCTGGGTTGTTTATTACAGCGGGATGATACTTAACGACCTCAGGGGTAACTGTAACCTGAAGATCTTCTTTTATTTCAGCAGCAATTCTGTCCATGGCATCAAGGATTTTTTCATAGCTTTCTTCGTTAAAGGTTCTCATGGTACCGATGAGCTCGGAGCTTGCTGAAATTGCATTTCTAACAGTTCCGCTTGTCATTTTTCCGAATCTAATAAGGCTGCCATCATTTAAGACCTTGTTGCAGTAGTCATAGATTTCTGTAAGGAATCTGGCAGATGCAAGCATTGCATCGTGACCCTTCCAAGGCTCTCCGCAGTGAGCACTTACACCCTTAAAGTGGACGTCGATTGAAGTTGATTTTGCCATCATAGGACCGCTTATAGATGAAATTTGACTCTTTGGAAGAGTAGGCCAGTTATGCAGGCCGAAAATATATTTTATGTTGTACCTTTTGAAGAAATCTGTCTGACAGATTGTATATGCTCCGTCAATGGTTTCTTCAGCAGGCTGGAAAAGAAGGATTACATTGTATGAAGGAATGAACCCTTCTTTTTTCATATCCTCGAGAAGTTCTGCAAACCCAAGCATAATTGCCATGTGTGAGTCATGGCCGCAGGCATGCATTCTGCCTTCGTGCTTGGAAATGTAAGGCAGGCTGTTTTTTTCCTGAATCGGAAGGGCATCCATATCACATCTGAAACATACAGCTTCTTCTTTTCCAAAATCAAAACATGCTGCAGCGCCGTCTCCGGCTATATCGTCGATTCTACACGACAGCTTTCCAAGGAACTTTCTTATATACGCACCTGTTTCCGGAAGCTGGAAACTCAGCTCTGGAATTTCATGTAAATCACGTCTATATTTTTGAATTCTTTCTGATATTTCATTGTAATTTTTCATCTACTTCACCGTCCTAATTTTATTTCACATATGTACATTGTAAACTTTCAAAGCTGGATAGTCAATTTTCAAGGAATTTTTTATACCCAGATGCATATTTTGTCTTTGAATAACAATAAATCTGTGGTAAAATAGTGAATTATGAAAAAAATTGACAAGCTTAAGCGAAAATGGAAGAGAAAACTTAATAAGAAACTGAGTCAGGCAAAGGTTTTGGGCAAGAGAACAATAATGATTATTTTTATTATTGTGGTGATTTTTACCTTCCTGTATACCTTTATTCATTTGAAAAGTTCAAGGTATGACGGACTAGGAGATAAATTGGAGTATGAGGAAAGTCCGTACAATATGGATTACTTGTATACAGGTAATGAAGGGAAAATCTATGATGACGGCACATATAGGTCCAGACGAGGCATAGATGTGTCCGTATTCCAAGGTGACATAGACTGGGAGAAAGTTAAACAGTCTGGCGTCGAATTTGCCATGATTAGGCTAGGTTTCAGCAGCTCCGCAGATGGAGAAATCCATATGGATACCAAGTTCAAACAAAACTTAAAGGGAGCCAAGGCTGCAGGAATCGATGTAGGAGTTTATTTCTTTTCCCAGGCAACAACCACTGATGAAGCCATAAAAGAGGCTAAATATGTTCTTAAACACATAAGATTCAAGGGTGTAAAGTACCCTGTGGCCTTTGATATGGAACCTGTTGACAAAGATGACAGAATTAAGGATTTGACTAGAGCAGAAAAGACAGCAATAGCGGACGCCTTTTGTCAGGTAATAAAAAATAGTAGGTTCGAACCTATTATTTATGGGAATCCTACTTGGCTACGCAAAAATATTGATTTGGGGTATCTGACTGACTACGATCTATGGCTGGCACATTATACAGATGCTACTGAATTTTCAGGAAAATTCGTGATGTGGCAATATACAGATTCTGGCAGAATTGACGGAATCGACGGCTATGTCGATCAAAACTTATACTTTGAAGATTAGGGAGATGAAGTCAAATGAAAATCAAAGACATATTTAAAGAAGGAAAAACAGTATTCTCATTCGAGGTATTCCCACCAAAGAGAAATAATTCAATTGATACGATTTATAAGACACTAGAAGAACTTCAGGATTTAAGACCTGACTTTATCAGTGTAACCTATGGAGCAAGTGGAAGCTTAATGGATAATTCAACTTGCGAAATTGCATCAGCTATAAAGAATAGGTATGGTCTGCTTTCAGCAGCTCATCTTACTTGTGTAAACTCAACAGAAGAAGAAGTAAGGACAGTTCTTAAGAGACTTAGTGACAGCGGAGTAGAGAACATCCTTGCTCTGAGAGGAGACTACATTCCCGATGTAGCACCAAAGGAAGATTTCAAGCACGCAAGTGATTTGATCACTTTTATTAAAAATGAAGGTTACGACTTTGGCATATCTGGAGCATGCTACCCTGAGGGACATTTAGATAGTGAAAATCAGGTAGATGATATAAAGAATCTGAAGAAAAAAGTCGATGCAGGTGCAGAACACCTGATTTCACAGCTATTCTTTGATAACGAAGTTTTCTATGATTTCATAGAAAAGGCTAGAATTGCCGGCATAGACGTGCCTATTGAAGCAGGCATTATGCCAGTTGTAAACAAGAAGCAGATCGAAAGAATGGTTTCACTTTGCGGTGCCAGCCTGCCTGCTAAGTTTACCAGAATGATGTCAAAATACGAAAATAATCCTGAAGCTATGAGAGACGCAGGCATCGCCTATGCAGTTAACCAGATTGTAGACTTAGTTTCTCACGGAATTGACGGAGTACATCTGTATACTATGAACAACCCTTACATCGCCCGCAGAATTAACCAGAGTGTAAGAAGCCTGTTCTAAAAAAACGACTTAGATATACAGAAAGCAAGGAGAAAAAAGAATGAACAAACTGTTAAAACTTTTCCCAGAAGATAAGGAATTCATATTCTTAGACGGCGGAATGGGAACTATGCTTCAGAAAGAACTTGACGACATAGGTAAAGTCCCTGAAGTCCTAAATATTACACATCCTGAAATAGTTCAAAAAGTTCAGAGGATGTATGTAGATGCCGGCTCAGATATTATAAATACTTGCACCTTTGGGGTAAATGAATACAAAATCAAAGGCTGTGGCTACACAGTAGAAGAAATTATGTCAGCCGCAGTAAAAAATGCCCGCAAAGCCGTTCGTGGTACAGATGCCTTGGTTTCACTGGACCTGGGACCAATTGGCCGTATGCTTGAACCAAATGGAAATCTGCCATTTGAAGAGGCCTATGAGATTTTCAAGCGTCAGATTGAAGCAGGCAGAGGTACCGACCTTATTACCATAGAGACTATGACGGACCTTTACGAGCTTAAGGCAGCAGTTCTTGCAGCCAAGGAAAATTCAGACCTTCCTGTAATCTGTACCATGTCTTTTGAGGCAAATCATAGAACATTTACGGGCACAGAAATCAGTTCCATGGCACTTACTGCAGGCGGCCTTGGCGTCGACGCCATTGGCGTAAATTGCTCACTTGGACCAGCAGAATTTCTGCCACTAATTAAGGAACTGAGCCACTGGACCAAGCTTCCAATTGTCTCCAAGGCAAATGCCGGTCTTCCTGACCCAGAAACAGGAGATTACACAACTACAGCCCGCGAGTTTGCAGAGGATACGGCGGCGCTTGTGCCGTATGGTATCAAGCTAGTTGGCGGTTGCTGCGGAACCACACCTGAATTTATTAGGGAAATTCGATCAAAACTCTCAGAGATGGAATACTGCCCTAATAACCCTAAAATCCCAGCTGCAGTATGTACACCTGAAAAGACTGTTGTCATAGATGAACCTAGAATCATAGGTGAAAGACTAAATCCTACAGGCAAGAAAAAGCTTAAAGAAGCTTTGAAAGCAGGTGATATGGATTATATCTTGAACCAGGCTGCTGATCAGATTCGTGATGGGGCTGAAATTTTGGATGTTAATACGGGAATGCCGGGGATTGACGAAAAAGAAGTTATGGTAAACATAATTAAATCCCTTCAAGGCATTACAGATACGCCTCTTCAAATAGACTCAGGAACGCCTGAGGTAATAGAAGCGGCCCTTAGAACCTATAGCGGTAAGGCCATTGTAAACTCCGTAAGCGGGGAAGAAGAATCACTTCAGAAGGTTCTTCCTCTTGTAAAGAAATATGGTGCTGCAGTTGTAGGGCTTACCCTAGATGATGATGGAATACCTAAAACGGTAGAAAAGAGAATAGAAATTGCAGAGAAGATTTTGAGTCGTGCACTGGAACTTGGAATTCCGAAAGAAGACGTTTATATCGACTGCCTGACACTTACAGTTTCTGCTGAGCAAGAAAACGCTGCAGGAACCCTTAAAGCAATCAGACATGTGAAAGAAGTGATGGGGCTTAAGACTGTTCTTGGAGTTTCTAATATTTCCTTTGGTCTGCCTAACAGAGCGCTAATTAACCATAACTTTTTGCAGATGGCGCTTACCTCGGGCCTTGATTTGCCAATTCTAAATCCGGGAGCACCGGATATGGTGAGAGCCGTAGACGTATATAAGCTGATATATAACATTGATAAGGGTGCAAAAGGCTATATAGAAAGATATAGCGAGGAGCTTGCTGTTCAGACTGCCGGAGGAAACTCAGGTGGCGATAAAACTCAGAATACCTCTTTAAAGAATAAAGAAGAGGTAAGTGAACTTGAATATGCTATTATGAATGGCCTTAATGGCAAATGTAGAGAGCTAACTGAAAAGGAACTTGAGAATAATACCCCGGAATATGTGATTAATAGGGTTTTGATTCCTATACTCGATAAAGCGGGGAAAGAGTTTGAGACCGGAGCTATTTTCATACCGCAGTTAATGCTGTGCGCACAGACGGCTCAGGTTGCTTTTGACGTAGTGAAAGATAAGGTTACGGCTGCAGGCGAGGCAGGTAGCGGAGATGGAAACATTGTAATTGCCACTGTAAAGGGCGATATACATGATATAGGAAAGAACATTGTAAAGGTTATACTTGAGAACTATGGCTACAATATTTTGGACTTAGGAAAGGATGTGGATCCTCAGGTAGTTGTTGCTGCTGCTGTGGAAAACAATGCAGAACTTGTAGGGTTGTCGGCTTTGATGACCACTACCCTTGGGGGAATGGAGGAGACTATCAGACTGCTTCATGAGGAGTTGCCTGAGTGCAAGATTATGGTTGGCGGAGCTGTTTTGACCGCTGATTATGCGGAGAAAATCGGCGCTGATTACTATGTGAAAGATGCGAAAGCGTCGGCCGACGTTGCTAAGCTAGTGTTCAGAAACTAACCTTTATATTGACTTTTCCACTGCATATTGATAAACTGTTATACGTTGTACAAACTTAGGAGGTATCATTTAATGAAAGAATTATTCAAAGCTTGGAACAGACTAAGTCTGGTTATGCAGATTGCAATCGGACTTGTAATCGGAATTATTTTGGCTCTAACAGTGCCTGATAAAGTTTCCGGAATTACTATTTTTGGTAGTCTGTTCGTAGGAGCACTGAAAGGTGTTGCACCAGTTCTGGTATTTTTCCTTGTAATGTCTGCAATTTCGCAGCACAAGACTGGCCAGAAGACAAATATGAAATCAATTATCGCTTTATATCTTATCGGAACATTTGCAGCAGGATGTATTGCTGTTGTGGCAAGCTTCATTTATCCGCTTACTCTAACATTTACTGATAGCGTAAGTGATATAGCTCCACCTAGTGGAATTACAGAAGTTCTTAAGACCTTAGTTTTCAATATGGTAGCTAACCCTGTTGACTCACTACTTAATGCCAACTACATCGGTATTCTGGTTTGGGCAATTTTGCTTGGTGTTGCGCTAAGACATGCAGCTGAAGGAACTAAGACAATGCTTTCAAACATTGCAGACGCAGTTTCTCAGGTTGTAAGATGGGTTATCAGATTTGCACCTCTTGGTGTTATGGGTTTGGTATTCGATGCAATTGCTACTAACGGCATCGATGCACTTAAAAAGTATGCAAGCCTTATCGTTTTACTAGTTGCTGTAATGCTTATTGATGCTTTAATTGTAAATCCAATTATGGTCTTCATCGTAACGAGAAAGAATCCTTATCCTCTTGTATTAAAGTGCTTGAAGGATAGTGGAATCACAGCATTCTTCACTAGATCATCAGCAGCTAACATTCCTGTTAACATGAGGTTATGTGAAGAATTAGGCTTAGATAAGGATACTTACTCAATCTCAATCCCACTAGGAGCTACTATTAACATGGGTGGTGCAGCAATTACAATTTCAGTTCTTGCTCTAGCTGCTGCAAATACACTTGGTATTGCAGTAGATATTCCAACAGCGGTTATCCTTTGCGTACTGTCAGCATTAAGTGCTTGCGGAGCATCAGGTGTTGCGGGCGGATCACTTCTTCTGATTCCACTTGCATGTTCACTGTTTGGTATTCCAAATGACCTGGCAATGCAGGTTGTAGGTGTAGGATTTATTATCGGAGTTATTCAGGACTCTTGTGAAACTGCACTTAACTCATCAACAGACGTTCTATTTACTGCGGCTGCTGATATTGCAAGCAAGAGAAGACAGAAATAGAAAATATAGAAAAGACAATAAAAGCAAAAAAACCTCAGACACATTTGATGATCTGAGGTTTTTTAGTACCTTTATGAATGCTTGATGCTTTATAAAGCGGCTTGTGCTAAATTTGTCTTATGTTCCTGGTTCTTTAGGAATGTAAGAATTGTTCCTGTGTATCTGCCTAGTCTATCATTATTTAGGTTTACACAGATTATATCAGCCTTTTTATTATAGCCACTAACATAAGATGCAATTGATGAAGCAGGAGTTTCTGTGAATTCTAAGTCTTTGCCGGAGAATTCGTGGAATGCATCTGCAATTTCTGCCGGAAGGGTGGATTCCTCATCTACGGACCAGCTCTTCTGACTACCTGTCTTTTCAAACTTAATATTTGAAAGACCACATAATGTCTTATATGCTGTATCAATTTCGTCTAGTGAGGCGTCGTCTAGGCTGTTTGCACATGCCAGGGCAGTGTATACACCGTTATTTTCATAAACCTTGCCTATGTTTGTTGTTGAAACGATGTTGTCATCATTATCTTTGTAATATACTCCATCTAGAAGTGTGTATAGGACGCTGACGAATTCGTCGGCATCGGCTGACTTAATTACTTTCTTAGGAACTTTAACCTCTTCATAACCAACTTCAACGTCAGGGTATTTTTCCTGCTTCTTATCTAGGAACTTAGTAACGAAGCGGTCGAGTTTATCTGTAAATTTCTGATAATCGTTTTCATCAATTACAATTGTTGTACTAGCCTCACCAGGAAGGGTCTTACCGTTGCTTCCACCGTGGAAATCTGCCAGTTCATAAATATATGCGTTAGTCTTAAATGACGCTAACTGGTTGCTTAATTCCTTAATTGGGTTAGAGTATGAGGAAAGCAGTGCAGGAATTCCTCCAGGAAGTTCTCTCATGTAAATTCTGATGGCTTTGTTTCCTGTAGGCTTAACTGTAGTATACTTCTTCGTAAACTTATAAGTTGACCCTGAGCCAGTCTTAGTTGACCAGAAGTTATTACCGTTACCATTAACACATATTATATTGTAATTACCTTTAACATAATCTTTGTCTATGGACTTAATGCCTTCGGCGTTGTTTCCTGTATTATCTGTGAATATTACCCTAAGTCTTCCTGTTTCAGAGTTGTTCTTTACAAGGTAAAGGGAAAGAGCCATAGGTGCGATACTGCCTTCAAAGTTGTCTGTACCGTAGTTGCAGATAAGAAGGGTAGGTTTAGCCTTTTTATATGCCTTGCTAGCCTTTACATCCATTATGACATTGCCATAATCATCAGATGTGCATTTTACACCTTTTGTCTTTGCCCAGTTTGTAAGGTAGTGTACAACTGCCTCTGTAGATGTAAGTGTGGATTTAGAATCATCTAAATCTGTAGCATATGCTAAAGTCTTTGTTTCTATTAGGGTTTTCTCTGATTTTGCTAACTGCTCCTTGTGGTAATTCCAATAAGTGAAGATTCCACCTGCTAAAGTTGCAACAATTAAGACAACAAGAATAATAAGCTTCCAGCGAATTTTCTTGTTGCCTCTGCCTAGAGAACCTCTTTTGCCTATTCTTAATTTCATAAAATTAGTGTTTACTCCTTCTTAAAAATCATTTATAATATATCACAAAGGTGATTTTAATTGTAGGGTTTTCACGAAAACTTCACACAATATTAAACTATTTAACTTATAGGAGAAAAATTATGGAGTCCAAGAATATAATTCTGAGAGAAACTATTTTCGATGATTGCAGATACTTTGCAGACTGGGAAAGCAGACCCGAGGTTACAGAGTTCTTTACTATGGATGAAGGCAGATGCTATGAAGACATAGTTACTGAATATGTGCGCTATAATCTTGATCCTACAAAGAAGCAGTTAACTATTACTTTGAAGCCAGGTGGAGCGCCTATTGGAAGAGTTTATCTTTCCAGAATAAACAGAGCAGAGGATTCTCTGGATGTAACGAGAATATATATTGCGGATCTTGACAATAGACATAAGGGATACGGTGAGGAAGCACTTAGACTTGTTCTGCAGTATGCCTTCATAGACTTGCATATGGAGAGAGTAACTATAGATCACTTTGAAAAGAATAAAATTGCAGCTACTCTTTATGAGAACATAGGATTTAAAAATGAAGGTCTAATGAGAAATGCAGGAAAGAAGGATGGCAAGTATGTTAACCTTCAGTTGAAGTCTATGCTCAGAGCTGAGTACTATGACAAGATTCACAAATAAATAAAAAAATTAAAAAGCCTGTACATATTACAATGGCTTGCAATGATGACTATGCTGACCCTAATCAGGGTCAGTTTTTTTAATCTTTTATTGATTAAACGGTTGACCTACGGGTATATAAATTGTATAATTTGTTAGCGAAACGAGGATTAGAACACAAGATATTGTGTTGTGTGTATTAAATAGTCAGTTTTGACTTTATATGTAAAATTATGTGAAAGAGGGAGCGAAATCATGGAGAGTATTCTGAAGATTGTAAAACGAGATGGACGAACAGTGGACTTTAATATTGATAAGATTACCGATGCCATATATAAGGCAGCGAAGGTGCTTGGCGGTAGAGACCGTGAAATGGCCAGCTATTTGGCAAAGCAGGTGGAACTTTATCTTCTTGAAGTGTGCCACAATTCAACTCCAACAGTAGAACAGGTGCAGGACGCAGTTGAAAAGATTCTTATTGAGAATGGACATGCGAGAACTGCTAAGGAATATATTTTGTATAGAGCTGAGCGTACAAGAGTAAGAGATATGAATACCAAGCTTATGCGTATTTATGAGGATCTTACTTTTAAGGAGGCTAAAGATAACGATGTAAAGAGAGAAAATGCAAACATCGACGGAAACACTGCTATGGGAACTATGCTTAAGTATGGTTCTGAAGGAGCAAAAGAATTCTACAAGATGTATGTAATTGACCCTAAGTATGCTAAGGCTCATGAGAACGGAGACATCCATATTCACGATATGGACTTCTACACTCTTACTATGACATGTTGCCAGATTGACCTTGTTAAACTGCTGAAAAACGGCTTTTCAACAGGTCACGGACACCTTAGAGAACCTAATGATGTGGAAAGCTACGCTGCTCTTGCCTGCATAGCAATCCAGTCAAACCAGAATGACCAGCACGGTGGTCAGTCTGTTCCTAACTTTGACTTTGGTATTGCACCAGGAGTTAGAAAATCATACAAGAAGCTTTATCGCAGAAATCTAGGTAAGGCTCTTGAGACTTTATATGATCTTGAAGATGGTGTGGAGATTGCAAAGAACATCTGCGACAAGATTGAAAAAGAGCATGGCATCTGTCCATGTATGGCATGGGATAACGACTATAAGGAGTATGAAGCTAAGGAACTTCATAAATATATTACTCCTGAACAGATTGAAAAAGTTCAGAAAATAGCTACAAAGTATGCTAATCAGGGAATTGAAAGAAAGACTTATCAAGCAATGGAAGCTCTTGTACATAACTTGAATACAATGCATTCAAGAGCTGGTGCACAGGTTCCATTCAGTTCATTGAACTACGGTACTGATACATCCCCTGAGGGAAGACTTGTAGTTAAGTCAATTCTTCTTGCTACAGAAGCAGGCCTTGGAAATGGGGAAACACCTATTTTTCCAATTCAGATTTTCAAGGTTAAGGAAGGAATCAGCTACAATCCAGAAGACCCTAACTATGATCTGTTTAAGCTGTCATGCAGAGTTTCTGCTAAGAGATTGTTCCCGAACTTCTCATTCTTAGATGCGCCTTTCAACAAGCAGTATTACAAGGAAGGTCATCCTGAAACAGAATGTGCTTACATGGGATGTAGAACAAGAGTAATTGGTAATGTTTATGATCCAAGCAGAGAAATTGTTTATGGAAGAGGAAATCTATCTTTCACTTCAATTAACCTGCCTAGACTTGCAATAAAGGCTAAAGGAGACCAGGAAATCTTCTTTGATAGCCTAGATCATGTAATTGACACTGCAATTGGTCAGCTAAATGAAAGATATAAGATTCAGTGCCAGAAGAAGGTTAAGAACTTCCCATTCCTTATGGGGCAAGGCGTATGGCTTGATTCTGACAAGTTGTCACCAGAAGATACTATTGAAGAAGTGCTGAAGCACGGTACTCTGACAATCGGTTTTATCGGATTAGCTGAGTGTCTGAAAGCTTTGATCGGCCAGCATCATGGAGAGTCAGAAGAGGCTCAGAAGCTGGGAATTGAAATCGTTGCGTATATGAGAAAACGTATGGATGAAGAGGCAAGAAAGACTGGACTTAACTGGTCACTTATTGCTACTCCTGCTGAGGGACTGTCTGGAAGATTTGTTCGAATCGACAGAGAAAAGTACGGTGTAATTCCAGGCGTAACTGATAGAGATTATTACACTAACAGCTTCCACGTTCCTGTATACTACAACATCAGTGCTTTTGATAAGATTAAGAAAGAAGCGCCATATCACAACCTGACTAACGGTGGACATATTTCATACATCGAACTTGATGGCGACCCAATTAAGAATCTCGACGCTTTCGAAAAAGTTGTTAGATGCATGAAGGAAAATGGCATCGGTTATGGTTCAATTAACCACCCTGTAGACAGAGACCCTGTATGTGGATACACAGGCCTTATCGACAACGAATGCCCTCGTTGCGGAAGACGGGAAGATGATGGTCAGCCTAAGTTTGACAGAATCAGAAGAATTACAGGATACCTTGTAGGAACTATGGACAACTGGAACGACGCTAAGAGCGCTGAGGAAAAGGACAGAGTTAAGCATGGTATCGGAGAGGGATTCGAAACGTTATGATAGAAGAAAGTATTCGTCTGGCTGGCGTGGTCAGAGAATCTATTGTAGATGGCCCAGGCATAAGATTTGTAGTCTTTTGTCAGGGCTGTCCTCACCATTGTGAGGGATGCCATAATGAGGTGACTCATGACTTCTCTGGGGGTTTTGACTGCAAAATCTCCAAAATCCTTAAGGCTATTGATGAAAATCCGCTGCTAGATGGTGTTACATTTAGTGGAGGAGAACCGGCAAGTCAGCCTGAGGGTTTTCTTACTCTTGCCAAGGAGGTTAAGAAGAGGGGGCTTAATATAATGATGTATTCGGGCTATACTTACGAAGAACTAAAGGACATGGGCGAGGAGAGCAGTGCGCTCAAGGAGCTTGTGGATTATGTGGATATTCTAGTAGATGGCAGATATGATCAGAGTCAGAGAGACTTGACTTTAAGGTTTCGCGGTAGCAGAAACCAGAGGGTTATTGACCTAAACAGGACTAGAGAAACTGGTGAAATTGTCTTGGCAGAAAATTTCTGATTTTTTGAAAAAAACTCTTGTAATAGGTGGGAGTTTTGTGCTATAATATCGATTGTTCGATATGAACAAAAGTATTTGAATTGAAAGAATGCTAAGAGCTTTAGATATTAAAGGAGGTGCGGTAGATGTCAAGAAAATGTGAAGTTTGCGGAAAAGGACAGGTTTCAGGTAACACTGTTTCCCATTCAAACAGACACTCAAGAAGAAAATGGAATGCTAACATTCAGACTGTAAGAATTAACGATAACGGTACAGTAAGAAGAGCTAACGTATGCACAAGATGCATCAGATCAAATAAGATCAACCGTGCCATCTAATTGAATTGACGCATGATGCCCGCTGAATAAGCGGGCTTTTTCTTTTTTTGAAAATTCTGCCATAACACTGTAACAAGTGATGTGGACAGAGAGATAGAAATAATGTAAACTTATTGTATATGAATGGAGTGAGAAATAATGAGTTTATATAAGAAAACAGATTTAGGTATAATCAAAATTTCAAATGTTTTGTTTGCACAGATTATAATTAATAGCTTTAAGCAGAAGGAATGCGTAGGCAAGGTGTGGCCAGCCACATCTAAGGGGAAGCTAATAGGAAGTGAGCAGAAGTTTAACGTTTCTGACGTTGCCTCTCATATTCTTGTAAAACATAGCAGCGACGGAATGAATTTAGAAATTGAGTTTAGTATTATTATACAGTTCGGAAATAGCATTTCTGCTATTACGACAGTTATAGCAGATTATATTGCCGACAGCATATGCGATAAGCTAGGAAAGAAGCCAAACAGAATTAAGATTCATATTACGGGAATTAAGTCTAAGCAGATTGCAAGAAGAGATTTAGAGGTTGTGAAACAGTATGAACATCTTGGATAGCGTAAGCACCCTAAAGGGAATTGGTCCGAAAAAAGCTAAGATTTTTTCGGATTATGGCATAAACACCTTAGAAGATTTTTTATATTTCTTTCCGAGGAAGTATGAGGATAGGAGACAGGTGTGTCCTATAAGTGAACTTGTAACTGGAAAGGAATATCTGATATCGGGAAAGGTCATTTCAAAAAGATATAGTGGCGGAGCAAGAAGAAGGAGCTCACCGCTCTCTCTCCTTGTTGGCGACGGCAAGGATAGCATTGAAATTGTTTTTTTTAACGGCAAATATATTGCTAATTTTTTCAATGTTAATGGCGAATATGTTTTCTATGGTAAAGTCAGTGAAAACCTAGATCGCAAGCAGATGCTTCATCCGGAGTTTTATAAAGCTGGGGACGCAGCGGATATTCGTGGGATAGTTCCGGTTTATCCTGGGATTAAGGGTATTTCCCAAAATGAAATCAGAAAGCTTCAGCTTCGCCTGACTGAAATCTATGACCAGGTGGAAGAATGGCTTCCTGAGGAAGTTGTCGATGAAAACCGCCTTGCAAGTCCGGCTTTTGCCGTAAAAAACATACATTTTCCAGCCGACGGAAAACATATGCTCCAGGGAAAGTACAGATTAATATTCGATGAACTTTTGACTTTAGAAGCGGGACTATGCTACCTGAAAAGTGGCGCGAGAAACGAGGGTGAAGGCGTTGCGATTTCTACTGACGATGCAGGTGAGTTCATAGGCAATCTACCGTTTCGCCTGACAGAAGGACAACTCCATGCATGGCAAGACATTGAGAAAGACCTTGCCTCAGAGAAGGCTATGAACCGTCTCATCCAAGGAGACGTTGGCTCTGGCAAAACCGTCATAGCGCAGCTTTGTATGTTTCTCTGTGCACGCAGCGGATATCAAAGCGTGATTATGGCGCCTACGGAGCTGTTAGCTAATCAGCATCTAAATTCCTTTAAAGAGGCTTTTTGTAAGTATGATATTAATATTGCTCTTTTATGCAGCAGCATGAAGGCTGCTGAAAAAAGAGATGTTTTAGAAAAACTTGAATCTGGAGAAATAGATATACTTATAGGAACTCATGCTGTTATTCAGCCTAATGTAAAGTTTAAGAATCTGGGAATGGTTATTACAGATGAGCAGCACAGATTTGGTGTGAATCAGAGAGTAACTCTGTCTCAGAAGGGAAAAAATCCTAATGTAATGGTAATGACAGCTACGCCGATCCCTAGGACCTTAGCCGTAATTTTATATGGGGATCTTGATATTTCTCAGATAAGGACGATGCCAGAGGGCAGAAAACCAATCAAAACCTATGTAGTTAAGGCTGACGCGAGAAACCGGGCTTACGATTTTGTAAAGGAAAGACTTAGAGAAGGCAGACAGGCCTACGTAGTAGCGCCTCTGATTGAAGAATCTGAGAATATAGACGCAAAGTCTGCGGAAGAGCTTTATAAGGAGCTTACAGACAAATTTAGAGGCTTTAAAGTAGCACTTATACATGGAAATCTTAAGGCAGCAGAGAAAGATGGTATTATGGACGCTTTTGCTTCGGGAGAAATAGATGTTCTAGTTTCTACTGTTGTAATTGAAGTTGGCATAAATGTGCCTAATTCTACGGTTATGATTATAGAAAATTGTGAACGCTTCGGTCTTGCCCAGATGCACCAGCTTAGGGGGCGCGTCGGAAGAGGAAGTGAGCAGTCTTATTGTTTCCTCATATGCCATAATGAAAGTAAGGTGGCTCTAGAAAGAAGCGAGATAATGGCTTCTAGCTGTGATGGTTTTGATATTGCTGAGGAAGACTTGAAGCTGCGTGGGCCGGGAGAAATATTTGGCACGAGACAGCACGGCCTTCCGGAAATGCATGTCAGCGATCTTGTGAGACATGCTGATGTGTTGGAAAAAGCCAAGGACATTGCAAAAAACATCATAGATGAGGATCCTCAGCTTACTGACCCTAAATATGTCAAGCTAAAGGGGCGAATTAAGAAAATGTTTGGCGATGAAATCAGGTTAGAACTGTAAATATATTGCCATGGATGTGACTTTTTGGTATAATTAAGCGATATACTATGCATAAAGGACGATTTGAACTATGAGAATTATCACAGGAGAATATAGAGGTCGCAGGCTTGAATCCCCTATAGGATATGATGTGAGACCTACTTCCGACAAGGTTAAGGAAGCAATTTTCAACATCATCATGAACGATATCTGGGACGCAACCTGCATCGATTTATTTGCCGGAACTGGCAATCTTGGACTTGAAGCTTTGTCAAGAGGAGCGAAAAAATGCTATTTTGGAGATAACTCCAGAGAAAGCATTAAGCTCATTAAGAACAATGTTAAAATGTGCAGAGCGGAGGACAAGTCAGTAATTATTGCTGGGGACTATGCTAAGACCCTTTCTAGAATAAGTGAGAAGGCGGATGTTATCTTTTTAGATCCTCCATATAAGGATGGTCTATATGAGAATTGTCTAGAGCTTATTGACTCTCATGATTTATTAAGTGAGGACGGTATAATAGTAGCAGAGCACGGCGTAAGAGATTATGTACCTGAAGAGGTTGGAAGCCTAGAAATTATAAAAGAAAGAAAATACGGCAAGATTATGGTCACAATATATGCTGCAAAGAAGGATGCCGTTATGCAAGAGGACGAAAGTGATGAGCAATAAGGCGTTATATTCTGGTTCTTTTGACCCAATGACAAATGGTCATCTGGACATTATTGAAAGAGCATCTAAGATGTTTGATGAGTTGATTGTGGGTGTTATTGTGAACCCTAATAAGAACGCTTTGTTCACTAAGGAAGAAAGGGTGGCTATGATTGAAGAGGTTACCGCACATTTACCTAATGTGAAGGTCGACTGCTTTCAGGGGCTGCTAGCTGATTATGTGAACGAAAACGGTTTTGACGCGGTGGTGAGAGGCCTGAGGGCTACTACTGATTTTGAATACGAAATTCAGATGGCGCAGATGAATGCCAGACTTTTTAATGATGGCATTGAATCGGTATTTCTTATGACTAGCCCAAGATATTCATTTATCAGCTCAAGCATGATTAAGGAAGTTGTTTCTCTGGGCGGATGCGTAAAGGGCTTGGTACCTGAGTACATACTGGAACAGATTAAGGAAAAGTATGCGAAGTAATTAGGAGGTCAATCAAATGACAGTTTTAGATTTATTGGAAGAAATCGAAGATATCGTAGATAAGGCGCCAGGTGTGCCACTAACAGGAAAGGTTATGGTTGACGCGGATGAACTTCGCACTATCGTAATGGATATTAGAAAGAGTCTTCCTGATGATGTGCATCAGGCTCAGTGGATTAAGGAAGAAAAGGAAAGAATTCTTGCTGAAGCAAGAGCTGAGTACGAGAGACTTATTAAGGAAGCTCAGAAGCAGGCTGATTACCTAGTTGATACTAACGATATTACTGTTCGTGCACGTAAGGCTAGTGAAGAAATTATTCAGAACGCGCAGGTTTATTCAAGAGAGCTGAAAATGCGTACCTATGATTATATGGACAAGATTCTATTCGACATGGAAAACAAGATGGATGAGTTCGGCATGAAGCTCTTCGGAGAAATGTATGGACAGCTTGAGAAATCCATGGAAAATGTTAATGGGATTCTTAAGAACAATAGGGAAGAAATTAAGACAATGGCATATAATACTCAGCAGAGTATAGAAGAGTAAAATTGATACCCATGGCGGAGGAAGGAAAACCTTACCATGGGATATTTTTTAAGGCAAAGTTGAATTTTTAGGGCGTTGTGAGAAGATGAAGAGTTTTGGAATTATAGCAGAATTTAATCCCTTCCATTTGGGGCATAAGTACTTAATCGATAAGGCCAGAGAGGAGACTGGAAGTGAAATTTGCGTTGCTGTAATGAGCGGAAGTTTTGTTCAACGAGGTGGTCCTGCGGTTTATGATAAGTGGGAAAGAGCCAGGATGGCCTTGGAAGGCGGCGTTAATCTGGTCTTGGAACTGCCTGCCGTTTACGCTACGGCAAGCGCTGAGAGTTTTGCTCTTGGAGGTGTGAAGACCTTGGAGGCTCTTGGATGTGTGGACACTCTTGTTTTTGGTAGCGAAAGCGGGCATATAGGGCAGCTGGAGTCGGCAGCTAGGCTGCTGCAGGATAGGGAAGAAGAACTTATGGAGGTGGTTAGCAGCCTTTGTAAGACAG
>Ga0129313_1000192_pt1 | contig 60934 bp, 43 predicted proteins | sample O1105metagenome_FD_94436 | JGI IMG/M metagenome (GOLD analysis project Ga0129313, IMG submission 94436) | Orangutan group fecal microbial communities from fecal samples from Wisconsin, USA - O1105 metagenome | ecosystem: Host-associated > Mammals > Digestive system > Large intestine > Fecal...
CCTGAAAACAAGTTTCAAAGTAGGTGAAGACTTTCGCCTTCGTGATGGCGACCCGGATCGGGCTCGAACCGACGACCCCCAGCGTGACAGGCTGGTGCTCTAACCAACTGAGCTACCGGGCCAAAATGGTGGAAGTTAACGGGCTCGAACCGCTGACCCTCTGCTTGTAAGGCAGATGCTCTCCCAGCTGAGCTAAACTTCCACACAAATGGAGCGACCGACGAGGCTCGAACTCGCTACCTCCACCTTGGCAAGGTGGCGCTCTACCAGATGAGCTACGGCCGCATATCCTTTGTGTCCGTGCCGGTTGTTTACCGGCGACGCTGATTATTATACCGCAGCAGGGGGCAGTTGTCAACCACAAATTTGCATTTTTCTGGATTTTTTGGTTTTTTGCCCTCCGGCGGCGCAAAAACCACCGGACATCGCTTCTATTTTGCGCCTGTTCTTCCCGGTCTGTCCTGCCGCCCCTGTGCGCTGCGGCTCTGTGCCCCCATCTCCCGCCGCCGGGGGCGCGTCCGGATAACCACCCCCGCTCTGAAAAACAAGAGCCGGGGCGGTGCTTGTTTCCCGCAGACTTTTATGGTATAGTAAAAGACGGTCAGGCGGCTGTGCAAACCGCCTTTTATTTTTAAGCAAGGAGGAAGCACACGGCGGAAAGCGACCCTTATGCTGTGTGCGTAAAGAGAATGAGCGAAGAATGCACCCATGACTGCTCCAATTGCAGTGCAGCCTGTTCTTCCCGCGACGCCGCGCCTCAGCACGACGCCCCCAATCCCAACAGCAGTGTAAAAAAGGTCATCGGCGTCGTTTCCGGCAAGGGCGGCGTGGGTAAGAGCATGACCAGTGCCCTGCTTGCCTGCGCCATGGCACGCCGCGGCTACCACTGCGGCATTCTGGACGCAGACATCACCGGTCCTTCCATCCCCAAGCTCTTTGGCATCCATGGTCGTGCCATGGCAGACGACAAGGGCTGCTGGCCCATCCAGAGCCGCATGGGCATTGATGTCATGAGCATCAACCTGCTGGTGGAAAATGAAGAGGACCCCGTGGTGTGGCGTGGTCCGGTGATCGCCGGTGCCGTCAAGCAGTTCTGGACCGATGTGGTCTGGAAGGACGTAGACTTCCTGTTCGTGGATATGCCCCCGGGCACCGGTGACGTGCCCCTGACCGTGTTCCAGAGCCTGCCGGTGGACGGCATCGTGGTGGTGGCAAGCCCTCAGGAGCTGGTGAGCATGATCGTGGCAAAGGCTGTGAATATGGCAGAGATGATGAAGGTGCCCATGCTGGGCATCGTGGAGAACATGAGCTACATCGTCTGCCCCGACTGCGGCAAGCACATCAATGTGTTTGGCAACAGCCACGTGGACGAGGTGGCAGCAAAGCATCACCTGCCGGTGCTTGCCAAGTGCCCCATCGACCCCAAGCTGGCGGAGCTTTCGGACGCCGGCATGATCGAGACCTACGGCGGCGAATTTTTGGAAGGTGCTGCCGACGCCTGCGAAAAGCTGCTGAAATGATCTGACCCTTTGGCTGCTGCACAGACTGCTGTGCGGCAGCCTTTTTTGTATGCCCGGGGCGAGGGGACCGCCGGGCAGGCTCTGCCCGATAAAGACAGTCTTTTCCGCTTTAAAAAACAAGGTTCCGGGCAATATTTTGCTTGTATTTTTCGTTTTGTGAAGCAGCTTCAACTTTTCTTCTGTTTTTTTGAAACATTTTCTGCTTTTCTGCTATTGTCAAACCTGCCGGAAACCTTTATAATAGTAAAGCGTAAGCGGTACGGCGCAACACCGGTCCGCCTGTGTAAGAAGGAAAGCCGAAAGCGTCCCCAGCCTTTTTAAGGGAGATGCCTGCTACAGGGCAGGCGGGGCGGTCTTGGTTTTCAAAATCTATAGAGAAAATGGGAAAAGGAGTATTCTACTATGCTGACCAATGAATACCTGAAGCGCGTGTACGAAGGTCTGGAGAAGCGCAACGGCAATGAGCCGGAGTTCCTGCAGGCTGTGCGGGAGGTGCTGGAAAGCATCCAGCCCGTGGTGGAGAAGCACCCCGAGTACGAGAAGGCTGGTCTTATCGAGCGTCTGGTGGAGCCGGAGCGCATCATCAGCTTCCGTGTGCCCTGGGTGGACGACGCCGGCAAGGTGCAGGTGAACCGCGGCTACCGTGTGCAGTTCAACAGCGCCATCGGACCCTACAAGGGCGGTCTGCGTTTCCATCCCTCTGTCAATCAGGGCATCCTGAAGTTCCTGGGCTTTGAGCAGATCTTCAAGAACAGCCTCACCACCCTGCCCATGGGCGGCGGCAAGGGCGGCTCTGACTTTGACCCCCACGGCAAGAGCGACATGGAAGTCATGCGCTTCTGCCAGAGCTTTATGACCGAGCTGTACCGTCACATCGGTCAGTTCGTGGACTGCCCTGCCGGTGATATCGGTGTCGGCGGTCGTGAAGTGGGCTATATGTTCGGTCAGTACAAGCGCCTGACCAACAGCTTCCAGGGCGGTATGCTCACCGGCAAGGGTCTCACCTTCGGCGGTTCTCTGGCTCGTACCGAGGCTACCGGCTACGGTCTGTGCTACTTCACCGCTGAGGCTCTGAAGTGCATGCGCAACGACAGCTTTACCGGCAAGACCGTGGTGATCTCCGGTTCCGGCAACGTGGCGATCTACGCCTGCGAGAAGGCAACCCAGCTGGGTGCCAAGGTCGTTACCATGTCCGACTCCAACGGCTACGTCTACGATCCCAACGGCATCGACCTCGCCTACGTCAAGGACCTGAAGGAAGTCCGCCGTGGTCGTATCAAGGAGTACGCCGAGACCCACGAGGGCGCAACCTACGTGGCAGACTGCTCCAAGGTCTGGACTGTCCCCTGCGACATTGCCCTGCCCTGCGCAACCCAGAACGAGATCAATAAGGAGTCTGCTGAGGCTCTGGTAAAGGGCGGCTGCACCGTGGTGTGCGAGGGTGCCAACATGCCCAGCACTCCCGAGGCAATTGAGGTCTACCTGTCCAACGGCGTCCTGTACGGACCTGCCAAGGCTTCCAATGCAGGCGGCGTGGCAACCTCCGGTCTGGAGATGAGCCAGAACTCCGAGCGTCTGAGCTGGACCTTTGAGGAAGTGGATGCCAAGCTGAAGGGCATCATGGAGGGCATCTTCCACGCTTCCTACGACGCTTCTGTTGCCGCTGGTTCCGAGGGCAACCTGATGGTTGGTGCAAACTGCGCCGGCTTCCTGAAGGTGGCTACCGCCATGATGGCACAGGGCATCACCTACTAATAATAAACCGGTTTCTTCTGGGGCTGCTGCACGGACTGTGCGGCAGCCCTTTTTTTGCTGCGCCGCCGTCCTCTGTATTGACAGGAAAAAAATGGTGGACTATAATGATTGCAAACTTTTACTTGCACTGCAGGGAAAGTATCGTTTACCATACAGAAAGGAGCCTTCCCCCATGAAAAAAAACATTGCATGTCCCCGCACCTTTTCCAGCGGAGCATTGAACGTCCTGCTGAAGCTTACCAGCAAGCGCAGCCCCAAGACCGAAAAAACCGAGGCGCACTGCCGGGAATACATCCAGAGTCTGGCGGCAAAGAACGCCCAGCCGGTGCCCAACCCCCAAAAGACTGTGGGACAGCCGGTGGAGGACCGCACCGTAGACGAGATGCAGACCTTTGTCTGGGGCGGCAGCAGCGACCCGGACCAGCCCGCCATCCTCTACCTCCACGGCGGTGCCTACATGAACCAGCCCGTGTCCTTCCATTATAAAATGGTAGCGCACTTTGCCGCCGCTCTGGGTGCTCGGGTGTATTTCCCGGTGTATCCCAAGATCCCGGAGCACAACTACAAAGAAGCCTACGCCAAGCTCAACACCCTCTATGGGCAGATTCTGGAAGCCCACAAGCCGGAAAACGTGATCTTTATGGGTGACTCCTCCGGTGCCGGGCTGGCACTGGGTCTGGCGTGCTGGCTGCGGGACAATGCAAAGCCCCTGCCCCGGGAACTGATGCTCCTGAGCCCCTGGCTGGATGTCCACACCGCCCCGGCGGAGCTGGACGCCTACCTGAAAAACGACCCCACCCTTTCTCCCTGGCGTCTGCGGATCATGGGAGAGATGTGGGCAGGCAGCAAGGAGGAGATGTCCAACCCCTACGTCAGCCCCATGTTCTGCGACCCCGCCGGGCTGCCGCCCATCACCATGCTCACCGGCACCCACGATGTGCTCTGCCCCGATGTCCTCAAGTTCAGCGAAAAGCTGGATTCCCTTGGCATCCGCCACAAGCTCTATGTCTTTGAGGGCATGGTCCACGACTTCATCGCCTTCCCCATTGCGCAGGCAAAACCGGCACAGGAACTGGTGATCCGGCTGCTGAAGCACTGAGCTTCAAACCCTACCGCATGTTTTTAAATGTCCCCTGCCGTCCCTGACCCCCGCTGCTCTTCTGTGCGGGTGTCGGGGCGTTTTTGTTTTACGGTGCACCCCGGTGCGTTTTCCCCGCCGCCGGTTCATGGAAATCAATTTTCCTCTAAAGGCTTCCCCCGGTCGGGGGAAGCTGTCACCGAAGGTGACTGATGAGGGCGCAAGACAGCAGCATCTCACCATAAATACCCCTCATCCGTCTGCTCACTGCGTTCGCAGCCACCTTCCCCCCAAGGGGTGAAGGCTTTCTTCCTAGCCTAAATTGCAAAAGTTGATCCGTGCCGCTGGTTTTGGTTCCGGGATCTTCCCGGTTTTTGCAACAGCAGTTTCTTACGAACCATGCGATGCATAAAATCAAAGTGAGAAAGAAAGGGACGAATCATGACCAACAAAAAGTTCAAGATTGCGGCAATGTCGCTGGCACTGACTGCCTGCGTTGCTGCAACTCCTCTTGCTGCAAATGCAGCCGGCGGCGCAGACGCTTCCGCCGATGAGGCGCTGGAGAAAAAGAACGTTGCCACCGCTGCGGAAGTAGGTTCCGGAGCTGCTGCGGAGGCTGCTGCTCCCGTTGCAGAGCCTGCAGCTGTTGCGGAGGAGCCCGAAGAGGACCAGAAGGACGAAGAGCCCAAGAAGGACGAGGAGCCTGAGAAGGTTGAGGAGTCCAAGAAGGTCGAAGAGGACAAGAAGCCCGAAGAGGCTGCAAAACCCGCAGAGGTCGTCAAGACCGAAGAAGAGGTAGAGAAGCCGGCGGCAGCTGCTCCTGCAGAGAACGGTGCAGCCAACCCCGCAGAGGACGAGGGCATCAGCGACCTGATGGACGAGGACGAGAACGCTCCCTCCAAGGAGGTCAGCACCAGTGCCGCCGAGATCCATGACGAAAACGACGATGTTGTTGCCTCCTACGACGATCTGAAGGACGCCATCGCTGCGGCAACCGAAAAGCAGACCGTCGTGCTGCAGAAGGACCATCAGGGTTCCGTGGAGATCGACAAGTCGGTGACTCTGGACCTGAACCAGCACAAGATCGACGCTGCCGGTACCGGCGCAGCTGCCATCACCGTCAAGAAGTCCGAGACCGAGGACCGCACCGCTGCGGTAGCTCCCGTTGTGGTCATCAAGAACGGTACTGTCACCGGCGGCGAGGACAGCGGTGTTAAGGTTACAGACGCAAACGTCACTCTGGACACCTTGACTGTCACCGAGAACAAGACCGAGAAAAACGGCGGCGGCGTGTACATCAAGGACGGCACCCTTTCCGTTAAGAACAGCACCATCAGCAAGAACACGGCTGCCGGTGACACCGAGGCACCCATTCAGGGTGTCGGCGGCGGCGGCGGTATCTACGCCAGCGGCTCGGATGTGACCATTGACAACAGCCAGGTCATCGACAACGAGGTGACTGGTGACAACTATGACGGCGGCGGCATCCTTTCCAAGGTTGGCACCCTCATCATCAACAACTCTACCATTTCCGGCAACACCGCAGACGATCAGGGCGGCGGTGTCCTGGCAGATCACACCACCCTTACCATCACCGGCTCCCACATCGACAACAACAAAGCCAAAAACGGCGCAGGCGTCTTCCTTGGCGATGTTGCCGGCGAAGTGGACGGAGAGTGCAAGGGACACCCCCATACCATCGACAACAGCACCATCAACGGCAACATTGCCAGTAGCATCGGCGGCGGCATGTATGTGGGCAACACCTCTAATGTGGTCATCTCCAACTCTGAAATGAAGGGGAACGATGGCGGCGCTCAGGGCGGTGCTATCGTTGCCTACACTGCCGGTACCATCACCCTCGACAACACCAAGGTGGATGGAAACAAGGCGAACGATGGCGGCGGCATCCTTGTTCTGGGCACTGCTGGCAGCGACACGGTCGTCAACCTGAACAACGGCACCCAGATCATCAACAACACCGCAACCACTGCCAACGGCGGCGGCATGAACATCTTTGCCCTCAGCGACAAGCACCCTGTAAAGGTGAACATCAACGATTCCACCGTTTCCGGCAATACTGCGTTCAGCATGGGCGGCGGCATCTTTGCCTACAACTTCAGCGAGGTCACTGCCAACAACTCCCACATCGACAACAACACTGCTGCTCACGCAGGCGGCATCATGCTGTACAGCGGTTCCGTCGGCTGGGGCGTTGCCAAGGGCAAGCTGGAGAACTGCACGGTCAACAACAACAAGTCCACCGTTGGCGGCGGCGGCGGTGTCTATGTCCTCAGCAGCGTGCTGACCATCAAGGGTACCGAAGTTGCCGGCAACGAGTCTGCTACCAATGGCGGCGGCATCTATGCTGATACCAGCAGCCTGACTGCAGAGGGCAATAATATCCATGGCAACACTGCCAAGGCAAACGGCGGCGGCGTCTGGACCACTGCCAACTCCTATGGGGTCACCGACAACACCTTTACCAACAACACCATTTCTGAGAATAAGGCTGGCAGCAACGGCGGCGGTATCTATCAGGATAACGGCAAGCTGATCGCCACCGGCAATACCATCAGCAACAACGAGACCACCGGCAAGGGCAGCGCTGGCGGCGGCATTTTCGTCCGTGCTTCCAATGTTGAGCTCACCGACAACACCCTGCGGGACAACACCACGGTCGGCGCCGGCGGCGGCATCTACGTGACCAACCCCTCCGGTGATGCAGAGTACACCCTCGTCTTTACCAACAATGCAGTGGAGAACAACCACGCTTCTATGGGCGGCGGCGTTTCCATTGCCAACCAGAAGCACAATGCCGTTATGACCGGCGGCACCGTCAGCGGCAACACCGCTACCAGCTACGGCGGCGGCATCCATCTGGGCAGCAATTCCACCCTCCATGTAAAGGATACTGCCATCACCAACAACTCTTCCGAAAAGATTGGCGGCGGCATCTATCACGGTGCTGCCAAGGAAAAGCTCACGCTGGAGAACGTGACCCTCACGGGCAACACCGCCAACAGCGGCGCGGCAGTCTACCTGTTTGGTTCCGGTGCGGAGCTGGAGCTCCTGGGCACCACCACCATCACCGAGAACACCGCCCTGTACAACGGCGGCGGCATCTACGGCACCAACAAGGCGATCATCACCCTGCGGCAGGGCGCTCTGCACAACAACCATGCAGGCACCGCCGGTGATGACCTGTACCTGAAGGAAAAGTCCAACTGCACCCTGTTCCTCCGTCCCACCGGCGAGGACTGGAAGCTGAACGACTGCAACCACACCATTGACGGCTGGTATCTGGACGGCAAGGACGCCCGTTGGGATGCTGATACCGACAAGAAGTTCATCTTCAATCTGGACACCAAGCTTGATACCACCTCTGTGCAGGACAACGGCGATGGCACCTTTACCGTCATCACCACCGATGGCACCTTCACGGTCCAGAAGTTCGAGGACGGCTCCTACGAGATCCACGTTGTGGGCGATGCTCCCGTGGCACTGAAGGCAGCTCATGCAAAGATCGTGATCCCCGTGGAACCCGATGAGCCGGAGGAGCCTACTCAGCCCGAGACTCCCGCACAGCCGGAGACTCCCCAGCAGCCCGCTGCACCGGAGGAGCCTGCTGCTCCCGCACAGCCGGAAGAGCCTGCGCAGACCCCGGCGGAAGTTTCTCCCGCTGCTGCTCTGCCCAAGACCGGCGTCAACTGGGTCACCGCTCTGGCAATGGCACTCAGCGGCTTTGCCCTGACTGCTGCCGGTGCGTTCACCAGCCTGTTTGCCAAGAGCAGACACTAATGTCCCGGCATACGGACCCTGAGGGTCCGCCCCTGCCCCTGTAACAGCGACACAGGCTCAAGCCGCCGCATCCCCTGCCCCCAAGGCAGCCGGATGCGGCGGCTTTTTGCTTTTTGCTCCCCGGATGTTTCGTTTCTATAATGCAACAAAGATGCAACATTAGTGCAACTTAAAATTTTCACAGCCTTGTGATATCGCTCTTTCTTCTGTCGACAATTTGTGCATTCATACAATTTTAATAGATATTACACAGTATTTTTCAAAAAACCTTGCATTCGCCCCTCCAAAAAGAGTATCATAGGGACAGAGCTGCAACAACAAAAGTACATGTTGCGCTGTTGTTGCAGTCTCCTGTGGAATATGGATGCCGCAATTTTAAGAAAGAAGGGAACGAATCATGACAGCCAAAAAGCGAATCGTAGCGATGGTGCTTGCACTGTCGGTGTTCAGCAGCACCTTTGGTATGATCGGTGCTGCTGCGGCGGATGCCGAGAGCCTTGAGACTCCGGATAAGCCCGCCTTTACCGTCACGGTGGTTTCTGCCGGCGCAGACGAAGCCGGTGCAAGCAGCGACAGCGACGCCCCCAAGGCGGATGCACCTGCAGAGGGTGAAAACAAGGACGGTGAGCCTGCACAGGGCACCACCGATTCTGAGAGCACCGGCTCTGAGGGCAGCGATTCTGAGAGCTCCAGCTCCGATGTGACCACCATCCAGCGTCCGGAGCAGTCCGAGACTGTGGAGACCCTGCCCGGCACTGCCAAGGACAACAAGGACCACATCAAGGCGGACGCCGACAAAAAGGATGAGCAGCCTGCGGGCAGCGAGACCCAGCCGGAGACCCCTGCCGAAAGCGAAAGCACCGGCAAGGACACCGGCAAGGCAGAGCAGCCTGCTTCCTCCCCCGCTTCCTCCGACACCACCGAGGAAAAGCCGGAGCAGAAGCCCGAGGAGAAGCCTGCGGAGGATCTGGATTATACCGTCGCCTACGATCAGGAGACCGGTCATTTTAAGGTGACCTTTAACATCAAAGCAGACGCCAAGGGCGACCAGACCATCGAGCTGAGCAGGGTCCAGGAGGTTGTCAGTAAGTACGGCGCAGCCTATCTGGAAACCGACGAAGGCAAGAACGATCTGGCAGATGCCCGGTTTTATGGCGACAAAACCATGACGTACACCTACAACGGTGTCAAATACGTCTATTATCTGGATACTGACACGGTGAGCCTGTACAACGAGCCGGGCTGCACCACAGTTTTTGACGTTGCTCTGTCCAATGGTTCCAAGCATACATATGTGTACAAGAACAACAGTCTGACGGTTGCTACTCCCGATGTGAGCAACACCGACAAGACCGGCGCAACCGGTTTTGATGGACAGGAGCTGCCCAAGGAGTACGCAGGCAAGACCAACCTTGAGCTGAAATACGATAGAAACGCTGAGTCCGGCTGCATGGAGGACCTGGTGGACGCTGCGCTGGCGAAATACGGCGAAGTTCAGCATCGGAATCAGTTCCTTGATTCGGACGGAAAGCTGACCACCAAAATCACTAAAACCGATGTGCCTGCTGGTACCGAGGTGGTACCGATCGGCGGTAAGTATTATGTAAAATCCGGCGATCATTACTACGGTGAGTTCAAGGCGAGCGATGTTCAGACCACCAAAGATGGAAAGACTGTTCTGAACAAAGACAAGAAGGGTACTTCTACCCTTGCCTATAAAAAAACCGAGGACGGCAAGAAGGTTCAAAGGGATTACTACGTTGTTCCCTTTACCCACTCCAGCGGTGCTCTGATGACCTCAGATATCCGGAAAGCACTGACGCCGTACATGGAAGAAAAGGGTTATGAGACCTATGATGACTACATTCTGGACTACTACCGCAAACCCAATGGCTCCAAGTATGACAGTGTAAGCGATCTGTTGAAAAACGATTCCAACGCTCTGCGAGATTTGAGCCGTTCCGGAATGAGTATGCCAGACAACCCCAATACCGGAAACAACACCGTTACAATGGACCCCTCCACCCTCTATGATAACTTCTACCAGAACGTCCTGAGCTTCAAGGTGGGCGACCCGAAGAAGGTCGATTCCGAAGCTTCCGGCAACGAGGATCACGGTCACAGCCACGGTCAGTGGGCTGCCGACGGCACCCAGGAGACCATTGGCGACTACATGGCTGGCAAGCTGAACGAGACCCCCGGTGCATGGGAAAAGGCAAACAACTACTTCAACACCCTGCTGGCTGCCGGTCTGACCAGTAAGGAAGCCACTTGGGCGGCATTTACCATGGCGACCAACATCGACTTCCAGAACGCTGGCAATAACTATCAGAACACCGCATGGAACTGGTACGCCTCCATGGTGCTGCACCAGACCGACGGTACTCTGGACCTGACCAAGGTGGACTCCAAGACCGGCGAGACCATCGGCGATGACGATGGCGAAGGTCAGACCAGCTTCTACCTGTGGAAGTACGAGACCGACAAGACCTCCGGTGAGGAGTCTACCCTGTACTACACCAAGGTGCCCGATAAGCTGGACGACAACGGCAACGTGATCTCCGCCGGTTACTACGGCTGGGTGAAGTACGATCCCGATAACAAGTCCATGTCCTACACCATCACTACCACCAACGGCAAGCTGAACATCGACTATGCTATGCTGGAGGACGTGGTGTACTACCTGCAGGAGGCAGTTGCCCCCGATGGCTACGATGTGGATACCACCGTGTATGTCATCTGCGACGAGGACACCTATCAGGAGCTGAAGGAATCCGGCAAGACCATCGTTAACGTGGCAGCCGGTACCACCTCCTCTGCGGCGGATCTGAAGCATCTGGGCGCTATTGAGGGCGGCAAGACCCTGACGGTCAAGTTCCTCAACAGCAAGACCGTGCCTCCTGTGGTGGTTCCCGACCCCGATGAGCCGGACCCCACCGTGCCGGAGACCCCCACCCCTGATGAACCCACCGTGCCGGAGGAAGTACCTCAGCCGGAGAACCCCGAGACTCCCGTTGAACCGGCACAGCCCGCTGCTCCGGAAGTTGCTCCCGGCACCCCGGTGCTGCCCAAGACCGGCACCACCGACTGGCTGGTCGCCGTGCTCATGAGCGCCGGCTTTGCCTTTACGGCTGCAGGCGTGTTCTTCAGCCGCAAACAGTACGCTTCCAAGCACTGATTTCTTAAACACAAACCGATCCCAGATATACGGCATCACAGCACAGAGCCGCCGCATCCCCTGCCCGCCAAGGCAGCCGGATACGGCGGCTTTGTGTTTCTCTATTGCGTACAGAGGCTGCCGTGGGGCGTCCTACAAGACGTTTCGCACAGAATGGGGCGCAAAGCTGCTTTTATATTTGGTGCAGCTGTCACTTGAAGATTTTTCAGTGTCCGGTATAATAGTGCTATGGAACAAAGGCGTTCCGCAAAGGGTATAGTCTGCCCTTTGCGGGACGTCTTTTTGTTTTTCCCGGCTGCGGAGGGTGCCGCACCGGCAAGGAATACTGTCAAAAGGATGGGAAAGTCTATGGAAAACTTTACACAGCAAAAAAACACCCTTGGTCTGTACGATCCACAGTTTGAGCACGACGCCTGCGGCATCGGCGCTGTGGTGGACATCAAGGGACGCAAGAGCCACCGCACCGTGGACGATGCACTGTCCATTGTGGAGCGGCTGGAACACCGTGCCGGCAAGGATGCCGAGGGCAAGACCGGTGACGGCGTGGGCATCATGCTCCAGATCAGCCACAAGTTCTTTTCCAAGGTCGCCGACGCCATGAACATCCGTCTGGGCAACGAGCGGGAGTACGGCGTGGGCATGTTCTTCTTCCCCCAGAACGAGCACATGCGGGCGCAGGCAATGAAGCTCTTTGAGGTGGTCACCCGCAAAGAGGGGCTGGAGTTCCTTGCATGGCGTGAAGTGCCGGTGGACCCGGACGCTGTGGGACAGAAGGCACGGGACTGTATGCCTGCCATCTGGCAGTGCTTTATCAAAAAGCCTGCCAAGGTCAGCAAGGGCATCGACTTTGACCGCAAGCTCTACATCGTCCGCCGGGTCTTTGAGCACGCCAGCACCGGCACCTATGTGCCCAGCCTGTCCAGCCGCACCATCGTGTACAAGGGCATGTTTCTGGTCCACGACCTGCGGCGGTTCTATGCAGACCTGCAGGACCCGGACTATGAATCCGCCATCGGCATGGTCCACAGCCGGTTCTCCACCAACACCAACCCCAGCTGGATGCGTGCCCACCCCAACCGGTTCATCCTCCACAACGGCGAGATCAACACCATCAAGGGCAACACCGACGCCATGCTGGCGCGGGAGGAGAGCATTGCCAGCCCTCTGATGCAGGAGGACATGAACAAGATCCTGCCCATCATCAACACCTCCGGCTCCGACTCCGCCATGCTGGACAACGCACTGGAGTTTATGGTGATGAACGGCATGGACCTGCCCCTTGCGGTGATGATCACCATTCCGGAACCCTGGGAGAACAACCGGAACATCAGCCAGAAAAAGCGGGATTTCTACCAGTACTACGCCACCATGCTGGAGCCTTGGGACGGTCCCGCCGCCATCCTGTTCTCGGACGGCGATGTGATGGGTGCAGTGCTGGACCGCAACGGTCTGCGCCCCAGCCGGTACTACATCACCCGGGACGGACGGATGATCCTTTCCTCTGAGGTGGGCGTGCTGGACTGCGACCCGGAGAACGTTCTGGTAAAGGACCGCCTGCGCCCCGGCAAGATGCTGCTGGTGGATACCGTCAAGGGCGAAGTGGTGGATGACGAAAAGCTCAAGGAGTTTTACGCCAGCCGGGAGCCCTACGGCGAGTGGATCGACCGGAATCTGGTGGAACTGTCCAAGCTGAAGATCCCCAACGTGAAGGTGGAAAACTACACCGGAGACCAGCTCACCCGGCTGCAGAAGGTGTTCGGCTACAAGTACGAGGAAGTAAACACCATGATCCTCGCCATGGCACGGGCAGGGGCTGAGCCTTCCGGTGCCATGGGTACCGACACCCCCCTTGCGGTGCTGAGCAACCAGCACCCGCCCCTGTTCAACTACTTCAAGCAGCGGTTTGCACAGGTGACGAACCCGCCCATTGACGCCATCCGGGAAAAGGTGGTCACCTCCACCAGCGTTTACATCGGTGCCCACGGCAACCTGCTGGAGGACAAGCCGGAAAATTGCAAGGTGCTGAAGGTCCACAATCCCATTCTCACCTCCACCGACCTGCTGAAGATCCGGTACATGAACGTGCCGGGCTTCAAGGTCGCCACCGTGTCCATCAACTACTACAAGAACACCAGTCTGGAAGAGGCGATCGACCGGGTCTTTCTGGAAGTAGACCGTGCCTACAAGGAAGGGGCAAACATTATCATTCTGTCGGACCGGGATGTGGACGAGTACCATGTGACCATCCCCAGCCTGCTGGCGGTGTCCGCTGTGTCCCAGTACCTGATCCGCACCAAGAAGAGCACCGCTCTGGCGCTGATCCTGGAAAGCGCCGAGCCCCGGGAGGTCCATCACTTTGCCACCCTGCTGGGCTACGGTGCCTGCGCCGTGAACCCCTATCTGGCACACGAGACCATCGGGCAGCTCATTGACGAGGGGCTGCTGGACAAGGACTACTACGCCGCCGTGGAGGACTACAACAACGCCATCCTCAGCGGCATCGTAAAGATTGCCTCCAAGATGGGCATTTCCACCATCCAGAGCTACCAGAGCAGCCAGATTTTTGAGGCTGTGGGTATCTCCAAGGAGGTCATCGACAAGTACTTTACCGGCACCGTCAGCCGGGTAGGCGGCATCCACCTTGCGGACATTCAGGCAGACGTGGAGGCGCTCCACAACGCCGCCTTTGACCCGCTGGGGCTGGACATCAACATGGAGCTTGCCGACGGCGGCGACCACAAGTTCCGCAGCGGCAAGGAAGAGCATCTGTTCAACCCCCAGACCATCCATCTGTTCCAGAAGGCATGCCGCACCGGGGACTACGATACCTTTAAGCAGTTCACCGCCGCCGTGGACAACATGGGCACCGACGGCGTCCATCTGCGGAGCCTGCTGGACTTCCGCTTTGACCCGGAGGGAGGCATCCCGCTGGAAGAGGTGGAGCCGGTAAGCTCCATCGTCAAGCGGTTCAAGGGTGCTGCCATGAGCTACGGTGCCCTCAGCAGCGAGGCGCATGAGACCATCGCCATTGCTCTGAACCGTCTGGGCGGTCGCAGCAACACCGGCGAGGGCGGCGAGCCGGAGGAGCGCTACCACAGCGAAAGCAACTCCAAGATCAAGCAGGTGGCGTCTGCCCGGTTCGGCGTCACCAGCAAGTATCTGGTGTCCGCCGAGGAGATCCAGATCAAGCTGGCACAGGGCGCAAAGCCCGGCGAGGGCGGCAACCTGCCGGGAGCCAAGGTGTACCCCTGGATCGCCAAGACCCGCCACAGCACCACCGGCGTGGGGCTTATCTCTCCCCCGCCTCACCACGATATCTACTCCATTGAGGATCTGGCAGAGCTGATCTACGACCTGAAAAACGCCAACCGCAACGCCAACATCAACGTGAAGCTGGTAAGCGAGGCAGGCGTTGGCACCATTGCCGCCGGTGTGGCAAAGGGCGGTGCGCAGGTGATCCTGGTGTCCGGCTATGACGGCGGCACCGGCGCTGCCCCCCGCACCTCCATCAAGAACGCCGGTCTGCCCTGGGAGCTGGGCATTGCGGAGACCCACCAGACCCTGATCCTCAACGGTCTGCGGACCCGGGTGCGGATCGAGAGCGACTCCAAGCTGCTGTCCGGTCGGGACGTGGCGATCAGCTGTATGCTGGGCGCAGAGGAATTTGGCTTTGGCACTACCCTGCTGATGGCAGAGGGCTGCGTCATGATGCGGGTCTGCAATCTGGACACCTGCCCCATGGGCATCTGCACCCAGAACCCGGAGCTGCGCAAGAACTTTAAGGGCAAGCCGGAGTACATCATCAACTACCTTACCTTCGTGGCGCAGGAGCTGCGGGAGTACATGGCAAAGCTGGGCGTCCGCACCATGGACGAACTGGTAGGTCGCACCGACCTGCTGCAGGTAAAGGCAACTGCCCCCGGCAGCCGCGCCTCCAAGATGGATCTGGACTGCATCCTCCACAACCCTGCCATTGCCAACAGCAACGTCCACTTTGTCAAGGAGGACACCTACGACTTCCATCTGGAGAACACGCTGGACATGAAGGTGCTGATGAAGAAGTTCAAGCTCAACAGCAAGGCTCCTCAGAGCGTCAGCCTGAAGGTCTCCAACGTGGATCGTGCCTTTGGCGCCATCTTTGGCAGCGAGATCACCCGGAAATACGGCAACACCCTGCCGGAGGATGTGTACACCGCCCACTGCGTCGGTGCCGGCGGACAGAGCTTTGGTGCCTTTATCCCCAATGGACTTACCCTGGACCTGGTGGGCGACTGCAACGACTACATGGGCAAGGGACTTTCCGGCGGCAAGATCGTGGTGCGTCCTCCTCAGGGCATCGCTTTCAAGCCGGAAGAGAACATCATCACCGGCAACGTGGCGCTGTACGGTGCCACCAGCGGCAAGGCGTTCATCTCCGGCGTGGCAGGCGAACGGTTCTGCGTCCGCAACAGCGGTGCCACCGCTGTGGTAGAGGGCGTAGGCGATCACGGCTGCGAGTACATGACCGGCGGCACCGTGGTGGTGCTGGGACAGACCGGCAAAAACTTTGCAGCAGGCATGACCGGCGGTATCGCCTATGTGCTGGATGAGAACTGGGATTTCTACCAGCGGGTGAACAAGGAGACGGTCAGTCTGGAGCCGGTGGAGCACAAATACGACGTTGCCACCCTGAAAGAGCTGATCCGGGAGCACGTGGAGCTTACCGGCTCCCCCCGGGGCAAGGAGATCCTGGACAACTTCAGCCAGTTCCTGCCCAAGTTCAAAAAGGTGCTGCCTTACGATTACGACCGCATGCTGCGGGTCATCGCCTCGGTAGAAGAGCGGGGTCTGGACGGCGAACAGGCGCAGATCGAAGCATTCTACATGGTGCAGAAGAAGAAGTAAGGAGGGCAGCGTCATGGGCAAGATCACTGGATTTATGGATTATGCGCGCAAGACCAGCACGGACATCCCGCCGCTGGAGCGCATGGAGAATTTTAACGAGTTTCACCTCTGGCTCTCCCGGGAGGAGCAGCAGACCCAGGCGGCACGGTGCATGGACTGCGGTGTGCCTTTCTGTCAGGCAGGCATGATGATCGGCGGAATGGCGTCCGGCTGCCCGCTGAACAACCTGATCCCGGAGTGGAACGAGCTGGTGTATCAGGGCAAGTGGGAGCTGGCGCTCCACCGGCTCATGAGCACCAACCGCTTCCCGGAGTTCACCAGCCGGGTGTGCCCCGCCCTGTGTGAGGCGGCGTGCACCTGCGGAGATGTGACCGGCAGTAGCGTCACCGTCCGAGAAAATGAACACGCCATCGTGGAGACCGCCTACAGCAAGGGCTGGCTCCAGCCCTGCCCGCCTCCGGCACGCACCGGCAAGGCAGTTGCCGTAGTGGGCAGCGGTCCCTCCGGCTTGGCGGTGGCGGAGTACCTGAACAAGCGGGGGCACTCGGTGACCGTCTTTGAGCGTGCCGACCGGGTGGGAGGACTGCTGATGTACGGCATCCCCAACATGAAGCTGGACAAATCGGTGATCCAGCGCCGCGTCCGGATCATGGAGGCGGAAGGCGTAGTGTTCCGCACCAACATGGACATCGGCGGGGCGGTTGCCGCACAGGAGCTGCTGGATGGCTTCGATGCCGTGGTGCTGTGCTGCGGTGCCAAGAAGCCCCGGGACCTGAACGTACCCGGACGGGACGCTGCAGGCGTCCACTTTGCGGTGGACTACCTTACCAGCGTCACCAAGAGCCTGCTGGATTCCGGCTTTAGCGATGGCAGGGCGATCGATGCCAACGGCAAGAATGTGCTGGTCATTGGCGGCGGCGACACCGGCAACGACTGTCAGGGCACCGCCCTGCGGCAGGGCTGCACCGACCTGATGGCACTGGAAATGATGCCCCAGCCTCCCAAGGAGCGTGCCGCCTCCAACCCCTGGCCGGAGTGGCCCCGGGTCCAGAAGGTGGACTACGGGCAGACCGAGTGTCTGGCACGGTTTGGCAAGGACCCCCGGGTGTACCAGACCACCGTGAAGGAATTTCTGAAGGACGATGCCGGCAACCTGACCGGTGCGGTGATCGCCTACCTGAAACCGGAGCGGGACCCCGACACCGGACGCACCAACATGGTGCCCACCGGGGAAGAATTTACTTATAACTGCCAGCTGGCGTTGATCGCCGCAGGCTTTACCGGCTGCGAGAACTACGTCGCCGATGCCTTTGGCATTGGGCTGACCCCCCGCGGCAGTGTGGCAGACCACCACTTCCGGACCGATCTGGACAAGGTGTTCGTCTGCGGCGATATGCGCCGCGGGCAGAGCCTTGTGGTGTGGGGTCTGCGGGAAGGGCGCGACTGCGCCGCCGAGGTAGACCGCTATCTGATGGGTTACACCAACCTCTGAAGCGGCACCTCACCTATCAAGCCATTCTCTTTCCTATCCTAAACAAGCAGAAGCGGGAGCCTTTTTCAGGGCTCCCGCTTCTGCTTTTATGGTTTATTCGTTTGTGCTCTGTTCCGGCTCTGCAGCGCCCTCTGCAGGCGTCTCCGGCGGGGCTGTCTCCCCAGAGGAGGAGGCGCTTTCCGGCGTGGTGGTGATCTGCACACTGGGGTCTGCGGCGATATACACCGTGACCACTGTGCCTACCTCCACCGAATCCCCGGCATTTTCGCTGGTGGACACCACGCAGCCTGCGGCGTAGGAGCCGTCGTTTACCACCATAAAGCAGCTGGCAATAAGCCCCCGGCTTTCCAGCTCCTTGATGGCAGAATCCTGGGTAAAGCCGATGATGTCCGGCATCTCGGTCATCTGGGGTCCCTTGCTCACCACAAGGCGGATGGTCTCCCCTGCCTTGAGCAGGGTGCCCTCCTCCGGCTCCTGCCGCATGATCTGCCCTGCAGGCACCGTGTCGCTGTATTCCTGGGTGACATAGAACAGGTACATGCCCATATATTCCCGGTTGTTCTGCACCTGTGCATATTGCAGCCCTATAAAGTTGGGCACAAGGTTCTGGGGCTCCATCACCTCGCTGCTGGCAGGCTGGGATTCCACCGAGGCTGGCGGCTCCTCTCCCCTCTTCTGGAGGATGCCCCACAGGGTCATGAGGATCAGGATGCTCAGCAGGATCAGGATGGCTGCCAGCAGCCCCTTGACGCTGAACAGGTGCCGCCGGACCTCCTGCTCCCCGGGATGCACCGGAGTCTCCGGCTTCATGGTCCGGTTCAGCTCGGCAGTATATTCTTTGGAAGAAAGTGCCTGATACAGCTGAGGCACCGTCTGGATCCTCTCCATGGGGCGCAGCCGCAGACCCAGCTGCAGCACGTCCGACACATAGACAGGGACCCCGGGGTTCAGGGTCCGGGCACGGGGGTTGGCGTCGGATACGGTGCGCTGTGCCGCCGGCACCGGTGCCTGCCCGCACACCATGCGGTAGACCACCGCTGCAAGGCTGTATTCGTCGGTGTAGCGCCCCTCAAACTCGGCGGTGGTGTACTGTTCCGGGGCGGAATACCCCTCGTACAGCTGCTCGTGCAAGCCGCTGCCGGCGGTGCGCAGCCCCACCGTGCCATAGCCCGCCAGACGGCAGCGCCCGTCTGCCATGACCCGGATATTCTCCGGGCAGATACCCCGGTGCACCAAGCCGATCTTGTGCATCGCCGCCACGCCCTCAAACACCGGGCGCAGCATGGCGCAAGCCTCCTCGGCACGGAGGGTGGCACAGCGTGCATCCAGCCACTCATCCAGCGGGGTGCCTCCCAGATCCTCCAGCACTGCGTACACCGTGTTGTTTGCCTCCACCACGTCCAGCACCGCCTCCAGCCCGGTGGCAGGGGTAATGCGCTGGATGGCATGGTACAGGTCCGCAAAGTCCATGCGGGTGGTCTTGAACAGCACCTCGCTGCCCTTTTTGGGGTGCAGGATGCAGTCCTCCCCCCGCTCTGCCGCAAGGGTGAAGGGCAGGTATTCCTTGATGGTAACCCGGAAGCCACCCAGATCCTCCACGCCGCTGTACAGGATGCCCTCCCCGTCCATGGTCAGCATCTCGCCTACGGTATACCGTCCTCCCAGCATACTGCCCACCGGCAGGCTGCCTGCCGGGTTCCGCCCCGCAAACACCTTGCCGCAGTGGGGGCAGCTGGTGACCTGTGCAGGCAGCACCTTCATGCAGTAAGGACACAGGCGTTCTTGCACCATTCTCTCCACCCCTTTTTGTCTTGTTGCTCTTTCATTTTATCATAGTGTGCCCCGGGGCGCAAGTTGTCCGGTGTTAACCTGTGGCACAACAAAAAGCACCCCGCCAGCCGTTTCCGGTCAGCGGGGTGCTCAGTGCTCAATGGTTACGGTTCAGCTTACGCTGCACAGCACAGGGAGGAAATCACTCCTCGATGTAGCCGTACTGGAAGTACCAGTAACCGTAGGGGCTGTGCCAGGTGCCCTTCAGAGAAGGAGTCTGCAGCCAGAAGTCGTTGTAGTAAGCAACAGGGATGCAGCCCATGTCCTCCATCAGGATGTCCTCAGCCTTGTGCAGCTGTGCAAAGTGCTCGGCGGCATCAGCAACCTTGGAAGCCTCGATAGCGGCATCGAAGTCAGCGTTAGAGTACTTACCATCGTTGTTGCCGTTGTCGGTGGAGAACAGCTCGATCATGTTGGAAGGATCGTTGTAGTCCATGACCCAGCCGTTACGGGCAACGTCGTACTCGCCTGCACGACGAGCAGCGGTAAAGGCGGACCACTCCATCTTGCTGATGGTCAGGGTAATGCCCAGATCGCCCCAGACCTGCTGCAGGTACTCTGCCAGAGGCACATGGTAGCCGGAATCGTTGGTGCTGTACTCGATGGTGGGGTAGCCCTCGCCATTGGGGTAGCCAGCCTCCTCCAGCAGCTTCTTAGCCTCGGCCATATTTGCCTCGTAGTCAGCTGCAATGTAGGGAGAACCGCCGTTCGCGTTGTCGTAGAAGTAGCCCTGCTCGTCCACGACGCCGGGGCCAACCAAGTTGGATGCAGCAGAGTAGGTGCCCTGCATGATGGTGTTTGCCACGTAGTCGCGGTCGATTGCCAGAGCCAGAGCCTTGCGGACCTTAGCATCCTTGAAGGCATCGTGCTGCAGGTTCAGGCTGATGTAGTAGGTGCCCAGAATGGTGTCAACATAGAAGTCGCCGCCGTCCTCTGCCTTGGTCAGGCTGGGGATCTCGTCGGTGGGCACATCCTTGATCAGGACAGCCTCGCCGCTGTTGTAAGCAGCGTAGGAAGCGGAAGAGTCCTCCAGCAGCAGCACGGTGATGCTGTCAGAAACGATCTTGGAGCTATCCCAGCCGCCGACGTAGTTGGGGTTCTTGGACAGAACGATGCGCTCGGAGGGAGTCCACTCGGTGATCATGTAGGGGCCGTTGGAGACGAAGGTCTCAGCGGCGGTGCACCATGCATCACCGTTGGCCTCAACAGTAGCCTGCTGCACAGGGCTCATGGATGCGAATGCGGCCATCTTGTCGAAGTAGGAGCAGGGGTAGGACAGCACGATGGTCAGGGTCTTGCCGTCATCGCTTGCCTTGACGTTCAGAGCGTCAGTATCGCCGCCCTGAGCTGCCTTAAAGCCGTCGATCATGCCCAGGCAGGTCTCTGCGTAGGGAGCAGCGGTGTCGGGGTTAGCCATACGCTTGAAGCTGTACTCAAAGTCCTTAGCGGTCAGGTCGGTGCCGTCACTCCACTTCAGGCCGTCACGCATGGTGAAGGTCCAAGTCAGGCCGTCCTCGCTTGCTTCCCAGCTCTCAGCCTGGCCACCAACAACTTCGTTGTTCTCGTTGATGATCAGCAGGGGCTCGAAGATGGTGATGATGGTGTTGGCGCCATCAACAGCGCTGTTCAGAGCGGGATCCAGAGTCTCAGGGTTGGGACCATACTGGACGGTGAAGCCAGCGGTGTTGACACCGCCGGCAGAAGAACCAGCAGAAGAAGCGCTGCCGGAGGTTGCGGTAGAACCGGACTTGCTGCCGCCGCAGGCTGCCAGACCCATGGCAGCGGCACCAACGCCTGCAACCTTGAGGAAATTACGACGAGAAATGCGTTTCATAATAATATCCTTCCCTTGTATCAAATTTTGAGTGTGCCAGGTTGCCCCAGCCTCCTCTATATTCGATCCGAAGTAACTTGTACTCCGGAGGAACACGAATGATTATAATACGTTTTCGTGCCGATGACAAGTCACAAAACAGGACTGTAACTATTTTGTGACAACATTTCAGTGGCAAGATGAAGAACTTTCATCTTTTATTAAACTGAAGTGTTATCACTTCACCCGGTCCAGATGATGGCATGCTGCCCAGTGACCGGAGGAGACCTCCTTGAACTCAGGCACCTCGTTGGCGCACTGCTCATCCGCATAGGGGCAGCGGGTACGGAAACGGCAGCCGGAGGGCGGGTTCAGGGGACTGGGCACGTCGCCCTGCAGCACGATACGCTTGGACTGCCGGGCAATGACGGGATCCGCCACCGGGATGGCAGAGATCAAGCTGCGGGTGTAGGGGTGGATGCTGTGGGCGATCAGCTCAAAGCTGTCTGCCAGCTCCACCATCTTGCCCAGATACATAACGCCGATGCGGTTGGAGATGTGCTTCACAACGCTCAGGTCATGGGCGATGAAGAGGTAGGTCAGACCCATCTCCTGCTGCAGGTCCTCGAACATATTGACAACCTGTGCCTGAATGGACACGTCCAGCGCAGACACCGGCTCATCACAGACGATGAACTCGGGGTTCACGGCAAGTGCACGGGCAATGCCCACGCGCTGACGCTGACCGCCGGAGAACTCGTGGCAGTAACGGTTGGCGTGCTCGCTGTTCAGACCCACACGCTCCAGCAGAGCGATGATCTTGTCGTGGCGGTCCTTTTCGTTCTCGGCAAGGTGGTGGATGTCGATGCCCTCGCCCACGATGTCGCCGATGGTCATGCGGGGGTCCAGACTTGCGTAGGGATCCTGGAACACGATCTGCATACGGCGGCGGTAGGGCAGCATATCCACGGCGATCTTGTTTTCTTTATCAAACAGCAGATTGCCGTCGTAGTAGATCTTGCCGCCGGTGGGCTCATAAAGCCGCAGCAGGGTACGACCGGTGGTGGTCTTGCCACAGCCGGACTCGCCTACCAGACCCAGAGTCTCACCCTTGCGGATGGCAAAGCTCACATCGTCCACAGCCTGGACGTACTTGCGGTTCTTGCCCACGCCGCCGGCGGGGAAATACTGCTGCAGGTGCTGGACTTCCACCAGCGTCTTGTTTTCACTCATTCTGCCTTTTCCCCTTTCTCGAATTCAGCCTTCTGCTGCAGCCAGCAGTAGGTATAATGGGTATCGCTCAGCTCGGTGCGCGGAGGCATCTTGCTCAGACAGATCTTCATGCAGTTCTTGCAGCGGGGCGCAAAGGGGCAGCCAGCCGGAGGATTCAGCAGGTCCACAGGGGTGCCCTCAATGGGGACCAGGCGCTCGTGCTCTGCGGTGTTCAGCTTGGGGATGGAGTTGATCAGACCCTTGGTGTACTCGTGACCCGGCTGGTAGAAGATCTCGTCGGTGGTGCCGTATTCCACAATGTGACCGGCGTACATGACGGCGATCTTCTCGCACATGGAAGCGACCACGCCCAGATCGTGGGTGATCATAATGATGCTCATGCCCAGCTTCTTGCGCAGGTCCTGCATCAGCTCCAGGATCTGTGCCTGAATGGTCACGTCCAGAGCGGTGGTGGGCTCGTCTGCGATCAGCAGCTTGGGCTCACATGCCAGAGCAATGGCGATCATGACACGCTGACGCATACCGCCGGACAGCTCGTGGGGGTACTGCTTCAGCCGCTTTTCCGGCTCGTTGATGCCCACCAGCTCCAGCAGCTCCTTGGCACGTGCCCAGGACTCTGCCTTGTTCTTGTTGGTGTGGAGACGGATGACCTCCACGATCTGGTTGCCGATGGTGTACACCGGGTTCAGGCTGGTCATGGGGTCCTGGAAAATGATGGAGACCTCGTTGCCGCGGATCTTGCGGAAGTCCTTCTCCTTCATGTTTTCGATCTCGTGACCGTTGAACCACACCTTGCCGCCCACCAGCTTGCCGGGGTAGGCAGTAAGACCCATCACGGAATATGCAGTGACAGACTTGCCGGAGCCGGACTCGCCCACGATGCCCAGCACGTCGCCCTGATTCATAGCAAAGGAAACGCCGTTCAGTGCCTTGACCTCACCGGCAGGGGTAAAGAAGGAAAGGCGTTCTTCCTGGATATCAAGAATTTTTTCGCTCATCTTCGTTCACCTCATCAATTCTTCAGTTTGGGGTCAAAAGCATCGCGGAGACCGTCGCCAAACAGGTTGAACACCAGGATCATCACGCTGATCATCAGTGCGGGAGCGATCAGCAGATGGGGATAGGTATTCATGCCCTTTACGGCGTCGGTAGCCAGAGAACCCAGAGAGGGCAGCGGTGCTGCAACACCCAGACCGATGAAGCTCAGGTAGCTCTCGGTAAAGATGGAAGCAGGAATCTGCAGGGTGGTGGTAACGATCAGGGTACCGATGCAGTTGGTCAGCAGATGCTTCTTGATGATACGACCGCTGGATGCGCCCAGAGCGCGTGCTGCGGTGACGTACTCGCTCTCCTTCAGGATCAGGATCTGGCTGCGGACGATACGCGCCATGCCTACCCAGTACAGCAGAGCAAAGATGATAAAGATGGAGATCATGTTGGGTCCCAGAGTCTGCATCCACTTGAAGCCGGGCTGGGTAGACAGTTTATCCAGCGGGTCCTTCAGTGCCATGCCCAGCAGGATGATCAGCAGGATGTCCGGGATGGTATACAGAATATCGGTGATACGCATCATGATGTTGTCCACCCAGCCGCCGGCAAAGGCGGAGATGGCACCATAGGTGGCGCCGATGATCAGCACCAGCACCGAGGCGATGAGACCAACGGACAGGCTGACGCGGGTGCCCATCATGATACGCACCGCAAAGTCACGACCCATACGGTCGGTGCCCAGAATGTGGGGGAACACCTTTTCGCCGGCGTCGATCCGTGCCTGCTCGGAAGCAGAGTACTCAAAGGGAGCAAGGTTGTTGCTGCCCTTCATCTGCTCGGAATAGCTGTAAGGCCAGACGGCGGGCAGCAGGTAGGCAAAGATGGCAATGGCAATGATGAACACAAAGCTGACCATGGCGATCTTGTTCTTCCGCAGGCGGCGCAGACCGTCCTTCCAGAAGTTGACGCTCTCCCGCATGACCACCAGACTCTGCTTTTCTTCATTGCTGGCGGGCAGAAAGTCTTCGGCGTTCAGCTGCATGCTGAGCGGATTCTTTTTGATGTTTTCCATGAAAATCGCTCCTCTCTCTTACTGCAGCTTGATGCGGGGATCGATGATCTTGTACAGGATATCAACGATCACGTTTGCGATGATGACCATGCTGGACAGCAGGATGGTGGTGCCCATGATCATGGTGTAGTCACGGTTGGTGATGGCGGAAACGAAGTCACGACCCAGACCGGGCACGGAGAAGATCTTCTCCACCACAAAGGAACCGGTCATCAGGCTTGCCAGCATGGGTCCCACGTAGGTGATGACCGGCAGGATGGCATTGCGCAGAGCGTGCTTGAACAGGATCATGAACTGGGACACGCCCTTGGCACGGGCGGTGCGCATGTAGTCCTGACCCATAACGTCCAGCAGGCTGGAACGCATCAGACGGGTGATATATGCAGAGGGGTAGATCGCCAGTGCGGTCACGGGCATGATGTAGGAAGCCGCACTGTTCAGACCCACCGTAGGCAGGATCTTCAGGTTCATGCCGAACTGGTACAGCAACAGCACACTGGAGATGAAGCTGGGGATCGCAATGCCGCAGGTAGCGAACACGATGATCAGGTTATCCAGCCACTTGCCCCGGTTGTATGCGGAGATACAGCCCAGAGGGATGCCCACGCACAGAGCCACCAGAACTGCGACGCCAGCCAGACGGCAGGACACCGGCAGCTTGCTTGCGATGATCTGGTTGACGGTACGACCCCGCTGACGCAGGCTCAGACCCAGATCGCCGTGTAACAGGCTCTTCATGTAGTTGACGTACTGCACGCTCAGAGGCTTGTCCAGACCATACTTTTCTGCCAGTGCCTGCTGTGCCGCAGCGCTGATCGACTTTTCTGCCACGAACGGACCACCGGGGACCAGATTCATGACAAAAAAGGTAACAGTTGCCACAATAAAGATACTGAAAATACCCATTGCGACGCGCTTGATGATGTACTTTGTCATCGTTTTACTGCCACTCCATTCCTATCAATAGAAGTCTTTTTTCATGTTCCCGATCTTGAGCCACGACCCTCCGCATCCGCATCTCACACTTTGCAGACGTCTGTCCTTGGCACGCGGACAGATTGAGTCAATAATAAAACGATGGTATCTTGCGGCTGCATAAACACCATCGTCCATAACCGAGAAACACTTTTTTAATTATAGTTTAAGGTGTGTATTTTGTCAATTCAGTTGAAAAATATTCACTTTATGTAAGTAAAACACGAACAGAATCTGTCACATTTTTGTGGAATTGCACGAATAATTCATACCATGCAACCACATGCAACCATTAGTTCTCCCGGTTTATTCCGTAATATTGTTTCTTCTCCCGGTACATCTGTTCGTCCGCTTCCCGCAAAAGCTGTTCCAGATCCGCCGCATACTGCCGCCACACCGCCCCGATGGATGCATCCACCCCGCATTGCTGCAGCTTCCGATGGAGCTGTTCTGTCTTTTGTGCAAACGCCTGCTGTTCTGTATCCGGTACAAGGACAACGAACTCATCGCCCCCTACCCGATAGGCGTTTTCGCCGAACATTTCCTCCAGGACCCGTGCTGCCCGGACGATCAGCTCATCCCCGGCACGGTGTCCCTGCTGATCGTTGACCTTTTTCAGCCCGTTCAGATCCACATACATGGCTCCCACCCGCTCCGGGCTGACCTGCCGGGTCATTTCCAGCACCTCAATGTACCGGTTGCGGTTGTAAAGCCCCGTAAGGGTGTCGTGGTAGCTGAGCCTGCGCAGATACTGCTGCTGTTTGCGGCGCTCCAGACTGTTGGTGACAAAAAACTGGATGGAGGCAAGGAGGGTGGCGTCCTCGTAATGGCAGGTGGGGTTGTCCACCCCCAGAAAACCGATGACTTCCTCCTCCCGCAGCAGGGGCACTGCCAGCAGACGCCACACCCGCTGCTGTTTCAGCATCTCGTAGCTGGGGCGCCCTTTTTCCTGTTCCAGATCCGACATGTAGTAGACCCTTGCCTTGCGGAAGTTTTCCATCCACACCGCAATGACCTCCAGCGGCACCTCCTGCAGATTGTCCTTCTGGGAGCCGATCTCCCCGCCCCGGACCCACTCGTAGGTGTTCACCAGCACATTCCGGGCAAAGTCGATCTCAAACAGATAGGTGCGGTCTGCGCAGAAATAGCCGTTGACGGTCTCCAGCAGGTTCTCCAGCCCCTCATCCACCGTGTTGCCGGCAGAAAGCTTCTCCACGCAGCGGTTCAGGATGGTGGCGATCTCCAGATGTTCCCGGATCTGGTTTTTGGTCCGTTCCGCCTGTGCCAGTTCCCGGTTCTGGGTGGTGGTGGCGACCACGAACAGCAGGATCATCATGGCTCCAATGGACAGACCAATGAGGGAGATCTCGCTGCCGGTGATCTGGCTTGCGGAAGCCGCCACCGGCAGGATCACGCAGGCGCAGGCGACGACAAACTGTCCCCAGGTCAGGTTTTTCCGCCGGGAAAGGATAAAACAGAACTCCAGCAGCATCGCCACCAGCAGCAGCACCATTGCCACCGGAAAGGTAGCACTGCGGTGGTAGACGTTCTGGTCGTCTATGTAGTAGAACAGGTCGCTGAACTGAGCGATGACCACCAGCACGATGCCGCAGGTACAGATCCCCTCCACCATCCGGGCACACAGGGGTGCCTTTCCCGTTCCGGAGTCCAGAAGGTAGCAGCAGATGTATCGGTGGAACATCAGCAGCACCAGAAACAGCCCCGTATACACGATAAAGTTGGTAATGTACATCACATTCCGGCTGAGTATGCCCGGCGTCCCCTGGACATACCAGCCCAGACCATCGCTGAGCAGCAGCACCCCAGCCGCAAGCTGGGCACACATGAGCCATCGGCGCTTTGTGCGGTTGTACTTCTCACCCAGCGAAAGACAGAATGCCGCCATCAGGCAGAACAACCCGCCCCACAAAAGCAGGGCAACATTGACGAACTGTCGGTTGATCATCCGCCATTCCTCCCTATTCCCTATACTCCCATAAACCCCGGGCTCCCCTGCCCCTTTTTGCAGGCGAAAGCCTCCCTGCACACAGTATACCACAAGTCCGCCGCTCTGTGTTACACTTGTGCAACAAAAAAGCGTCGTTTCCCGCCCTTTTGGCAAAAAACGACGCCCTTGTCTTTTTATATAACCGGCTTACCGCCGCAGACCGCCTTATTCCGGCAGGTCCTCCTCGTTCTCCAAGCTGTGCCAGACGTTCTGCACGTCATCGTTGTCCTCCAGAGAATCCAGCAGCTTGCCCATAAGCTTGAGCTGATCGGGATCGGTGAGGCGGGTGGTGGTCATAGGCACCATGGCGAGGTCATCGGACAGGATCTCGTAGCCCTTCTCCTCCATTGCCTTCAGCACGGCAGAGTAGTTCTCGGGATCGGTGGTGATCTCTGCAGCCTCTTCGCCTGCGTCGAAGTCCTCAGCACCGGCATCCAGAGCATCCATCATTGCCTCGTCGGCGTCCTTGTCCTCCAGAGAGATGTCGATGACACCCTTCTGGTTGAACAGGAATGCCACGCAGCCCATAGCGCCCAGATTGCCGCCGTTCTTGTCGAAGTAGTGGCGCAGGTCTGCAGCAGTACGGTTGCGGTTGTCGGTGAGGGTCTCCACCATGACGGCAACGCCGCCGGGACCGTAGCCCTCGTAGGTGATCGCCTCAAACTCGGTCTTATCGCCGCCCTCAGCCTTCTTGATGATGCGCTGGATGTTATCGTTGGGCACGCTCATGCGCTTTGCCTTGGCGATCAGGTCAGCCAGCTTGCTGTTGGAAGCGGGGTTGGGACCGCCATCACGAACGGCAACGCTGATCTCGCGACCGATCTTGGTAAAGACCTTGGCGCGGGCGCCGTCGGTCTTTTCCTTCTTGCGCTTAATGTTGTTCCATTTGCTATGTCCGGACATGGAAAGAGCCTCCTGTATTTTATCGAATCTCCGCCTGCGGGCAGACGGGCTGTGGTCGCCCGCATGTGGCAGCACACAAAATCTAACTCTATCATTTTAACACAACCGCGGTGCCGGTTCAAGCCTTATCCGGGCAGTTTTCCGCCGGATAAAGGGCAAAATCCCCGGTCGCAGCCTTTTACAGCAGCCGCAGCGCCTTTGGATAGTGGTTTTTCACCCGTCCCCCGGACACCTTGCCGCCGCCCAGCGCCCAGCCGTCCACGGTAACGCAGCACCAGCCGTCTGCAGCAGTCCGTGCTTCTGTCTCCCTGCCGGACAGGTACTCGGTGACCCGGGGGTCCGCAAGGGTCAGCTGCTCCTGATTTGCACACAGGCTGCCAAAGGCGGTAAACAGGTGGTGTTCCGGCACAAAACGTCCTTTCTGGACGCTGCCCACGAACACCCCTGCCCGCAGCACATGAAGGTTGGTGCGGGGGAAGGGCACCGGCAGCAGCACTCCGCCGCCATGGACCACCGCCGGGCGGTGTGCCAGTGCAGGAAAGTACTTTTCCGCAAACGCCTGCCACGCTTCCAGGCTCTGCGCCGGGGTGGTCTCCCCTGCCGCTGCTTCCCGGCTGCGCCTGCCGCCTTGCACCGCCTCCCGGCAGACCCGGCTGTTTTCCCGCCGTACGGTCCGCCCCTCCGGTGCCTTTGCCGCCTTTGCGCCCTTGCCCTTTGCCTTTTTGCTGCTTTCTGCCGCTGCGGCAAGCCAGAGCTGCTCCTCCGGGGTGTACTCTTCCCCGGCAGGCAGCGGGCGGGGGGTGCCTGCTTTTACCAGCCGTGCCATAAAGTGTCCCTCGCCGCCCTGACAGGGCCAGATGCGCCGCACCATGGTCACGTCCAGCGGCAGACCGCCGGTGCGGTTTGCCTCGCCTTCGCTGCCAAAGGTGTAGTCCACATTGCCCAGCACGTCAGCAAGTTCAAACTCCGGGTGGCGCTGCAGGAACGCCGCTACCTGTCCTTCGTCCTCCTCCGGGGCAAAGGTGCAGGTGGAGTACACCAGCTGTCCGCCGGGGGCAAGGGCGGCGGCGGCGCAGTCCAGGATCTGTGCACCCAGCTCTGCGCACTGCTGCACCAGCGCCTCGCAGTGCTGCTGCCGTGCCACCGGTTCCTTGCGGAACATACCCTCCCCGGAGCAGGGGGCGTCCACCAGGATCCGGTCAAAGAATTCCGGCAGCGCCTCTGCAATGCGGGCGGGGGTCTCGTTGAGGATCACTGCATTGGAGACCCCCATCCGCTCCAGATTGCTTTTGAGGATCTCGGCACGGGCGGCAACATACTCGTTGCTCACCAGCACTCCCCGCCCCTGCAGGGCGGCGGCAAGCTGACTGCTCTTGCCGCCGGGGGCAGCGCAGAGGTCCAGCACCCGCATCCCGGGCTTCACCCCCAGCAGAGGTGCCGCCGAGGACGCCGAGGGCTCCTGAGAATAGAACACACCTGCGTGATAATAGGGATGCCGCCCGGGGCGGAACTCCTCCTCCGGGGTATTCTGCACCACAAACGCCTGCCGGCAGAAGGGGGACGCCTCCAGCGGCAGGTCCGCCTTTGCGGCAAACTGTTCCGGTGTGGTGCGCAGCGCCGACACCGTCACGCCCCGCGCCGCCTCTTCCCGGGGGGCTGCATAGAGCGTATCGTACCGGTCTCCCAGCAGCTGCCGCTCCCGGCGCTCAAAATATTCAGTAGGCATTCAGCATTTCCTCCTGTGGGATGTATAAAGCCGCCCTGTGGGGCAACACTATCTGCTGTGAGGGCAGCCGCCCCCGCGTTTTGAAACCGAAAGGAGAACTACACCATGGAAAACCGCAGTGACAACCGCACCAGCAATTGCAAGAACCAGACCACCAGCCGCAGCAGCAATTCCGCCCGGAACAGCGCCACCAACGAGCACAAGCACCCCAACCAGTACACCAAGGGTGCCGATGACGAAAGCGCCAAGAACTCCACCGGCGGCAAGAGCGCCAAAAACTGACCCTGACGGGCTGATGATCCCCTGAGGGACCCCAGCCGGTCCGGCATTTTCTCCTTACAGCAAAGCCCGCTGCCCTCCGGCACTGTTTTCCAGTGCGGAAAGCAGCGGGCTTCCGGCGTTTTACGGTTGTTTTTCGTTGGGGTCGAACTGCTGCCACAGGGTCTCAAAAAGCTCCTGCACCCTGCCCAGCTGACCGTTGAGATACAGCCAGCCCAGCAGGCACTCAAAGCCGGTGGAAGCACGGTACTCCTCCGGGGAGGCGTGCTTTGCTACACTTGCCTTGCTGGCATTGCGTCCCCGCTTGAATACCGCCAGTTCGTCCTCGGTGAACAGCGGCTCCAGCAGCTGCTCTTCCCGGAACTGTGCCCGTGCCGAGACGTACTTGACCTTTTCTGCGTTCAGCCTGCCGGCAGACAGCCGGTGGTGCTCCACCAGCCGCTGACGCACCAGCAGTTCCAGCACGCTGTCCCCCACAAAGGCAAGCGCCAACGGGCTCAGCTCCCGGGGGTCGATCTTTTCGGGTTCGTTCATCATGACCTCTTACTTAGAAGATATAATCGAACTGATACTCGCCGATGAGGATGGTATCGTTCTCTTCCACGCCCTTGGCGACCAGAGCATCCAGAATGCCGCTCTCGCCCAGCTGACGCTGGAAGAACTGCAGGCTCTCGTAGTCGTCCACGTTGCTGCCTGCCAGAATATACTCCAGCCAGGGAGCCTCCACGCTCCACACGTGTGCCTCCATCCGCTTGATGGTAAAGTCCCGGCTGCCCGCCTTCTTTTCGGTCTTTTTGTACTCCGGAGCAAACACCGGCACGGCGGGGATATCCTTCAGGCGGTTGTACACCAGACCCGGCAGCTCCCGCACACCCTGCATGGTGGCAGCGGAGATGGGGAGGAAGGTGAGACCCTTATCCTCCACATACTTGCGGAACTCCTGGATCTGCTCCGGGGTGGCAAGGTCGCACTTGTTGCCGACCACGATCTGAGGACGCTGTGCCAGCTCCGGGCTGAACCGTGCCAGCTCGGTGTTGATCTTTTCAAAGTCCTCCTTGGGGTCCCGGCACTCGCTGCCGGAAACGTCCACCACATGCAGCAGCAGGCGGCAGCGCTCCACATGGCGCAGGAAATCGTGTCCCAGACCGATGCCCTCGCTGGCACCCTCGATGAGACCGGGGATATCGGCGCAGACAAAGCTGGCGCCCTCACCCACCGACACGACGCCCAGGGTGGGCACCAGAGTGGTGAAGTGGTAGTTGGCGATCTTGGGCTTTGCGGCGCTGATGGTGGAAATGAGGGTGGACTTGCCCACGTTGGGGAAGCCGATGAGACCCACGTCTGCAATAAGCTTCAGCTCCAGAGTCACCCGGATGTCCTCACCGGGCATACCGGGCTTTGCAAACTTGGGGATCTGACGGGTGGGGGTGGCAAAGTGGGCATTGCCGTAGCCGCCTCTTCCGCCCTTTGCCACCGTGACCGGGTTATGGTCCGACAGGTCTGCGATCACCAGACCGCTTTCGGCGTCCTTGATGACGGTGCCCAGAGGCACCTTGATCACCAGATCCTCGGCGTTTTTGCCGTGGCACAGGCTTGCGCCGCCCTTGCCGCCTTCCGGTGCCACATACTTGCGCTTGTAGCGGAAATCCATCAGGGTGGACAGGTGATCGTCCGCCACAAAGATGATGTCGCCGCCTCTGCCGCCGTCGCCGCCGTCCGGACCGCCTGCCGCCACGAACTTCTCCCGGTGGAAGCTCACTGCGCCATCGCCGCCCTTGCCCGCATGGAGCCATATCGTGGCGATGTCGATAAAGTTAGTCTGTGCTGCCATACAGCCCCTCCTTGGTTTTACAGGCTTTTGCGTTTCAGCGCCCTCATCCGGCACTCCGTGCCACCTTCCCCCGACCGGGGGAAGGCTTATAGACGTCATCCAAACACATAGCCTTTTTCATCAAAAAGAGCCGAACCACAAAGGGTCCGGCTCTACGGTTGCAGATTTTAGAAAGAAGTTACTGCTTGACGCTGCACTTCTTGCCGTTCTTGCCCACGCGCTCGAAACGGACGGTACCGTCCACCAGAGCAAACAAGGTGTCATCGCTGCCCTTGCCAACGTTCTCACCCGGCATGATGTGGGTGCCACGCTGACGGACCAGGATGTTGCCGGCCAGAACGAACTGACCGTCTGCACGCTTGGTGCCCAGACGCTGTGCTGCGGAATCGCGGCCGTTCTTGGTGCTGCCTACGCCCTTTTTATGTGCCATTGTAATTTACCTCCTTAGCCGTTGATCGCAGTGATCTCAACCTTGGTGTAGGGCTGACGATGACCCATACGGCGAGCACTGTGCTTCTTTGCGCGATAGGTGATGATGTTCAGCTTCTTGCCCTTGCCATTCTTGATGACCTTGGCAGAAACGGTAGCACCCTCAACAACGGGAGCGCCAACCTTCACAGAACCCTCCTCGCCGATAGCGAGAACCTGATCAAACTTCACTTCGGAGTCGGCCTCAACGTCCAGCTTTTCGATGTAGACGATGTCGCCCTGCTCCACGCGGTACTGCTTACCGCCGGTAACAATGATTGCGTACATTTTGTTCATTCCTTTTCGTTGTACTCGCTGGTCGTAAAGGCAGACCCCCTGCGGGGTCATTTTGGGCGCCCACACCACGCGGCTAGAATAGTATAGCAAAAAAGTGCCGGAAATGCAAGAGGAAATTTCCGCTTTGCGCGTGTTTTTTTACTTTTCGGTCCTGCTGATCTCCTCAATGCGCTGTTTTACCCGGGCGTTGTAGCTTTCGGTGCGCTCCGCAAACAGCTGCCGGGGGCTGGAGGCGGTCAGCTGGGTGTCTGCCCCGGCAAAGGAGAGGGGACCATCCAGCTTTTTCATAGCCGCCCGGTTTTCCGGGTTCAGCGCCAGAGGCACCATCAGGGGCTTGCCCTTATATTTGCGGGTAAAATAGATCTCCGCTGCGATGCCTGCCACCACGGCGATGCCTGCCAGCAGCTGGGAGACACGGAGCCCGATGGAGGGCACCAGCATCAGGCTGTCGGTGCGCAGTGCCTCGATCCAGAACCGTCCTGCCCCGTACCACACCATATACCGCAGGGCAATGTCGCCGTTGAACTTGCGCTTTTTGAAGTAGCGGAACAGCATGATAAAGCCCGCCAGACACCACAGGCTCTCGTACAAAAAGGTGGGATGCACCGGCAGATTGGGGTCGATGACCATGTTGCTCTGGGCGGTGACGGTGCTGCCCATCAGATAGGTGCGGGTCGCCTCGCTGTACATGCCCCAGGGCAGAGTGGTGTTGCAGCCGAACGCCTCCTGATTGAAAAAGTTGCCCCAGCGTCCGCAGCACTGTCCGATGAGAAAGCCCATGGCGGTCAGGTCGAACATAGGCAGCACCGGCACGCCCCGCCATTTGCACGCCAGACCGCCGAACAGAAAGCTGCCGATGATGCCGCCGTAGATGGCAAGTCCGCCGTCCCGGATGGCGATCATGTCCCAGATGCTCTCGTACTTAAAGGGTGCCATTGCCACATAGTAGGCACGGGCGCTGATGATGCCCAGCACCACGCCGATGAGGATCACGTCCACCATGCTGTCCGGGTCCACCCCGAACTCGATGCTGTGGCGGAAGGCAAAGATCAGCGCAAGGCACAGACCCACTGCGATGCACACGCCATACCAGTAAATGCTGATGCCGCCGATGTGGAACGCCACACGGTTCAGCTCAAACTCCAGACCCAAACCGGGAAACTGTACCAGATTTGTCATTCTTCTTCCTCCTCATCCTCTGCGGCAGGCGCTGTGCCGTCCGGCAGGATATACATGGTCGCCATGCGGTCGGTGGACAGGATCCGCTGCAGGGCGGCATCGGCATCCTCCGCCGTCAAGCCTGCCAGCATGGTGATCTGCTGCGCCACCGTCTGTCCGGAAAGGGCAAAATCTGCCATCTGACTGGCGGAGTCCTCCACATTTTCCAGATTTTCAATGAGCTGACCGTATTTTTCGTTCTTGCAGAGGGTAAAGATCTCCCGGTCCACTCCCTGGGTGCGGACCCGGGCGATCTCCTCCAGCAGCAGCTGTTTTACCCGGTCCGGCTCATCGCTTTCGCCGGTGAACAGGATGCAGCAGCAGCCGTCCACCCGCAGCACCTCGCCCCCAAAGCTCGGGTTCACCAGTCCCTCATCGTAGAGGCGGCGGTACAAAGGCGACATGCCTCCCACGATGCAGCTGCAGATCAGGTCGTACAGCGCCTCTCCCCGCAGGTCGCCGGATGCCAGCGGCTCTTCTTTAAAGCCCACCCCGAAGCAGGGCTTGGACACCGGCATGGTCAGCGTTTTTTCCGTGGCGGCAAGGGTCATAGGCTCCGGTGCCCACAGCCGCTGCACCCGTCCCTCCGGGCGGGGGTCCATAAGACCGTGGCGGGCACAGGCGGCAAGGATCTGTTCCATGGTGGTGTTGCCGGCAGCAGCAAGCACCATGTTGCCCGGGGCGTAGAACGCCCGGCAGCTGTCGTAGAGCATCTCCGGAGTGATCCGGGCAATGCTCTCCACGGTGCCTGCAATGTCGCTGCGGATGGGGTGGCTGTGGTACAGGCACTCAAACAGCCCGGTGATGAGCCGCCATTCCGGGCTATCATCGTACATTTTGATCTCCTGCCCGATGATGCCCTGCTCCTTGGCAATGGTCTGCTCCGTAAAGTAGGGATGGGTCACCATGCCCAGCAGCACATCCAGACTTTCGTCCAGCTGCTGGGTGGCGGTGAACAGGTAGCAGGTGCGGTCAAAACTGGTAAAGGCATTGGCGTTGGCGCCGGTCTTGGCATACTTGGCAAAGGCGTCCCCGTCCTGATCCTCAAACATCTTGTGTTCCAGAAAATGCGCCACACCGGCAGGCAGATGCACCTCCCGGTCCTCCAGCCGGAAATCCCGGTCGATGGAGCCAAAGCGGGTGGCAAAGATCACATGGGTGCCGGAATACCCCGGCATGGGGCGGACGATGACCGTAAGCCCGGAGGGCAGCACCTTCCACCGGTCTGCCACTGCCTGTTCCAGCACAGTCTGCTTATTCTCCAACATGGTCGTCCTCCTTTGTCAGCAGGTAGCTCACCGACAGGCTCAGCCGCCGCAGGATGCTGCGGACCTCCTCCTTGGTCACGGCACGGAGGGCGTCCCGTGCCTGGTCCGGGGTCTGCACCCTGCCGCCCCGCAGCACTTCGATGTAGTACCAGCTCTCGATGCCTCCAAGGCTGTCCTCCACCCCGCTCATGCCGCTGAGCAGTCCCCGGCGGCAATCCTCCAGCTCTTCGTCGGTGATCTCGCCGGTGCACAGATCTTCCAGCTCCTTCAGGATCGCCTGCCGGGCACGGGCAGCATCGGCATGCTCCACGCCGCTGTTCACCGCCATGCTGCCGGTAAAGCTCTGGAAAGAAGCGGAACAATAGTAGCACAGATGGTCCCGTTCCCGGACGTTCAAAAACAGCCGGCTGGTGACGCTGCCGCCGTACAGTGCCATGGCAAGCCGCACCGCTGCCAGCTCCTGGGGCTTCATAGGCTCGCCCAGAGTAAACAGCATACACAGCTTTGCCTGCACCATGTCGTAGGTCTCGGTCTTGTACAGGGGCTGCTGCCGGGGCATGGCGATGTTCTTTGCCAGCGGCACCGGGGCACGGTCCACGGCGGCAAGCTCTGCCAGCAGGGCATCCCGCACCGCCGCCGTCTGCTGTGCATCGCAGCCCAGCACCATCAGTTCAATGTTGGCGGTGCGCAGCATCTCCCGGTATGCTTCGGTGAGCTGGCGGGAGGTCAGCCCCTCCACCTCTTCCAGATAGCCTTCCTGCCGCACTCCCGCCGGGCTGTCCCCAAAGAACTCCCGGTTTGCCTGCCGCATACAGTAGATGCGCTTTTCGTTGATCTCGTCTTCCAGCGCCTTTTTCAGCATCTGCTTTTCGATCTCCACTGCCTGAGGGTCAAAGACTCCCTCCACCAGATAGGGGTGGAAGGCAGCCCCCAGGGCAATGGCGGCATATTCCCGGGTAAGGGGTTCCCCTTCCAGGGCAAATTTGTCCTTGATGCCGGTGACGCTGACACAGAGGTTATGGCTGCAGCCCATGGGGCGGGCGTCCACGGTCAGGTCTGCTCCGTAGAGCTTTGCCAGCTTTTTGGTGAGCTGGGTCATATCCGGACAGTCCGCATAGCCCCGCTCCAGCACCAGCGGCAGCAGGGCGTGTGCCGTCGCCGTCTCCCGCTTTGCCGGGAAGGCAAAGTGGATGCTGATGCGGCAGCGGTTGAACTTTTCTGCCGGGTCACAGGAAAGATGGACGCCCGGCGCAATAAGAGTACGTTCCAATTGATGCTCCTTCGCCTCCCGGGGGAGGCTGTTGTATTCTCTATGTTATCCTGCATCCTGCAGGGTGAGGAACTCTTCCAGACACAGCCCGCTGGCACGGATCGCCAAGGCGTTTTCCACCCCCACATACCGCCAGTGCCACGGCTCGTACACCACGCCGGTGACCGCCTGCCGGTCCTCCGGATACCGCAGGATGAAGCCGTATTCGGCGGCGTAGGCGGTGAGCCACTCAAAGGCACTGGTCTCTCCAAAACCGGTATCCAGAGTGGTGTAGTCGGCGCTGAGGATGTCCGCCGCATAGCCGGTGCCATGCTCGTTTGCCTCTGCCTGCGGTTGGATGGATGCCGCAAGGGAGGCCGCCTCCTGCTCCGACCGGTGCTTTGCAAGGTAGTGCTGCCGCTGCTGCTCATAGGCGGCGGTGCGTGCCTCCGGGTCCTGATACCCGGTGACAAGGGTCAGGAGGATGCCGTCTGCCTCTGCGGCGGCAGCAAGGCAGCGGTACTGCATCGCCGCCTCCGCCTCCAGCAGGGTGCCCGCTTCGTCTGCGGCGTCCAGCCGGGGGGAAGGCTCCTGATCATAGGGCAGATTTGCATTTACCAGCACCAGCCGCCCGTCCAGCGGGTCCATGGCGTAGTCGGTGCCGTCGTAGGCACTGGCGGCAAACGCCTTGGGACCTGCGATCATCCGGTGGACCTTTGGCAGCAGCCACAGGATGCCGTTGGTCAGCAGGGCGATGACCGCACCGCAGCCTGCCAGAAAGATCACCCAGTTGCGGGCAAGGCGCAGCATCTTGCGGCGCTTCCACTCCCGGTAGGTCAGGGGCTGTTTTTTTGCCGTTCCTGCGGCGGCGGGTCGTTTGTCCATAGTGCAGCGTGTGCTCCTTTTACAGATTTGCAGCGCACTGCGCCGCACAGATACAGCCCTTATTATACACCCCTTTGCATTTTGTGTAAACGCCGCCGGGTGTAAAAAAATTGTGACCGGCAGTCCCCTGCCGGTCACAATTTCTAAAAACGTCTTAGTCAAACAGCATATCGTGGATGGCGCTCACAGCCTTGTCAGCGTCGTTCCGGTCGATGATGCAGGAGATCTTGATCTCGCTGGTGGAGATCATCTTGATGTTGATGTTGTTGTTGGACAGAGCCTCAAACATCTTGGAAGCAACGCCGCTGTGGCTCTGCATACCGGCACCCACGATGGAGACCTTGGCGCAGGTGGTGTCCACGCTGACATTGCTGAAGTGTGCGCTGTCCTTCAGCACACGCATGGCGAGGTCTGCCTCTCCTGCAGAGCAGGTAAAGCTGATGTCCTTTTTGCCGTCACGACCGGTGGACTGCAGGATGATGTCCACATTGATGTTCTTCTGTGCCAGCAGACCGAAGATCCGGAAGCTCATGCCCGGCTCATCGGGAACGTTGAGAATCGTGATAACAGCAACATCGGTGTCCTTTGCGACGCCCTTGATCAGCATACCTTCCATGTCCTTTGTAACCTCCTTAACCAGCGTACCCGGGACGGGGTTCAGGCTGGAGAGCACCTCCAGCTCCACGTTATACTTCTTTGCAAGTTCCACACTGCGGTTGTTCAGCACCTGTGCGCCCAGAGAGGCAAGCTCCAGCATCTCGTCAAAGGTGATCTCTTCCAGCTTGCGGGTGTTCCGCACCTTGCGGGGATCGGCGGTGTAGACGCCCTCCACATCGGTGTAGATCTGGCAGCGGTCTGCGTGCAGCGCCGCTGCGATCGCCACAGCGCTGGTGTCGGAACCGCCGCGGCCCAGAGTGGTGATGTCGTCCAGCTTGTTCAGACCCTGGAAGCCTGCCACCACCACCACACGGTTGCGCTCCAGCTCCGAAGAGATGCGCTCGGTCTCCAGACGGGTGATCCGTGCCTTGGTGTAGGCGCGGTCGGTGCGGAAGCCTGCCTGCCAGCCGGTAAGGCTGATGGCATGGCAGCCCAGCTCGTTCAGCGCCATTGCCAGCAGCGAGATGCTGATCTGCTCGCCGGTGGCAAGCAGCATATCCATCTCACGTGCCGAAGGGTTGTGGGTGATCTCGGCTGCTTTTTCGATCAGGTCATCGGTGGTGTCGCCCTGAGCGGAAACCACCACCACTACGTCATTGCCTGCATTGTGGGTGTTTGCCACGATGCGTGCCACGTTGAAGATACGGTCACGGTCCTTCACCGAAGAACCGCCGAACTTCTGTACGATCAACGCCATATCTTGTCACTCTCCTCTTTTTCTCCCCCGGATCCTTCCCAGGGGGTCCACCGGGTGGAAGCGGTCGGCTGCGCCTTGCACTTCCCTGTCCCGTTTATCATTCCACTGTTGCGCCGATGTTATCGGCATCCAGTCGCAGCAATGTAAATGCTTCACATCCGTCCAGACCTTCCAACAGCTCCAGACCCTTTTCCAGCTTGGTGTAGAATTTTTCGGCGTCCGCCTTTTCTGCCACCGCCATCACCGTGCTGCCTGCGCCGGAGACGTACACCGCCTTTGCGCCGCAGAGCCGTGCCATGTCAAACACCTCTTTGGAGCCGGGCATCAGGGGCATCCGGTAGGGCTGGTGCAGCTTATCCTCGGTGGCGATCGCCAGCAGGTCGTGTCTGCCCTCGCAGAACGCCGCCGGGATCAGCGCCGCCCGGGACAGGTTGTACACCGCATCCTTGTGGGACACCTCTTTGGGCAGTGCCGCCCGCGCCGCCTCGGTGAGCAGCTTGTAGTCCGGCACGATGGCAGCAAAGCAGAGGCTCTTATCCACGTCCCGCTTTACCGAGTAGACCACCCCGTTCTCGTAGACGCTGCTGGTAAGTCCTCCCAGCAGGGCAGGTGCCACGTTGTCCGGGTGCCCCTCGATGGAGGTGGCAAGGGTCAGCAGCTCCTGGGTGTTCAGCACATCTCCCAGCATCCGGTTTGCTCCCAGCAGCCCGGCGATGATGCACGCCGAGGAGGAGCCCAGACCCCGTGCCATGGGGATGGGGTTGGTCTGGGTGATCTTGAGCGGAGGGATCTGCTTGCCCACCTTGTCGAACAGCCCCTTGGCGGAGCGGTACACAAGGTTGCTTTCGCCCCGGGGGATCCGGGTGCCGTCTGCAGCGGAGATGTCCAGCACCTCGCTGTCCTCAAAGGTGACCGTGTTGTACAGTGTCACCGCCAGACCCAGCGCATCGAAGCCGGAGCCTACGTTTGCGCTGGTGGCAGGGACCGAAACCTTGATCTTCATTGCCGCCCTTCCTTTCCTGCCGCCTTATTCCGGCAGACGGCGGAGCACCAACTTTACGCTGCCGCCTACTGCCTCTACCTTCTGTGCCGCTTCGTTCAGCGCCTTTTCGTCGGCGCGCTCCACATAGTAGGCGCAGCCATCATAGCGCTCCGCCACCACCTTGCCGTAGCCGTAGATGGCTTCCACCACCGCAGGAGCAATGCCTGCCACACGCACATAGTATGCGGCAGGGGTGGGGTCGGTGAGCATTCCCTCCACCGGCTGTGCCGGCTGCCAGAACAGGCTGTCGTGGACCTTGGCGCCGTTCTTGAGGGCGTCCACCACGTCTGCCACCACAGCACTGGCGGTGGGCAACTTGCCGGCGCCCTTGCCGTAGAACACCACATCACCCAGCATGTCGCCCTTGACCAGCACGGCGTTGAACACATCGTCCACGCTGGCAAGCTGGTTTGCCTTGGGCACCAGGCAGGGCTCCACACCGGCGGCAACGCTGCCGTCCTTGCCCCGCTTCATCCAGGCGATGAGCTTGATGACGCAGCCCAGCTTATCTGCTGCGTCCACATCCGCTGCGGTGATGGCACGGATGCCCCGGGTGGGGATGTTCTGGGGATAGATCTGGTGTCCGCAGACCATGGAGGACAGAATGGCGATCTTGCGGCAGGCGTCCCGCCCGTCCACGTCATCGCTGGGGTCCTTGGTCTCGGCGTAGCCCAGCTCCTGAGCGATCCGCAGGGCGTCCTCAAAGCCCAGATTCTCCCGCACCATCTTGGTGAGCATAAAGTTGGTGGTGCCGTTGACGATGCCCTCCACCTCGCTGATGACGTTGGCGGCAAGGCACTGGTGCATGGGGGTGATGATGGGGGTGCCGCCGCCCACAGATGCCTCAAACAGGAATGCGCAGCCGTGCTCCTTGGCAAGCGCCAGCAGCTCTGCGCCGTAGGTGGCGACCATCTCCTTGTTGGAGGTGCAGACGCTGCGTCCGCTCTCCAGACATGCCTTTACGTAAGGGTAGGCAAAGCGGGTGCCGCCGATGGTCTCCACCACAACCCGGATCTCCGGGTCCTGCAGGATCACATCGATGCTCTTGACAAAGAGCTGTGCGGCGGGATGTCCCGAAAAATCCTTGGGGTCCAGAATATACTTGACCTCCACCGGCTCACCGGCACGGCGGGAGACCCCTGCAGCGTTGCGGCACAGCACCTCGTACACACCGCTGCCCACGGTGCCAAAACCCAGAATTGCAATTTTAGCCATTGTCATTCTCCTCGTTTCCTGTTTCGGTCAGCGGTCACAGATTGTAACCGCAGTGCACACCCACCACCATCTGCTGCCGGGCAAGTTTCTCGGTCAGCTCCTCCGGGGTCATCTGCATGGTATCGGTGCGGATGGTCACCGCCACCAGTGCCGCCCCGTTTTCCGGCGTGGACTGGTTGATGGTCACGATGCTGGCACCGGCTGCGCTGATGCCTGCCAGCAGGCTTTGCAGGGCACCGGTCTCGTCCCGCAGGGTCGCCATGACGGTGACCACTTCCCGGCTGTTCTCGGAATCAAAGATACAATCCTTATACTTATAAAACGCACTGCGGGACAGGTCCACTGCCCGGGTCGCCGCAGAGATGCTCCGCGCCTCCCCGCTTGCCAGAAGCTCCTTGGCGCGTACCACCTTGAGAAAGACTTCCGGCAGCACCTGCGCGTCTACCAGATAAAAACGGCGTTCCAACTTGTTCACCTCACAAACACAAGTGTTCTTGCAGAAGATATAATAACATCCGACCCCCTGCAATGCAAGAGGTCGGATGCGATTTTGTCAGATTATCCAGTTTTGTCTTGTGAAGTGCGGTCTATCCTTGCGGGAATTGCTTGCCCGCAGAGGGGGAAAGTCGTTCTTTTTCGTCATTCTGTCCGTGTCGGAGATACAGGATCAGTCGGTATCCAGATTACTTGTATCCGCAGGGATGACAGGCTGCTCCGGAGTCGGAGCTGTCTCTTCGGTGCTCTGGGGGGCAGCGCTGTGGGAGTAGTTGCAGGTAGCAGGCAGGTCGTCTGCACGGTAATAGCCCACGGCAGTGCTGGGGCAGGAACCACCGGCAAGGAGACCGCTCTGGGTGCAGTAGCGCCGCTCCACCACACCGGCGGAGGTGGGGAATGCCTTGTAGGGCAGGTCCGCCTGCACCTGCTCCATCAGCGCCTTCCACGCCATGACACAGGTGCGGGTCTTTGCCTGCTGCTTGGACAGGGTCTTGGTCATATCGTAGGGTGCATCGTAGCCCCACCACACCGCAGTGACGTAGTAGGGGGTGCCGCCCACGAACCACAGATCCTTTTCGTCGCTGGCGGTACCGGTCTTACCAAAGGACTCCATGCCCTTGGAATTGGGGTAGCGCCCACCTGCGGTACCCACGCTGGAGTACAGCACGTTTTTCAGCAGCCGGTTCATGACATAGGCGGTATCCGGGGTCAGTGCCTGATAGCTGGTGGCATTATTTTCCAGATAGATGTTGCCGTCACGGTCCAGCACCCGGGTGTACAGATGGGGGGTGGTGTACTCGCCGTCATAGAAGATCTGGAACGCCGCTGCCAGTGCCATGGGGGTGACGCCATGGGTCTGGCTGCCCATGACCAGCTGTGCCAGACCCACATCACTGGTGGGGTCCAGCGTATCCAGCTGCAGGGTGTTATAAACAAAGTTGAAAATGTTGTCTGCCCCCACAAGGTCGCCTACCCGCACCGCAATGGTGTTCAGAGACCGTGCCAGACCGTTCCACAGAGGCACATCGCTGTTGTCGCCGTAGCTGCCGCCGTAGTTCCGGGGCCAGCTGCGCCATGCGTTGGGGTACTTTTTGAGCTGGCTGTTGGACAGACCCATCAAGCCGTTGCGGCGGCAGTAGTCCTCGTCCCGGATCACCATGTCCTGTTTCTGGTACAGGGGGGAGTTGTTCAGCATGGTGGACCAGTTTACCAGACCATACTCCACGCCCAGAGCATAAGCGCCGATGGGCTTGATGGTAGAACCGGTCTGCCGGGTCACGCCGTAGGCACGGTTCAGGGAAAGGCTCTTGGTCTTTTCGCCCAGTCCGCCCACCAGTGCCACCACGTTGCCGTCGTAGTCCAGCGTGACCATTGCCGCCTGGGTCCGCACATTGCGGTAGTAGTAGACGGTTCCGTCCTCTCCGGTGCGGGTCTTGGGGGTGCCATCGGCGTTCATCACCTGCACATCGTCGTCAGAGAGAGAGGTGACCTCCTCCTCATGCCAGCCTGCCGGGAAATAAGCGTCCCCGGCGTTCAGCATCAGGTTCTCCATGGCGGACTGCACCTTGGTGTTGACGGTCGCCTCGATGGTAAAGCCGCCGGTGTACAGCAGCTTCTGGGCGGCAGACTCGTCAATGCCCTCCTTTGCCATGATGTCCTGCACCAGCTCGCTGAACAGGGCATCGGTGAAGTAGGAGGTAGTGGAGGTGGTCTTTTTGCTGCTGTTGTCCGCCAGCACCAGAGGCTGTGCCGCAGCGTTGCGGTACTCCTCCTCGCTGATGACCCCCTGCTGCCACATGTTGTACATCAGGAAGTTGCGGCGGTTGATGAGGTTTTCGGGGTTGGTGTAGGGGTTGTAGTTGGTGGGATTTTTGGTAATGGAAGCAATGCTGGCGCACTCCCACAGGGTCAGCTGGCTGACGTCCTTGTCGAAGTACTCGTTTGCCGCCGTCTGCACACCCTGAATAGTGCCGGTAAAGCTGATGGTGTTCAGGTATGCTTCCAGAATGGTCTGCTTGGAGTAGCTGCGGCTCAGGCAGAGAGCACGATAGATCTCCCGCAGCTTCCGCAGAGCACCCTCAACGCCGCTGGCGCTGTCGTCATCGGTGAGGTTCTTGATGAGCTGCTGCTCCAGGGTGGATGCACCCTGCTTGGAGCTGTAGATGGGCAGCACATACTCGTTGATCATTGCACCGATGGTGCGCTTGAAGTTGACGCCTGGCTCGTTGTAGAAGTCCTTGTCCTCGGTGCAGATAAAGGCGTACTGGAGATATTCCGGGATCTGCTCCAGATCCGCCCACACCCGGTGGCTGTTGGAAGAGCGCAGGGTGGCATACTCCACCTGTGCCCCGGTGTCCGGGTCCGTTGCCACCACCACGCTGGACTGGCTCAGCTGGATATTATCCAGATCCAACAGGTCGCCGTCGTTTGCGGTCGCCTGCACCACGTACACCACCGCCAGCACGCTCAGCAGGCTGCCAGCCATGATGCCCAGACAGAGCAGGGTGGCAACGGTGCGCCCGATGAACCGCAGGATGGGGTGCCGGCTTTTTTCTCTGGGCTGCCTCTGGTTCCGGGGCTCCCCGGGCTCCCGGGGGGGCTGCTCACGGCGGCTCTGGCTCACATTTACTCTACGTCCCGCCGCAGACCGGGAAGAACCACTTCCCTCGGCGCTGCGATGGATCTTTCTCATCTCATTGTTGGAGATAGGGATCGCCTCCTAACCCATAACGATCATATTCAGCAGGGGCAGATGCCCCACGCCGGGATCTCACGATACGATACCATATTATAGCACGGGCGCACACAGCGGGCAAGAACCAATCTTCGGCGGCTGCCGCCTGCGCTCTCAGATAATGTCAGTATACCACATTCCGCCCTGCAAAGTACAGCATCCATCCGTAAAAAATGTTTATCCAAAGCTCAAACCGGCAATACTGCCGGACAGACGCCCCCTGCCTTTGCCGGAACGGGGCAGATCGGAAAGGAGACCCTGCCATGCGCAAACTGTGGACCTGCCTGTTTTACGGGCTCTGTGCTTTCACCGTCCTGTTCAGCCTGTACTGGATGGCGCTGCCCCGCCTGCCCCTGCCCTCCTCCTCCGGGTCCGAGACCCCGGTGTCGGAGGCAAACCTGGCGGCGCAGGCGGTGCCGGACCTTGCCGCCCGGCGTTATCTGCTGTGCGACAAAGGCGGGCAGGTAGCGGTGTACCTCTGCGACGCAGAGGGCAAACCGGAGACCCTGCTGCAGCTCACCGGCATCTATGTGAACCTTCTGCCGGAAAGCGATGCCCTGCGCATCAAGCGGGGGATCACGGTCTACAGCCGGCGGGAGCTGGACCTGCTGCTGGAAGATCTGGGCGGGTGACGCAAAAAGAGCAGGCGCGGCTGCGTCTGCTCTCAGGCATTTTTATAGAATACTGCCGGGTACGCCGGATCAAGCTTCCATCTCATCCAGCGGGGCAAGGTAGGTCTTGCGGCACTCCTCGTATTCCAGCATATAATCCTTGGTGGGGTTGTGGTGCATGATGCTCTTGAGGGTGTGGGAGTCGTAGTCCTCTCCCGCCTCCATGCCGATCATCCGCACCGCAACGTTGGAGCAGTGGTCGCCGATACGCTCTGCGTTGTTCAGCACGTCCAGGAACACCACGCCGGTGTCGATGGAGCAGACGCTGTCCTTGAGCCGGAGGATATGCTGGTCACGGAGGCGGTCCACCATTACGTCGATGATTTCTTCCAGCGGCTCCACCTGCCGTGCGCTGTGGATGTCATCGTTCTCAAAGGCATCGTTGGTCAGGGCAAGGATCCGGTCCAGTGCGTGGTTCAGCAGTTCCAGCTCCGCTTTGGCGCTTTCGCTGAAGGAGGCTTCCTTTTCGTAAAGCTCCTCTGCCTTTTCCATAATATTCACGGCGTAGTCGCCGATGCGCTCGAACTCGGTGACAAAGTTCAGCAGCTCGGTGACGATGTGGCTTTCGTCGTCGCTGAGCTCCTGATCCGTCATCTTGATCAGGTAGTTGGTAATGGCGACCTCCATGCGGTCGATGAGGTTCTCCCGCACCTTGATGGCGCTGACCGTCTCCTCGTTCATCTCCAGCAGCAGCGGGGTGGCAAGATTCACGTTCCGCGCCGCACGGCGGGACATCTTGACCACAGCGTTCTTTGCCTGCTGCAGTGCCACGGCAGGGCTCTTGAACAGACGCTCGTCCAGCACCGGCATGCTCAGCTCCTGTGCCTCCTCGGCGCTGTCGGGAACGGTGAGCATGGCAAGCTTAGAGAGCACGCTGCTGCAGGGCAGGAACAGCAGCATGGCGCAGACGCTGGAAAGGGTGTGGATGTTTGCGATGGTGCTCTTGTTCATCACGTCATGCCACATGGGGATGCCGATGGTGAACTGCACCGCATAGATCAGTGCCAGCAGGATGATACTGCCCACCACATTAAAATACAGATGGATCAAGGCCGCCCGCTTGCCGTCCTTGGAAGAACCGCCGATGGTCAGCAGCGGGGTGAAGGCGGTGCCGATGTGGGCACCCAGAATAATGGGGATGGCGGAGCTGAAGGTGACCAGTCCCGTGCTGGACAACGCCTGCAGGATACCCACCGAGGCGGAGGAGGACTGGATGATCACCGTTACCACCAGACCCACCAGCACACCCAGAATGGGGTTGGTCATGGTGACGAACAGGTTCTGGAACACAGCGCTCTCCCGCAGGGGAGCCACGCCGGTGTCCATAAGGCTCATGCCGGTAAACAGAATGCCAAAGCCCAGCATGATCTGACCGATGTTCTTTTTCTTGGCGTTGCGCAGGAACACATAAAAAATGCAGCCGATAAACGCCACCACCGGCGCAAAGGTCTTGGGCTGGATCAGGGTCAGCCACAGGCTGTCGCCGGAGATATCCGCCATGCGGATCAGCTGACCCGTTACCGTAGTACCAATATTTGCGCCCATGATAACGCCCACCGACTGGGTAAGGGTCATGATGCCGGAGTTTACCAGACCCACGCAGATCACCACCGTGCCTGCAGAGGACTGGATCACGCCGGTGATCAGAGTACCGAAAATAACGCCTTTGATGGTAGAGGAGGTGAGCTTCTGCAGCACCCCCTGCATTTTGCCGCCTGCCAGTTTTTCCAGTCCGGCACCCATGATGGACATACCATACAGGAACAGCGCAATGCCGCCCAGCAGAGAGGTAATGTGTGTGATATCCATAACGTTTCTCCTAGTTGCGTGCAGGGCAACTGCCGCCACGCAAGATGATAGAATTCTTCCTTTTGTCCTTAACATGCACACAGCCGCCGGAACTCCCTGCCCCTCCGGGAGCCGGGTATTCCGGACGCCATGCAGAATTATTATATCATCAAATACCCTGCTGCAACAAGGTTTATTTTACAAGAAAATCACTTTTTCCATACATTTTGCCCGCTTTGTCCAGAGTCCAAAAGAGAATTTTTCGATAATTTTACTTTGATTTTACATTTGGCGTCCGGCACCGGGTGCCTGGTCAGCTCTCCAGCTCCTCCATTGCCTCCCGCAGGGTGTCTGCCGAGAACAAAAATGCCCCGCTGCCGCTGTACACTTCCACATGTCCGCCCACATAACGCAGTTCAAAATCTTTCATCTGTGTTCCCTCCCGTCCGGTCCTTTTTGTCCCGGCAGGAGTATTATCCCACAAAAAGCATCCCATAAAGAGGACTTTTGAGCGTTTTGAGCGGATTTTTGCAGCAAAAAAGGACCCGTTCCGGTCCAGTCCTGCCGGAAAGGGTCCTTATGGCTGTTTTTACGCCCGTTGCAGAACCGGCAGCTCCTGCTCCCGGTGGAGCTGCTCGTCACGGGACTTTTCGTAACAGTAGCGGATGATCGCCTGCCGCCGCACGATGCCGATAAAAATGCCCCGGTCGTCCACCACCGGCACAAAGTTCTGGTTCATGGCGGCTTCCACCAGCTGGTCCATGCTGGTGGTGACGGTCACCGCCTTGTAGTCCCGCTTATGAGGGAATGCCGAGATGGGCACATCCTCCGCCGCTTCCAGGTCCAGCCCGTGGAATTTTTTCAGTCCCCACAGGATATCCCCCTCGGTGAGGGTGCCCACATACTCTCCCCGGCGGTTCAGCATCGGAATGGAGGCGTAGCGGTTGTTCTCCCACTTTTCCAGCGTCTGCCGGAGGGTAAAGTCATCGTACACATACATCAGGTCCTGCTTGGGGGAAAGGAAAAACAGAATGTTCATGTCCACAGCTCCTATAACTTACCAATATTCTGTTGCCGCATCTGTCATATATACCCGTACAAAGGTCCGCGCCGGACAAACCGGACGCGGACGTTTCATCTACCTTTATTTTAGCACTTTTCCATAGGCAAAGAAAGCTTTACCACAGACCTTTTATATTTTTTTAACAAATCGGATTTGTTTATTTGTCATACTTCCTTTTTTGATGTACACGGCAGCCATACAACAGCCTACCACCCTCTGTCTGCAAAACCCGTCGAACCGTCCCGGGACGCTTTCTGCCCCGGAAAATTTACTTTTTCCATACAAAAACAGGGTAAAAAACGTTCCAATACACAATTTGAACTGTACAACCGCCCGCTGAAGTTGTATAATAGGGTGGGTGTTTTTAGGCAGCGCAGCGGTTTTTGCGCCGTGTGCTGCCGGCACCGGACCAATGTGTTAACCTTAAAATAACATAAAGGAGCAGAGCGACTATGATCACTTCCCGTTTCCCTCTGGGGGATGTCAGCTTTACCAACGGGTACTTTTCTACCCTCGTGGGCGAAGCAGCCAAAAACTGCTACGGCGTTGCCGCCATGGTCCCCCGTGACCTGAGCGATACTGTGCGCAGTCTGGTTCATGGTTCCGATTATTCCGAGAAGGGCGTGCGTGTCACGCAGGAGGATGGGCGTCTCGTGATCGAGCTGCACATTGCCGTCAGCTATGGACTGAATATTTCTACCGCCGCACGCAGCATCTCCCACCGTGTCAAAGACCAGGTGGAGCTTGCCACCGGGCTCAAGGTCGCCCGTGTGGTGGTGTCGGTGGACGACGTGATCGCCTGATAATTGATACTAAGGAGTAAAAACAATGATTTCTGGTAAAATCCTGCGTGACGCCATTATTTCCGGCGCCAACAACATCAACAACCAGCGTTCCCGGGTGGACGAGCTGAACGTCTTCCCCGTTCCGGACGGCGACACCGGCACCAACATGGGCATGACCGTGGGTGCAGCCGTGCCGGAGCTGGAAGCTCTGGACGACAGCTGCACCGTGGGTGAGGCTGCAAAGACTGCTGCTTCCGCCATGCTGCGGGGTGCCCGGGGCAACTCCGGCGTCATCACCAGCCTGCTGTTCCGCGGCTTCTCCAAGGCTCTGGAAGGCAAGAAGGAAGCCGGTGCCGAGGACATCGTGGCAGCACTGAAGAAGGGCGTTGAGGGCGCTTACAAGGCAGTCATGAAGCCCACCGAGGGCACCATCCTTACCGTGGCACGTGTGGCAAGCGAGGAAGCTGCCGCCAGCGCCGCCGCCGATGTTCCCGCTCTGTGGGACGTGGTGATGGAGGCTGGTCAGAAGGCTCTGGAGGATACCCCCAACCTGCTGCCGGTGCTGAAGAAGGCTGGCGTCGTGGACGCCGGCGGTCAGGGCATCATGGTGATCTTTGAGGGCATGGGCAAGGTGTTCCACGGCGAGGCTATGGTCGCCGGCGGCGAGGCTTCCCCCAACAAGGCAAAGCTCTCCACCGAAAATGCCGGCAAGGGCGTGTTCACCGACGACCTGATGAAGGTGGAGGACATCACCAACGGCTACTGCACCCAGTTCCTCATCAACAAGAACGAGGGTGCCAGCGCCGCCAAGATGCGTGCCTTTGCCGAGTCCAACGGCGACAGCGTGGTGTGCATCGAGGACGACGATGTCATCAACCTCCATGTCCACACCGCCGATCCCGGCAAGATCCTCAGCGAGGCGATCAAGTACGGCTATCTGACCAACTTTAAGATCGAGAATATGCACGAGCAGTTCCTGGCTCGTCAGAAGCAGGGCAAGAGCCTGGAGAAGCAGGCTTCTGCCGAAAAGGCTCCCTCCCAGTCCGGCGAGTTCATCTACGCTGCCGTGGACCCCAGCCGTGACTACGGCTTTGTTGCCGTGGCTGCCGGCGAGGGTCTGAAGGCTGTGTTCACCGACCTTGCCGCCGACGCTGTGGTCTCCGGCGGTCAGACCATGAACCCCGCCACCGAGGACATCCTGGCTGCCATCCAGAGCGTGCCTGCCAAGACCGTGTTCGTTCTGCCCAACAACAAGAACATCATCATGGCTGCCGAGCAGGCACAGAAGCTGGCAGACCGTCAGGTCATCGTGCTGCCCACCCGCACCGTGCCCATGGGCATCACCGCTCTGCTGAACTTCGATCCCTCTGTCAACGCCGAGACCAACACCATCAACATGATGGCTGCTGCCGACAAGGTCTCCACCGGTCTCATCACCTACGCCGCCCGTGACAGCGAGTACGACGGCAAACGGATCCGCAAGGGTGAGATCATGGCTCTGGAGAACGGCAAGATCGTCTCCACCTCCAACGACATCACCAAGGCGACCTACCGTCTGGCACGGGCAATGTGCAAGAAGGATTCCTGCTTCGTCACCATCATCTCCGGCTGCGACGTCAGCGATGAGGATGCCGAAAAGGTCACCGAGATCGTCAAGGCAAAGTGCCCCAGCCATGTGGAAGTCAGCCACATCCGCGGCGGTCAGCCCGTTTACTACTATATGATCAGCGTGGAGTAAGGATCACCTTCCCCGCCGGTCCATAAAAAGCACAAAACCCTCTGCAGCAGGCAACCGCCGCTGCAGAGGGTTTTTGTTGTATCAGAAAAAGCTTACCTGACTGCTTTCCGGCAGGTCGCCCAGAGCGCCCACCTGACGCAGCCGATCCAGAATGCTGCTGCCCACACCGGACGCCTGCTGCAGTTCCTCCACCGAGATATACTCCTCTCCGTGGATGGTGACCCGCTCCAGTGCATCGGCGGCGGCACCGCCCAGACCTTTCAGGGAACAGAAGGGCAGACGCACCTTGCCGTCCTCCACCACGTACCGGGAGCCCCGGCTCTTGCCCAGCTCAATGGGCAGGAACTCGTAGCCCCGCACCAGCATCTCGTTGACCAGCTGCAGGCTTACCAGCACGTCCTCGTCCTTGGCGTTCTTTTCTTCTTTCAGGCGGCGTTTTACCTCTTCCATGTGGGCGCGCGCCACCGCCGCCCCGCCTACGGCAGCCTCATAGTCGATGTCATCGCCCCGGACGGTAAAGTACACCGCATAAAACGCCTGGGGGTGGTAGACCTTGAACCACATGAGTCGGATGGCGCTCATAAGGTACGCCACGGCGTGTGCCTTGGGGAACATATACTTGATCTTGCGGCAGCTCTCGATGTACCAGTCCGGTACCTCGTGCTCCCGCATCGCCTCTTCCCAGCCCGGCTGGAAGCCGCCCTTTGCCACCTTGCCCTTACGGACTGCCTCCATGATGTCGAATGCCATCTTGGGTTCCAGTCCCTTGCGCAGCAGGTACAGCATGATGCTGTCACGGCAGCCGATGACCTCTGCAATGGTGCAGGTGCCGCTGCGGATCAGTTCATCGGCGTTGCCGGTCCACACATCGGTGCCGTGGGACAGACCTGAGATCTGGATCAGCTCCGAGAAGTTCCGGGGGCGTGCCTCCACCAGCATTCCCCGGACAAAGTTGGTGCCCATTTCCGGGATGCCAAAGGTGCCGGTCTGGCTGTCGATCTGCTCCGGGGTCACTCCCAGTGCCTCCGGGCTGGTGAGCAGGCTGTAGACCTTGGGGTCGTTCATGGGGATGGAGTCCACCGGGATGCCGGTGTATTCCTCAAAATACTTGTAGAAGGTGGGCATATCGTGTCCCAGCTCGTCCAGCTTCAGCAGGGTATCGTGGAGGTACTTAAACTCAAAGTGGGTGGTGAGCAGACCGCCTGCCACGTCGTCCGCCGGGTGCTGGATGGGACAGAAATCGTAGATCTCGTAGGTGTCCGGCACCACCACCATGCCGCCGGGGTGCTGCCCCGTGGTGCGCTTGACGCCGGTACAGCCCAGAGTCAGCCGGTTTTCCTCCGCATGGTTCACAGTGCGCCCCCGCTCTTCCAGGTACTTGCGCACATAGCCGTAGGCGGTCTTGTCCTGAATGCCGGACACGGTGCCCGCCTTAAAAACGTTCGCCTTACCGAACAATTCCTCGGTGTAGCGGTGGACGTTGGACTGGTACTCGCCGGAGAAGTTCAGGTCGATATCCGGCTCCTTGTCGCCGTAAAAGCCCAGAAAGGTCTCAAAGGGGATGTCGTGCCCGTCCACCAGCATCCGGGTACCGCATTCCGGACAGTTCTTGTCCGGCAGGTCAAAGCCATCGTCCACGCTGCCATCGGTAATGAACTCGCTGTGTTTGCACTTGGGGCAGCGATAGTGAGGGGGCAGGCTGTTGACCTCCGAGATGCCGGAGAAGTGCGCCACGGCGGAGGAGCCAACGGAACCACGGCTGCCTACCTGATAACCGCCGGCGTTGGAATACGCCACCAGCTTTACGGCGATGACGTACAGCACGGCGTAACCGTGTCCGCAGATGGAGTCCAGCTCCTTCTGCAGCCGCTTTTCCACGATCTCCGGCAGCGGGTCTCCGTAGTCCCGCCGGGCGTGCTCCCATGTGGCGTCCCGGAGCTGCTGCTCCGCACCCTCGATGCTGGGCGGGTAGGTGCCCCGGGGGATGGCACGGACGGTGTTGTCGATCATGGCGGCGATCTTCCGGGGGTTCTTCACCACCACCTCGTATGCCTTTTCTTTAGGCAGGTAGCTGAACTGCGCCAGCATATCCTGAGTGGTGCGGAAGTACAGCGGAGGCTGGTTGTCGGCGTCCTTGAAGCCGTTGCCTGCCTGCAGCACCGCCCGGTAGACGGCGTCCTCCGGCTCGGTAAAGTGGACGTCGCCGGTGGCGATGACCGGCTTGTGCAGGTCCTCTCCCAGCCGGACCACGGTGCGGTTGAAGTCCTTGATGACCTCCTCGCTGTCCACCTTGCCGTCCCGCACCATATAGGCGTTGTTGCCCAGGGGCTGGATCTCCAGAATGTCGTAGTAGGAGGCGATCTTTTTCAGCTCCTCGTAGGGGGTGCCGTCCACAATGGCACGGTACAGCTCTCCCGCCTCGCAGGCACTGGTGATCAGCAGACCGTCCCGGTACTTGTTCAGCAGGCTCCGGAGCACCCGGGGCTTTTTGAAGAAGTAGTTGACATGCGCCTCGCTGACGATCTTGTACAGGTTTTTCAGTCCCATCTGGTTTTTGACCAGAATGATCAGGTGGTAGTACTTCTTTTTCAGCACCTCCCGGTTGCCCCCCAGACCGGTGTTGATGCCGCTGACCATGGTGACGTCCTTTTCTTTCAGGTCGTTGAGCATGACCCCAAAGATCCGTCCCAGCGCCGCCGAATCCTCGCAGGCACGGTGCGCCTCGTAGGGGGGCAGCTCCAGATGCTTGTTGATGGTGCCCTGCTTGTAGTTGTGAAGTCCCGGGTACATCGCCTGCGCCATGGTCAGGGTGTCGATGTAGGTGGGTTCCAGCTTGATGCCGCTGCGCTTTGCAGCTGCCCGCAGAAAGCGCATATCAAAGGAGTGGACATTGTGTCCCACAAGGATCCGGTCCCCTGCAAACTGCAGGAACGCCTCCAGTGCTTCCTTTTCGCCGGGGGCATCCTCCACCATCTCGTTGGTGATGCCGGTAAGCTCGGTGATCCGGGGGGTGATGGGCTTGCCGGGCTTGACAAAGGTGTCAAACTCCGCCACCACCTCTCCGTTTTTCACGATCACTGCGCCGATCTCGGTAAGGAACTCCACCCCGGGGTCCAGACCGGTGGTCTCGGTGTCAAAGACGCAGAACTCCCCCTCCAGGGACTGGTCCTTTACGCCGTAGACACAGGGCACCATGTCGTCCACAAAGTATGCCTCGCAGCCGTAGATCAGCTTGAAGTTGGGATCCTTTTTGTGGATGTCGTCGGCGGCAAGCATCGCCTCCGGGTAACCCTGACAGACGCCGTGGTCGGTGATGGCGATCGCCGGCTGTCCCATGCGGTGCGCCAGCCGGACGATGCCGCCGGGGTCGCAGAAGCCGTCCATGCTGGAAAGCTTGGTGTGCAGGTGCAGCTCCACCCGCTTTTCCGGGGCGGTGTCCTCCCGCTTTTTGCGCTCCACAAACAGCACATCGTAGGGGTAGACGATGTAGTCGTGTTCGTACTTATCGTAGGAGCAGTCGCCACGGACGATGACGGTGGTGCCCTTGCCGATGGACTCCCACTTGGAGCAGTCCTCCCCCTCCTGCGCCCGGATCTTCAGGTTGATGGAACCGGTGTAGTCGGTGATGGAGACGGTGTAGATCTTGCGGTAGTTGCCCTTTACCTCGGTAAAGAACACATCGCCCCAGATGACGCACTTGCCGCCCTCGCCTCCCAGATCCTTGAGGGGGGTAAGGTTTTTGGGGGTGAACATCTTGCCGTGGAAGATAGTCACCGGCTTGTCCGTAAGGTCCAGACCCTCCACCTTGATGGAGGGGGCGGTGTTCTTTTTCTCAAACTTCACCACCGGCGGGGCGATCTTCCGCTCCAGTTTTTCCTCCAGCTGATGCTGTTCCGCCTCGCTGACGGTGCTCTGCAGCACCACCGTGGGGGTCACCCCGGTGTGGTCCGCAATGCGCTGTGCCAGCAGCTTTTCAAACCCCATCTCCTGCAGGAATTTGGTGCCGTGGCACACCCCCACCGTGATCTTCTGCCCCAGAATGGAAAGGCTGCACCGGTCCAGAAAGCCGTTGATGGGCACACCATCCCGCTTCATCTCCTCCATCAGGTCCCGCAGGGCGGCTTCGTCCAGCATGGCGTAGCCAAAATGGTTGTGGATCTTCAGTTCAAAGCCCTCGTAATCGGGCTGCAGGGAGGCAAGCAGACGGGCGCACAGCCCCTTATCCAGCGGGGCACCGCTGCGCAGGGTAAAGATCACCTGCCGATCCTGCCGGATCATGCGGGCGTGCTCTACGATCACCTGTCCAAAGCAGGCTGCAAACGCCGGGTCCGCCATAAACTGGGGCCAAAGCTGGGAAACGAGTGGTGTCACGGGTGGTACTCCTTTACCTGAAACAGCCCTCCCCGTCCTTTTGGGGACAGAGAGGGCTTTGTATAAATTCCGATCCTGTGGTCCGGATCAGATCTTGTAGATCTCTTCCATAAACTGATCCAGGATGTTGTCGCCGGTAAGCTTCTTAATGGGCTGTCCGTGGATGAACAGCACTGCCTCGCCCTTGCCGCCGGCAATGCCGATGTCCGCTTCCCGTGCCTCGCCGGGACCATTGACCACGCAGCCCATCACTGCCACCTTGATGGACTTTTTGTAGCCCTGCAGCCGCTTTTCCACCTCATTGGCGATTTCGGTGCAGGGATACTGGGTGCGTCCGCAGGTGGGGCAGGTAATGACCTCCGGACCCGCAACCGGGAAGCCCACGGCACGCAGGATGTTGTAGCCTGCCTCCACTTCCTTTTCCGGTTCCGCTGCCAGAGACACCCGGATGGTATCGCCGATGCCCTCCAGCAGCGTGCCGCCGATACCCATGCCGCTCTTCAGCAGACCCATCTGGTAGGTGCCCGCCTCGGTGACGCCCACATGGAGGGGGTAGTCCGTCACAGCGCTGAGCTGCCGGTAAGCCTCCATCATCCGGGGCACGTTGGAGTTCTTGATGGAGATGACGATGTTGTCAAAATCGAACTTTTCCAGCAGACGCACATGGTACAGGGCGCTTTCCACCATTGCCTCCGGCACGGGAGCGCCGTACTTTGCCAGAATGTGCTTTTCCAGACTGCCGCCGTTAACGCCGATGCGGATGGGGATATTCTTCTGCTGGCAGGCATCCACCACCGCCTTTACCCGGTCGTCGTCACCGATGTTGCCGGGGTTGATGCGGATCTTATCCACTCCCACATCGGCACATGCCAGCGCCGCCTTGTAGTCAAAGTGGATATCCGCTACGATGGGGATGTTCACCGCATTCCGCACTGCCTCGATGCACTTGGCATCCGCTGCGCTGGGGCAGGTGACCCGCAGGATCTGGCAGCCCGCCGCTTCACAGCGCTTTGCCTGCGCCACATTGCCTTCGATGTCCTCCACCGGCACATTGAGCATGGTCTGCACCGCAATGGGGTTGTTGCCGCCGATGGTCACATTGCCGATCTTTACTTCCCGTTTTTTCTGCCGCATGGTACTGCCCTTCTCTTTCTTTTTATATGGTTGTTGCGTTATTTTTTATTCATACTGCCCCGGTGAACAGCCGGAGGATGTCATTGAAGGTGGCAAAGATCATCAGCCCGAACAGCAGTGCAAAGGTCGCCACGGTCAAGCCGCCCTGCAGCTTTTCCGGCACCGGGTGTCCGGTGATGCCCTCAATGAGCAGGAACACCACCTTGCCGCCGTCCAGCGCCGGGAAGGGCAGCAGGTTGAAGATGCCCAGATTGATGGTGATCAATGCCAGCAGCTCCAGCAGGTCCTGCCAGCCATAGCTTGCCGCCTGCCCGATGGCACTGACGATGCCCACAGGACCGGAAAGGTTGTTGATGCTTTCCCGTCCCCGCACCAGGTCCGCCAGAGAGGTAAAGACGATGCGCCCGTAGTACAGCACGCTGTTGCCTGCCTCCCGCAGCACGTTCAGGGGCGTTTTCCGGATGCCGTACACCGAAAAGCCCAGATCCATATGGACCTGCCCCTTGTCATCTGTCCAGGTGTCAAACTGCACGTTTTTCAGCTCTACCTTCTGTCCATCCCGCAGCACCGTAAAATCTGCCCGGTACTGTTCGGTACGCACCAGCTCGTAGATCACATCGTTTGCCACAAAGCACCGCCGCCCGTTGACGGCGACCACCTCGTCCCCTGCCTGCAGACCGGTCTGCCCGCAGAGGGCGCCTTCGTCCACTGCATAGACGATCTTGCTGGTAATGGGCTCCCCGTCCGCTGCCAGAAGCACCACCAGCACCACAAAGCCCAGCACAAAGTTCATGACAGCACCTGCCAGCATCACCAGCGCCCGCTGCCATACCGGTGCCTCGTTCAGGGGGCAGCCTTGAGGACAGTCCGGCTGCTGCGCCTCCTGCTCTCCCCGGGCAGACTCCGCCTGCTGGCTTTCGGGGCTTTCCTCCCCTTCCAGCGCCACAAAACCGCCTACCGGCAGCGCACGGAGGCTGTACTGGGTGCCTTTGCGGTGTTTTTTCCAGAGAACAGGACCCATGCCGATGGAAAACTCGTTGACCTGAATGCCGCAGAGCTTTGCCACTGCAAAGTGTCCGAACTCATGGATGGCGATCACAGCGCTGAATACGAACAGCGCTGCGATCAAAGTGATAATAAATGACATTGCGTCTCCTATTTACCGGTGTGCCTGCACGAAGGCACGTGCCATGCGGTCACACTCGTAGACATCGCTGAGGGTATAGTCGCCGCCAAAGCTGTCGCTGTCCACCACAGCTTCCACCAGACGACCGATATCCAGAAAACCGATCTTATCCTCCAGGAACAGCTTGACTGCCTCCTCGTTGGCACCGTTTGCGGCGCAGGGACCCAGACCGCCCTTCTTGATCGCCTTTTTGCAGGCGGCAAGGCAGCGGAAGGTCTCTTCGTCTGCCACGTCAAAGGTCAGCATCTTCAGGGCGGCAAAGTCCAGCTCCGGCACCACTCCCGGCACCCGCTCCGGGTAGGTCAGGGCGTACTGGATGGGGATCCGCATATCCGGCACCCCCAGCTGGGCGATCACCGAGTTGTCGCTGTACTGCACCGCCGAGTGGACGATGCTCTGGCGCTGGACCACGATCTGGATCTTCTCCGGCGGCAGACCAAACAGCCACACCGCCTCGATGAGCTCCAGACCCTTGTTCATAAGGGTGGCGGAGTCAATGGTGATCTTGGCACCCATGTTCCAGTTGGGGTGACGGAGGGCGTCTGCCTTGGTCTTGCCCCGGAGCTCCTCGGTCTTCATGCCAAAGAAGGGACCGCCGGAAGCGGTGAGCAGGATCTTGGTAAGACTCTTGGCACTTTCCTTGTCCTGCAGGCACTGGAAGATGGCGGAGTGCTCGCTGTCCACCGGCAGCAGCTTTACCCCGTGCTTTTCCACCGCCCGGGTCACCAGATGACCGCCGGTAACAAGGCTCTCCTTGTTGGCAAGCGCCAGGTCGTGTCCGCTCTCAATGGCGCACAGACTTGCGCCCAGACCTGCAATGCCTACCACGCTGTTCAGCACCACATCGGGTCCCTCCAGCGCTGCCAGCTCCTTGAGTCCCTCCGGACCGGTAAGCAGATAGGGGGCGTCTGCCCTGCCGGCAAGGGCGGCATCCAGCTTTTCTGCCGCTGCCGGGTCGGTCATGCAGACGTATTTGGGGTGGAATTCCTGGATCTGCTGCAGGATCTTATCCACATGGCTGTGTGCCGACAGACCGAACACCTCGTAGCCCTGGGCACGGATCACATCCAGACTCTGGGTGCCGATGGAACCGGTGGAGCCCAGAAGGGTGATTTTCTTGGACATGGTTTTTCTCCTTCCTGTACGTTTCAGTAGTAGAACACGGCGGTGATGACCATGGTGACAAAGGGCGCAATGAACATCACGCTGTCAAAACGGTCCAGAATGCCGCCGTGACCCGGGAAGATGGTGCCGTAGTCCTTGATGCCGCACTGACGCTTCACCACGCTGGCAAACAGGTCCCCGTAGATGCCCAGCACTGCCGCCACGCAGCCCAGCAGGGCAATGATCACATACATGGACACCCCGATGTTGGACCGGGTGAACGCTTCCAGCCGGTCTGCCGCCACCGAGTACACCAGGGTGATGATGACGCCAAACGCCATGGTGCCCAGCACGCCGCCAATGGCACCTTCCACCGTCTTTTTGGGGCTGACCACCGGGCACAGCTTATGCTTGCCAAAGGCACGTCCCGCAAAGTAGGCGCAGGTGTCCCCGCCCCATGCAAAGCAGAGGATCAGCAGGATAAAGAACATGGCATCGTAGCCAAACCGGTCCACCGGCAGCAGCTCCTTGAGCAGGATGAAGGAATAAAAGCAGAAGATCACAATGCCCGAAAACATCACCAGACCGCTTGCCTTCTGGTAGCTGATGGAGCCGTTGCGCACCACCAGATAGATGGCGTAGAACACCACCAGCACAAAGCTGGCAGGCATCAGCAGTCTCCGTGCGCTGCTGTAGCCGGAAAGCATGACCAGCAGCACATAGGGGATCTGTACCACATACAAAAGCCAGTCCTTCTTTTCAAAGCCCAGCGCACCGTAGATCTCGTGGACTGCGATGAGGGTGATCGCCGCCACCACAAGGTTGAAGATGGGGGTATTGAAGGTGAACATCACACCGATCAGGATAATGATGCCCACGATTGCGGTTATAACACGTGTTTTCATTGGTTTGTTCTCCTTTGTTCTTCCGGAAGCTGCCGGGTGTCCCGGCAGCCGTGCGGTCAGAGGAACAGCCGGACCGTCCGGTCCTGCGTCCTGCGCAGGTCAGGTCCCATACACTGTTCCGCTTACAAGCCGCCGAACCGGCGGGAGCGGTGGTTGAACTCCTCAATGGCGGTGTCCAGATCGGCACGGGTAAAGTCCGGCCACAGAACGTCCATCTCCACCAGTTCGGCATACGCTGCCTGCCAGAGCATGAAGTTGGACAGCCGCTTTTCTCCGCTGGGACGCAGGATAAAGTCCGGGTCCTTCTGCCCGGCGGTGTACATGGCGTTGCTCATCATCTCTTCGGTGATGTCCGCCGGGTCCAGCTGCCCTGCCGCCGCCTTTGCCGCCAGCTGCTGCGCCGCCCGCACGATCTCCGGACGTCCGCCGTAGTTGATGGCAATGTTCAGGGTCATGCCGGTCTTGCACGCCGAGTCCTCTTCCAGCTGATCCATCATCTTCTGGAGCTTAGGGTCCAGCGCTGTGCGGTCTCCCAGAAACTTGATGCGGATGTTGCGGTTCTTGTAGTCAAAGCCCTCGATGAGGTACTGACCGAACAGGCGCATGATGGCGCCCACCTCGTCCATGGGGCGCTTCCAGTTCTCGGTGGAAAAGGCGTAGAAGTACACCGATGCCACTCCCAGCTCATCGCAGTAGTTGGCGATGTCCTTGAACACCTCTGCGCCCTTTTTGTGTCCCGCTGTCCGGGGCAGACCCCGGTTTTTAGCCCAGCGTCCGTTGCCGTCCATGATGATGCCGATGGAAAGCCCCTCGGCAAACTCTTTTGGATGTGCCATTTTATCCTCCCGGCAGCCGCCTGCCGTCCCGGGAGACCGTCTCCTGGAGTCTGTGCATCCGCCAGCCGCAGAAAACCGCCTCCGAAAAAAGTGCCGCGCACCTTAACCCAGCGCACGGCACCCTGTTTGTTGCTCTTGTGCAGCCGATCAGACGGACATGATCTCCTTCTGCTTTTCTTCCACTGCTGCGTCGATGTTCTTGATATACTTATCGGTGAGCTTCTGGACATCCTCTTCCATGGTCTTCTGGCTGTCCTCGGTGAGCTCGCCTGCCTTCTTCATAGCCTTTGCCTTGTCCATGGCATCCCGGCGGATGTTGCGCACAGCGACCTTTGCCTCCTCGCCCAGCTTGGAGACCTCCTTTGCCAGCTGCTTGCGGCGCTCCTCGTTGGGAGCGGGGAAGTTCAGGCGGATGGTCTGACCATCGTCAATGGGGGTGATGCCCACATCGCTTGCCATGATCGCCTTGCTGATGGCACGCAGCAGGCTGCGGTCCCAGGGGGTGATGGTCAGGGTGCGTGCCTCGCTGACTGCCACAGCGGCAACCTGCTGGATGGGAGTGGGAGCGCCGTAGTAGTCCACCACTACCTTGTCCAGCACTGCAGGGTTTGCACGACCTGCCCGCACAGCGCCCAGCTCCCGGCTCAGGTGCTCAACGCTGCTCTTCATCTTGTCTTCGTAAACCTTGGTATTGCTGCTCATTGTCCTAGTCTCCTGTTCATTTTATATAGGTTTTATCCGGTAAGGCACAGCGCACCGC
>Ga0129313_1000195_pt1 | contig 59562 bp, 61 predicted proteins | sample O1105metagenome_FD_94436 | JGI IMG/M metagenome (GOLD analysis project Ga0129313, IMG submission 94436) | Orangutan group fecal microbial communities from fecal samples from Wisconsin, USA - O1105 metagenome | ecosystem: Host-associated > Mammals > Digestive system > Large intestine > Fecal...
AAAGCCTTCACCCCTTGGGGGAAAGACTCCCCCGCTCCGGGGGAGGTGGCACGAAGTGCCAGAAGGGGAACAGGTGGCTGTGAACGCAGTGAGCAGACGGATGAGGGGTATTTATGGCGAGATACTTCTGTCCTGCGCCCTCATCAGTCACCTTCGGTGACAGCTGTTCCCCACTTTGTCACCTGCGGTGACATTTCTCCCCGGAACGGGGAGAATCTTTCCCGACCGGGGGAAGCCTTTAGAGGAAAACTGATTTCCGTGGCAGTGCCCTGCCCTTCTCTCTCTTTTTCCGCAATGTTCCCTGTAGATTTCACACAAATTTGACCCCCTCATGGTTTTCTTCCGGGGCGGCGGGTGCTACAATAAAAATGTCGGAACACATGGTAAAAAGGAGCAAAAGTCATGAGCGATTTCTGGAGATCCACACCGGCGATCCAGGCAGAGCACGGAGCTGCCTACCGTTCGTTTGCGCTGTTTTCCCCCGCCCACTGGGCGGAGCTGGCGGCGGCGGCGCTGGTCATCGCCCTCTGTGCCGTGATCTACCGCCGCTGCACCGACACCAACCGACAGCGTATCCTCCGGGGCATATTCGTGCTGATGCTGGCAGACGAGGTGATCAAGCATCTCGCCATGCTCTGCACCGGACAGTGGAGCGTGATCTATCTGCCCCTGCACCTGTGCAGCATCAACATCTTTGTCTGCTGGTACGACGCCGTCCATAACAGCCGCTGGAGCAAAGAGGTGCTGTATGCCCTGTGTCTGCCGGGGGCGCTGGTCGCCATGCTGAGTCCCTCCTGGCAGCAGCTGCCGGTGTGGAACCTGATGCACCTGCACTCCTACAGCGTCCATGTCCTGCTGATCCTTTACCCCATCCTTCTGCTTGCCGGCGGCTTCCGTCCTCAGCTGCGGCACCTGCCCTGGGTCGTTGCCTACCTCCTTGGCACTGCCCTGCCCATCTACCTGCTGAACTGTGTTCTGGGCACCAACTTTTTCTTCCTCAACGATCCTCAGGGCAACGCCATCACTGTGTTTTTTGCCCGCTATCTGGGCGACCGGTTCTATGTTCTGGGCTTTGTGCCGGTCATCGGTCTGGTGTGGGCACTCCTGTACCTGCCCTGGTACATTGCCCAGCGGCGTCGCAGCACCTGTCCCGTCTGATATCTACGCTCCCTTCCTGAACAGTCCCGGGCTTTTCCATACACGCAAAGTGCCCATCCCGGCTTTAACTCCGGAATGGGCGCTTTGCGTTTGCTGTAATATATGATGATAGGAGAATGGCAGAACTCAGCCGGCGATGCGGTCCTTACGACCTGCCTCCAGCATATAGCGCAGGAAGCCGGTGACATCGGCGGGGTCGGTGACGGTGATGGCAAAGCCCTTCTTGGGGACAGCGTCCATCATCCGCAGCATGGAGGATGCGGTGGCATCCTTCTTCAGGTCACAGGTCTTGCCGTTGTCCAGATGGAGCAGCACGCTGCCACGGCTGGCGGAAACCTGCTTCATAAAACGGTCCTTATCAAAATATTCAATACGAAGCATAGGAATACCTCCTTGAAAAATGGTTTGTTATACGTTTTGTCCCTCGTTGGAGCCTCCGGCGCACCCGGATCCCACGATCCGGACCGCTGCGAAAAAACAGCGCTGAGCGGCGGAAAAGACCTTTCCCGGGGCTTGCCGCCCCGTCCTTTCCGTGTTATACTGAACCCGGAAGCTCTGGTAGAATAATACCACGAAACGATCGCCAATAATAGAACAGAATCGCATATTTTATACAACAAAACCGGCATTGTTAAAAAACAAACCAAGTATTGCGGAAAGGAACTGGTGAATATGACATATTCTGTAAGCGACTGCCCCGCCGCCCGGGGGCGGGTAGGGCTTACCAGTGCAGCGGCGGTGGTGGCGGACGCAGAAGGACGGGAGCAGACCCAGCACGGCAGTGCCCTGTTCCCCATTGCCTGCTACGCCGAGGACCTTGCCTTTTACTCGGTGGCGTGGCACTGGCACGAGGAGTTCGAGTTTGTTCTGGCAGCCCTGGGTCCCATCCATGTGGACGTAAACAAGACCCGGCTGACCCTGCAGACCGGGCAGGGAGTGTTCGTCAACTCCGGGGCGCTCCACGCCGTGGAGCCTGCCGAAAGCAGGGCGCTGCTCCACTCCGGCGTCTTTCATCCCCGGCTGGTTGGCGGGGTGGACACCGTTTTCTGGCAGAAGCTGGTGCGTCCTCTGCTTCAGCCCGGCACCCCCGCTTTCTTTCTGCTGGACCAGGCGGTGCCCTGGCAGAAACAGGTGCTGTTCTGTTTGCAGGAGGCGTGGAAAGGGGTGGCAGATGAGCCCTTTGACTACGAAAACCGGGTGCGGTATCACCTGACGGCGGCGCTGCGGCTGCTGATCACCCAGTGCGTAGGCGGAAAGGTAAAGGTCTCGGAACAGGAGCAGATCGCCTCGGAACGGATGAAGCAGATGCTGCGCTACGTGGAGGAGCACTTTGCAGAGGAAGTGACTGTGGCAAAGATCGCCGACAGCGTGGCGCTCAGCGAAAGTGCCTGTCTGCGCAGCTTCCGGCAGTTTCTGGGCATCACCCCCATCCAATACCTCAAGCAGTTCCGGGTGGAAAAAGCCGCCGAGCTGCTCCGTTCCACCCGGCTCAAGACCGGCGAGATCGGGCTGGAATGCGGTTTTTCCGATGGCAGCTACTTCATCCGCACCTTCCGGGAGATCAAGCACTGTACGCCTCGGGAGTACCGCACCCGGTTCTGCTGAACCGCAGCGAGGCTGGTGCCAGAAAACGGCAGCGTTCCTCGTCAATATACCCTAACCCATGCACAAAATTTGTGCAATACCATGATTTTGCGCCGGGAAACTTGCTTTTCTTCCCCGGGGCGTTTATGATGACGGTGTCCGCATATCCGGCGCAGAAAAGGGGGAACAGAACCATGAGCAGGCTTGAATATACCATAGAAAGCGTTCTGGACATCCCTCTGTGGGAAAAAATGCAGGACCGACTGGCGGAGCTCACCGGCACCGCCATCATCTGCATCGACATCAAGGGCAACCCGGTCACGAAGCACAGCGGTCGCACCGAGTTTTGCAGCATCATCCGGGAGAACCCCATCTCCCGCAAGCGCTGCTTCCGCTGTGACGCTCTGGCAGGAGTGGAGTCAGTGCGCCGGGGTCGCCCCTACATCTACCTGTGCCACTGCGGCATCGTGGACGTGGCAGTGCCCGTCATGGTGGGAGATATCTATCTGGGTGCCGTGATGTTCGGGCAGGTACGGCTGCTGAACAAGGACCGGGAAAAGGCGGTGCGGCTGGTAAACGAGATCAGCTCCATCCTCCCGCAGGAGGACGCCGCACGGCAGGAGATGCTGCAGAAATACGAGCTTCTGCCGGAGATGGACTATGACCAGATCGTGCTGATCGCAGAATATATCAACGATATGGTGCACTATATTGTGGACCGTGCCGTAAAGAGCCGCACCCGGGATGAGACCTACAAGTGGCTTGTGAGCACCAACGCCGAGCAGCTCAGCGAGGAGATGGAGATCCAGGAGATCCTGCCGCAGGAGGACCGGTTGCGGCAGACCGAGGCGCTGCCGGTAAAGCCCAGCAGTGTGGTCTATCCGGCGGTGGTCTACATCCGGGACCATCTGCAGCAGGAGATCTCCATGAAGGAGATGGCAGAGCTGTGCCACCTCAGCCCCAGCTATTTTTCCCGGACCTTTAATAAGGAGACGGGAGAAAGCTTTGTGAACTACATCAGCAGCCGGAGGATCCAGCTGGCGAAGGAGCTGCTGCGGGACACCGGCAAAAGCATCACCCAGATCGCCGACGAGGTGGGCTACGACAATATCAGCCACTTTATCGCCGTGTTCAAGCGCACCGAAGGGGTCACACCCTCGGTGTACCGGTCCACGGGAAAAAGAAAAAGTTTTTCATAATTCCGGCGTATCCTCTCTAAAATACACCCATCCGGGGGCTGCAGCACATGGTTTGGTGCTGCAGCCCCCTTTGTTCAGTTCGCACAATAGCGGCGGGCATAAATTGTGGAAGTTATTTTGTATACAATTTCAAAGGACAAAATAGTGGCAAAGAGCAAAAAATCACAACAAAAACGCGACAAAGGGCAGCAAACTTACTCATTGCATTTTTTGTGCAATTTTGATAGATTCTTGTTAAGAGGTTGAGTGCAAAGTGTAGCACTCGACAAAAGGAGAAAAGTTTCAACAAGGAGGAAATGAAATGAAAAAGCAAAAGAGCGCAAGCTTCTGGGTCGCCATAGCGCTGATCCTATGTCTCATAAGCTCTGTAGGCGCATCCATCGTGCAGACTGGCGGCGGTGCTATCAAGTACCACGACATCACCATGGTCACCGACAGCGGTCATGAGCTGGATGCCCTTCTGCTGGTGCCCAAAAACGCCACCAAGGAAAACCCCGCCCCGGCGATCGTTGCCAGCCACGGCTGGTACAACAACCGCGAGATGCAGGACCTCAACTACGTTGAGTACGCCCGCAGAGGTTTTGTGGTCATCGCCATCAGCATGTACGGTCACGGTGACTCTGAGGTCATCCCCGCCGGCACCTGGTGGGATGCCGAGAACAATGCCAACGGTCTTTACGACGCCGTGAAGTACATTGCCCGTCTGCCTTATGTGGACACAAGCCGTATCGGCGTTACCGGTCACCCCAACGGCGCTCTTGACAGCCGTGTGGCTGTCATGCAGGACGAGGAAGGGCTCATTGCCGCCGCTCTGCTGGTGTCCAACGACGCCGTTTACAAGCAGGATGATCAGTGGGTCGATATCTTCGGCAGCCGTGATGCAGGTATCGTTGCCTGCCAGTACGACGAGTTCTTCCACCGTGTAAAGCAGGACGACGGCAGCTACAGCGCTCCCCGGGACTACATCGATCAGAATACAGCCCAGTCCTTCCTGCACTTTGGCGTTGACCCCACCGGTCTGGACAAGCGCAGCGCCGAGACCTACTACACCCAGGATGTCGATGGCAAGGAAGCCATCCGCGTCATCTTTAACCCCGGCATCACCCACCCCTGGGCACACTTCTCCAAGCATGTTGTTGCCGACAGCGTCACCTTCTTTGACAAGGCGCTGGACGCTCCCATTAAGCTGGATGCCAACGATCAGGCATGGCAGTGGAAGGCATTCTTCAACGCTCTGGGCATCGCAGGCTTCTTCATGTTCGTTATCTACGCTGCCATTGCCTTCCTGGATACCCGCTACTTTGCAGAGCTGAAGGCAACTGCAGACGCAGAGCCTCTCCCCGCCCCCAAGGGCAAGGGCAAAGGCTGGTACTGGGGCGGTCTCGCCTTTGGTGCCATCATGGGCATGATCCTTTACCCCACCGTCTACGGCTGGTGCAACAAGTTCCGTCCGGAATTCTGGAACCAGACCGCTACCTGGTTCATTGGCATGTGGACCTTCCTCTGTGGTCTGTTCACCATCCTGTTTATGGCAGTTTCCTATAACTGCTACAACAAGAAGAACGGTCTGGATCTGGCAGAGCGGGGCATCAAGATCAGCGGTCGCAAACTGTGGAAGACCATCGTTCTGTCCGTCACCGTAGCCGTTGCTGCCTACGCACTGGTGTTCATCTCCGACTACCTGTTCCTCGCCGACTTCCGTCTGTGGTGCTTTGCCACCATCCGCGCCTTTGCACCCATGCACTTTGCCACCATCGCAAAGTATCTGGTGTTCTGGCTGGTGTACTACATCGCCCTGTCTGTTGCTACCAACGGCTTCAACTTTGTGCAGCTGGGCAAGTCCAAGTGGCTCAGCACTCTGGTGCAGATGTTCTTCGTCTTTATCGGACCCGAGATCATGATCGGCATTCAGTACATCACCTTCTACAGCAAGGGCTACCTGTGGAGCGAGCTTACTCATATCGGCGGTTCCATCATCGGCATCTGGCTGTACCCCATCGTCTTTATCCTGCCTCTTGCAGTCTTTGTATGCAGCAAGATCTACAAGAAGTCCAAGAACCCCTACATCGGCGGCATCATCATGGGCATCCTCGCCTGCGTGATCTCCGTCACCAACACCCTTACCTATTAAATCAAAGTCACACTGCCCGGTTCCTTAGAACAGGATCCCCGGCAGTGTGACCCCTCTGCAGTGACAAGCCGGGGACGGGAACCATCCCGCCCCCGGCTTTTGCTGTACCTCAACAAAAACGGGCTGCCCAGAGTTTTGTGGGGCAGCCCGCTGCGTTTTTAAGATATCTTTAAAGTCAGGGATGTTCCGGCAGGAGATCAGATCTCATTGCCGGGGAAGCGGGGGATGCCGTCAAAGCCCTTTTGCAGATCGGCGTCGGTGGGGATGTAGTCGGTCATCTTGCCGTCGTGGAACTTCTCGTATGCCACCATATCAAAGTAGCCGGTACCGGTGAGACCAAAGACAATGGTCTTTTCCTCCCCGGTCTCCTTGCACTTCAGTGCCTCATCGATCGCCACCCGGATGGCGTGGCTGCTTTCCGGAGCAGGCAGGATGCCCTCGATGCGGGCAAACTGCTCGGCAGCTTCAAAAACGCTGGTCTGTTCCACACTGGTGGCTTCCATGAGACCATCATGGTACAGCTGGCTCAGGATGCTGCTCATGCCGTGGTACCGCAGTCCGCCTGCGTGGTTGGGGCTGGGGATGAAGCCGGAGCCAAGGGTGTACATCTTTGCCAGCGGGCACACCATGCCAGTGTCGCAGAAGTCGTAGGCAAACTTGCCCCGGGTAAAGCTGGGGCAGCTGGCAGGTTCCACGGCGATGAAGCGGTAGTCTGCCTCACCCCGGAGCTTCTCCCCCATAAAGGGACTGATGAGACCGCCCAGATTGCTGCCGCCGCCGGCGCAGCCGATGATGATATCCGGCTTGACCCCCAGCTTTTTCAGTGCCGCCTGGGTCTCCAGACCAATGACGCTCTGGTGCAGCAGCACCTGATTCAGCACGCTGCCCAGCACGTAGCGGTAACCCGGGGTGGAGGTGGCAACCTCCACTGCCTCGCTGATGGCGCAGCCCAGACTGCCAGTGGTGTTGGGGTCCTTGGCAAGGATCTTGCGTCCCACATTGGTGGTCATGCTGGGGCTGGGAGTGACGGAAGCGCCGTAGGTACGCATGACCTCCCGGCGGAAAGGCTTCTGCTCATAGCTCACCTTTACCATGTACACCTTGCAGTCCAGCCCAAAATAGCTGCACGCCATGGACAGCGCCGTGCCCCACTGCCCGGCTCCGGTCTCGGTGGTCACGCCCTTCAGTCCCTGCTTTTTGGCGTAGTATGCCTGCGCAATGGCGCTGTTGAGCTTGTGGCTGCCGCTGGTGTTGTTGCCCTCAAACTTGTAGTAGATCTTTGCCGGGGTGCCCAGCGCCTCTTCCAGCCGGTAGGCACGGCACAGGGGGCTGGGACGGTACATCCGGTAGTATTCCCGGATCTCCGCCGGGATGGGAATAAAGGCGGTGGTGTCGTCCAGCTCCTGCTGCACCAGCTCATCGCAGAAAACGCCGTCCAGCTCCTTGGCGGTCATGGGCTGCAGGGTGCCGGGGTTCAGCAGGGGGGCGGGCTTGTTCTTCATATCCGCCCGCACATTGTACCATGCAGTGGGCAGCTCGGATTCTTCCAGATAGAACTTGTAGGGAATGTTTGCTTCGGTTTTCATGGTGCTTGTCCTTTCCGGGTCATGGACCCTTTCTGCGGGACAAGGGAAAAAGAAAACGCCCCTGTCCCAAAACACATTCGTGCATTGGGACAAGAGCGGAAAATACACTCCTGCGGTGCCACCCAATCTTGGCAGGTATGACCCTGCCCTCTCGTGATATGCCAACACATACCGGCTTTGTTAACGAAGACGCTCTCCGTCGCCCCTACTGTGCGCTGTGCAGCGCAGTTTGGTTTGCCCTCAAAAGCCCATTCCCACCGACATCTGCCTTGCACCGGTCTCAGCCTGTCCGGCACTCTCTGTAAAAGCAGGGGAATTGCGGTGGTACTTATGCTTTCTCTCTGGTTTGGCTGCATTCTATCACTTCATCCAACTGAAGTCAAGAGGTTTTTTCAAAAAGTTGTCCGCAAGAAAGCTAAAGTATCACTTTTCCAAAAAACTGTCCGCCGGAGACGTGCTGAAGTCGCAATCCTCAAAGACGGCGCAGGACCAGTCCCCTGCAGCCCCCATTTCCGGGTCATCCCGGAAGCTGCAATTCTGGAAGGTGATGCCAATGTTCCCGGGGTCCTCCCCTTTCCGGATGCCCTGCAGCAGAGCACCCCGGTTGCCGGTGATGGAGGTGTTCTTTACCACCACCTCCGAATCCTCTACCAGAAAGAACATCCCCTGGTTGTCGTAGAAGCGGCAGTTTTCAAAGACCGTGTCGGTGGTCTCGATCAAAGAGAAAATGCCGTAGGTGCATTCATAAATTTCTGTTCCGGTGACGGTGAGCAGCGCCGAATCCTCTGCCCCGATGCCGTAGGTGCCGCAGCCGAACAGCCCGCAGTCCTCCACCGTTACATTCTGAGAGGTGGAGAGGTGCAGAACATCGGCGTCGCACTCTCCCTTTTCCACCTCGTGTCCCAGAACCAATCCCTTCAGCTTTGCGCCGTCGCAGAGGGTCAGGGTCACCACGTCCACATAGCCGTTGCCGGTCACCAGACGCACGGTGCCTTCTTCCTCTGCCTCCAGAATCAGCCCGTGGGCGTTGTAGAGGGCAAGGGAGCCTTCCCGCAGGGCATCCAGCTCCACGCAGCCGCTGCGCTCTGCCATTTCCTCCTCGGTGAGGGCAGAAAGGTCGTAGGTGCCGGACTTCAGCAGAATATGGGCATCCGGGGCAATGGACCGGACCAGCTCCCCGGTGGTGGAGACCGTAATGGTGTCAGCAGCTTCGGCATCAGAAGTGTCAGCAGAAGCGGCAGAGGCGGTGTCGGCAGCAGAAGCAGCAGAGACAGCGGACACCGCACCGGTCTCCTGCTCCGAGGCAGCCGGTGCTGCCGGGGCCGTATCCCGTATCCTGCCGCAGGCTGTCAGTGCGGCAAACAGCAAGATCGAAAGGCAAAACGTGCTCCATCGTTTCATGGCGTCCTCCTTTGGTGTTCCGTGTGTTACTCTCTATCTAAAGGATACCATATTGAACGCCGCTGCGCAATCTTTTGCCCGCACAAAAGCCGTATGCTGCCAATTTTATGCAGGCTTGACCCGTTTCTGATCTTTGATTTTACGCTAACAGGGCAGACCAGGCTTGTATACTGCCACAAGGTCGTATAATGAACCGATTGGGACGGTCGATGAAAGACCCCTCTGCAGGTTGACTGCATAAGGTCCCCCCGTCTTGACAAGGGGTTTTCTTCTGATTACAATACGAAAAAGAGCCTCCAGAGGGGATTTTGCAAATTGCAGCCACAGGCTCCGGGAAAGGGACATCGTCATGGAACCAAAAACAAAACAATATCTGCTGGTGACTGTTGTAGGAGTCACGCTTTTTGTGGCGCTGCTGCGTCTTTCGTCCGTGCTTGCCTTTGCGGGCAGGCTGCTGGATCTGGTACTGCCCGTTCTTGCCGGCGGCATTCTAGCGCTGTTCCTCAACGTGCCCATGACCGGACTGGAAAAGCGGCTGAAGCAGCTGTTCCGCAAGGCTAAAAAACAGCCGTCCAATAAGACTTTCCGCCTGCTCAGCTTTTTTATCACCCTGCTGGGGGTCGTCTTTGTGCTGGTGCTGGCGCTGACCCTGCTGATCCCGGAGCTGGTGCAGTCCTTCCGCAGCCTCTATGAGCAGGTGGAGGCAAACATCCCCCGCTGGACCGCCTATCTCAGCGCCCACGATACCGACATGGGCTGGCTGATGAGCTGGCTGGAGGGCATCGACTGGGAGCAGCTGCTGCACCGGATCACCGCAAGCATCGACACGGTGCTGGTCAATGCGGCAGGTGCCGTGTCTGCCACGGTAAATGTGGTGGTCACCGCCTCCTTTGCCCTGATCATCTCCGTCTATATGTCCCTTGGAACCGAGAGCCTCTGCCATCAGGCACGCACTCTGGTGTGCGCCTACCTGAAGCCTGACCACGCCGCCGGGGTGCTGAAGTTCTGCCGGCTGTTCCGTCAGTCCTTTGCAAACTTCCTGACGGGACAGTGCAGCGAGGCGGTGATCCTGGGCGTTCTTATGACCCTTGCCTTTTCCGTTTTCAAGATCCCCTACGGCAGTCTGGTGGGGATGCTCACCGCCATCTGCGCCATCATCCCCTACGTGGGAGCGCTGATCTCCTGCGTGGTCAGCGTGTTCCTTGTGCTTCTGGTGGATCCGGTGCTGGCGGTGCGCTGCCTCATCGTCTACCTTGCGGTACAGTTTATCGAAAACCAGTTCATCTATCCCCGGGTGGTGGGCAAGTCCGTGGGACTTTCTCCCCTGTACACCCTTGTTGCCGCCATGATCGGCGGCAAGCTTTTTGGTATCATCGGCATCATCTTCTTTATCCCCCTGACGGCAGTGGTCATCGAGTTGGTAAAAGAGGACGCCTGCCGTCGTCTGCGCACCAGAGAACCCCTGCAATAATTGCTCTGTCTTGCAAAAACGCCCCGGCTTCCTGCAACGGAAACCGGGGCGTTTCATATTCTCTGGTTATGCGGTGTATCAGCCTGCCGAGTGCACCAGGGACTGGAACCATGCACGGACGCCGTACTTGGTCTGCAGGGTCTTGAACATAGCAACGGTGGCGTTGTGGACCTTATTGCTCATGGCGTTGCTGGCGGTGGTGGCTGCCTTCTGCTTTGCCTCCAGGCTGTCTGCAGCTGCCACCTTTGCCTTGGTCTTCTGGAAGTCCTTCAGGATCTGCTTCTGGAGCTTGGCGTAGGTGGTCTTGACCACTGCCTTATCCGACTCCGAAACATTGCCGTAGGTCAGCAGGTTGGACAGGGCATCCCGTGCGCCATAAAAGGAATCGGTCCAGTTTTCCGGGTAGGTGTAGTATCTGCCCTTCTGGTCCTTGTACCAGACACCCTTGGTGGGCTGCTCCTCGGAGCGGGTCACGGTGCCGGGAGAGACCTTGTAGCAATCGGCAGTGTCGGTGGTCAGCAGCGGATAGTAGGGCACGAACACGTTGTAGACGTTGTCGTCAAAGGCGGTCCACTCCACCAGTGCGGTGTTCAGCTCGCCCTCTGCGCTGACCTGAAAAACATGGGTTTCCACATTGCCGGTCTTTGCAATAGGCTCGGTCTCAAAGAAGCCCAGAACATCCTCCACCGAGAACTTCTTGGTCAGCTTGATGTTGGACCACACCGGGACGATCTGACCGTTCTGGTCCACATTGCTCAGTGCAAAGTCGTTTTCGGTGTAGTTGTCTTCTGCAAAGGTGTCCACGCCGTTCAGGTAGTTCAGACCGGCAGCCATACGGGGCGACTGGCTGTCGCCGTTGTAGGATGCAGTCAGGTCGATGACATTGGCAGCGGCATCCCCCACAAAGGTACCTGCCTTCTGTGCCACCTCCATCAGGTTGGCGGAGGCGACCACATTTTCGGTGTCATCCAGATCGACCTTGCCGATGGCAGCAACATTGGGCTGCATAAAGACGACGCTGGAAGAAAGCTTCAGGGCGATGTAGGTGTGACCGGTGAGGTTCTCCACAAACCAGGTCTCGTTCTGGTCTGCGATGAACACGCCGGATCCGCCGGCTGCACCGGCGGTGTCGTAGATGGAGGTCAGCAGGGCAACGCCTTCCCGGGCGGTGGCTGCCTCACTGAGCAGGACGGTGGTGATCTCGGCTTCTTCAATGCCGTTGTCCACATAGGGGTCCACTGCCTGCACACTCTTCATGCCGTAAAGGGTCTCGGTAGCAGAGACCATGACCCCCTTTTCGTTGGTGCCTGCCTCCTCATAGGGGGTGTGGTCGTGGGTGCCGTCGCAGTCCGGGCAGACCCCCAGACCGTTGTCGTCCCGGCGTGCCGTGTAGCGGTAGCTGTCGTGGGTGAAGGTGTAGGTGAAGCCGTAGCAGCCGTTGTAGACTTCCCCTGCCGTGTGCTTGCCGGCAGCGCTGACGTAGTACAGCTTGTTGTAGTCGTTGGTGCCCAGGTCCTCGATGCGTCCGAACATGGTGGTGCCATCCTCGGTGAGGTCGCTGCCGACGTAAAGCGCCGTGCAGGCAGAAGCGGAACAGATCATGCTGAGGGTGGTCATTGCAACGATGACCGCCGCAGCGAGTTTTTTGAATATCATAACAGAACTCCCCTCCAGTTTGTTTTCAACGTATCTCGTTGACGTGAGGCATTATACACCCATTACGCATAAAACGCAAGTATATTTGAAAATAAAACTTTAATATTCATGTTTAAATGAATTATATTCACAACGCAAAATCAAAGACCCCGGCGCACCGGTCTCCTGCAAACCTGCTGCAGGCGTCCACGGCACGCCGGGGTCCGGCGTTTCTTATGGGGTCACTTTTCCTCCTCAGGCGACGGTTCCCGGTCCCGCTGCTGCAGAAGCTCCGTCAGGCAGGGAACTGTCCGACCGTGATAGCCGGTGACGGTCTCGGCATGGAGCAGGCTGCTGAGGACGCTTTCCTCCACGCACTCTGCCACCGCCCGGAACAGGGGGTTGATGGCATCATCGTGGAGCACGGTCATGGGCAGCAGTGCCTTGTCCCAGTAGTGGGGCACCCGGTTGGCAGTGGTAAAGGCAAGAACGATCTCGCCGCTGCCGTTGCCGCAGTGGGACCCGGTGCGGGAAAGCCCCACCAGCGCCCGGTGGCACAGCCGCCGCAGCTGCCGCTGGCTCAGGGGGATATCCGTTGCCAGCACCGTGATGATGGAGCCCTTGTCCTCGTGAGAGGGCAGCTTGTCCCCCAGCAGGCTGTGGATGGGCGTGCCTGCCACCACCAGCTCTTCAAAGGTGGAGTGGTTGGAAAGGACCATCGCCCCCATGGTATAGGGCTTGCCGTCCAGCTCCACCACCCGGGAGGCAGAGCCGATGCCGCCCTTGAGGCTGTGGCAGCGCATTCCCCGCCCGGCGCCTACGGCACCCTCGGCAAAATCCGCCTTGCAGTCCGCCAATGCAGCAAACACGTGGTCCTCGGTGACATGCAGTCCCCGGATGTCGTTGAGGTTACTGTCGTTGCACTCACAGACCACCGGGTTCACGCTGCCGGTGGTCTCGCAGATGTCCGGATTCCTTGCCAGCATATACTTCACCAGTGCCGTCTGGGCGGTGCCCACACTGAGGGTGTTGGTAAAGAGGATGGGGGTCTCCAGCGTGCCCAGTTCTTCGATCTGCACCAGCCCGGTGGTCTTGCCGTAGCCGTTGATGACATGGCTTGCCGCCACCACTTTTTCGTGGTAGATATCCCCCGGGTGGGGCAGCAGCGCCGTCACACCGGTCTGGACCGCTCCATCCGCCAGGGTACAGTGTCCCACCGTGACCCCCGGCACATCGCTGATCTTATCCAGCGGACCCTTGGGCAGGATGCCTACCCGAAAGCCCCATTCATTTCCTTCGATCCCCATAGCGGTTCCTCCTTGCGTTTTCCATGGTTTTGTGCTTTATCGCCGCCTGCCGGCGGCACACCGTTTACCGGTATCATAGCATTTCTCTTTTCAAATGTAAACGCTGTATTGACGCACCGTTCCCGCCCCGCTATAATGGTTGAGAATCGACATCAACGACCTGTATTTCGGGGAGAAACACCATGAATCGAGACCTGACAAAGGGACCGGTGATCCGGTCCATCCTGCTGTTTGCGGTGCCCATGATCCTGGGGGACCTGCTGCAGCAGTGCTACAACATTGCCGACACCCTGATCGTCGGGCAGTTTCTTGGACGGAACGCCCTTGCGGCAGTGGGTTCCGCCTTTACCCTCATGACCTTTCTGACCTCCGTTATCCTGGGGCTTTGCATGGGGAGCGGTGCGCTGTTTTCCATGCGGTTCGGGCAGCGGGACGAGACTGCCCTCGGAGAGGACCTGTGTGCTGCCTTTTATTTTATCGCCCTTGTCACCCTGCTTCTGAACCTGCTTGCCTTCGGCTGCCTGGACGGGCTCCGCATCTTCCTGCGGGTCCCCGGGGAGGTATGGGGAGATATGCGGGTGTACCTGTTCTGGGTCTTTTGGGGGATCCCTGCCGTTTTCCTCTACAACTATTTCGCATCCTTTTTGCGTGCCATCGGCAATTCTGTGGTCCCGCTGGTGTTTCTGGCGGTCTCCTCGGTGCTGAACATCGTTCTGGACCTGTGGTTCGTGGTGGGGCTGCACAAGGGGGTCGCTGGTGCGGCACAAGCCACCGTCATCGCACAGTATCTTTCCGGTGTAGGCATTGCGGTCTATACCTGGGCAGGCTTTGTGCAGGTGCGGTCCATTGGCAGGCTCCGTTCTCTGCGCCCGCAGCGGGTCCGGGAAATCATCTCCTTTTCCTCCCTGACCTGCGTTCAGCAGTCGGTGATGAATCTGGGCATCTTGATGGTACAGGGGCTGGTCAACAGCTTTGGTCCGGTGGTGATGGCAGCCTTTGCCGCCGCCGTAAAGATCGACGCCTTTGCCTACATGCCGGTGCAGGACTTCGGCAACGCCTTTTCCACCTTCATCGCACAGAATTACGGCGCACGGGAAACCGCTCGGATCCGCTCCGGGCTGAAAAGTTCCGTGTGCATCTCCATGGCTTTCTGCCTGGCGACCTCCGCACTGGTCTGCATCTTTGCCAAGCCCCTTATGCTGCTTTTTGTGGACGCCGCAGAGACCGAGATCATCCGGGAAGGCGTGCGGTATCTCCACATCGAAGGCGCTTTCTACTGCGGCATCGGCTGCCTGTTCCTGCTGTACGGTCTGTACCGTGCACTGGCAAAGCCCGGGATGAGCGTGGTCCTTACGGTCATCTCTCTGGGCACCCGGGTCGCCCTTGCCTATCTGCTGTCTGCCGTAAGCGCCATCGGCGTTGTCGGCATCTGGTGGTCTGTCCCCATCGGGTGGGCTCTGGCAGATCTTGTGGGATTCGTCTATTATAAGCGAAACGCCGGTTCTTTTTACAGCGAGCTGGCGTGACGTCGTACTAAAAAGGATCTGTTTTCTTCCCCGAGGCAAGGGGAGAGAACAGATCCTTTTTGCTTTATCCGGACGGCAAAGGCAGTCGCTGCGCCTTACCGCTTTCTGTATTTATTCAGGACGGCATCCGGAATATGGCAGTAGCTGCAATCCTCCGGATACCGTTCCAGATGGTGCTGATGTTCCTCGGCGCTCCGGACATAGTTTGTCAGCGGCAGCACCTCTACAACGATCCTGTCCCGGTCCTCCCGGCTGTCCAGAAAGCTTCTTGCTTCTTCCAGATGTCTGGGCTCCGTGCTTACAGCCCCGTCCGATATTTTTCTCCCACGTCAACGCCCTGTTTGTTTAGGCTGTAGGGGTCGATGATCTCAAACAGCTGTGTCATAAGCTCCGGGACCCCTGTGCACTTTTCGTCAAAGACCACTTTTACGCATTCTGCATATCCGTCATAGGGTCCGTCCAGAGAATTCGTCCTTCCGTTTGCTCTCCCCGTCTCGGTCCTCTGTACGCCGGGCACCGTGTCAAAAAATGCTGTACGCCCCAAAGGCACCCGCCTGCAATATATACGGTCTCCATCTTTGTTTCCTCTCTTTTGCCTGCCGCCGGACTGTTTTGCTGCTATCTGCCCGGCAGAACGAACGTTTACAGTTTCCTTATAGGATGCCGGATAACCGTTTTCCATTTTTCCGGAGCAACTTTTCTTGCGTCAGACAGATAGATCTCATGGTGCAGCCGTTCCCCGCTCATGTCATTGACATACCCGTTCTGCTCCAGATATGCGTCCATCTGTGCAACCGTTGCCGGCTCATCGTCAAATGCTCCCAGATGCATGATCTGAACGCACAAGCCTTCCTCGATGGTCATAAACTCTGCCGCCGAGCAATCCAGCTTTTTCTTTTTTGCGGCAGTTTCGACTGCCCATGCAAAGTCCTCTTTCGTCACAAAATCCGGCAGGCGGATGACGGAGATCCAGTGGAATGCAGACTTATGAATAAGGTCCACTCCGTCTGCATCATCCTGCCACCAAAATCCTTCCAGCGGCGGGACCACATATTCAAAAAAGCCCTTGATCTTGTGATCCGTTTTGTAGCTCATTTTCAGCGTGTATGCAACGGCATACAACACGCTGATTGCCTGCTGATATGCCCCGCCCTCCTCGTTAGGGTCCCCTTTTCCTCTGACTGCAATATAATTTGCCTTTGGAACCATTAGGATCTCCGGTTTGTTTTTGGGCATATAGAATTCTTTGTATTCTTTCTTGAAATCAAAAGCCATTGCTCTGCCTCCCTACATTTCGGTTTAACATCTTCAGTATACCACCCTTTTCCCCTGCAGAAAAGAGTTGTAGGCGCATCGCTCCGCAAAGTGCATCTTGACAAAGCTTCCGGAATATCGTATTATCTCTCCAGAAAAGTCGCCCGCGGGGCGGCTTTTCATAAGGTGAAGAGTTAGTCGCTGCTAACATTTAGAATTCTGTCTTGATAACATGACGGAGACTCTCGCCCGCACTGCCGTACAGCAACACCAAAAATCAACAGGAGAAGATGATGAAAAGACTATTAAAAGCATTTTGGATCGCACTGGGCTTTCTTTGCATGGTTCTGGGCACTGTTGGGATCGTGCTCCCCATTCTGCCCACGGTCCCCTTCTACATGGCGACCTTGCTCTGCTTTGCGAAAAGTTCCCAAAAGCTCCACGATTGGTTCGTAGGTACGAACTTATACAAAAAGCATCTGGACAGCTTCGTTCAGAAAAAAGCCATGACAGCCGGCACAAAATGCAGAATCATCGCAATGGTCACCGCTGTTATGGTCATCGGCTTTCTTTGCATGAAAAATGCGCCCATCGGCAGGATCTGCATTGCAGTGGTGTGGGTCTGTCATTTGCTGTACTTTGCCCTGCGGGTCAAGACCATAAAGCCTGCAAAACAGGAACCGGAGAACGCAGAGGAAACCTGATTTCTGTATTTAGCAAGAAAGCCAGAGGATCAAGCCAGCCCAACGGTCGAATCAGCGCATGCTTGTACATTTCTGTGGTAAACCAAAAAGGGGCTGCTGCACTTTCGGCTAAAATGATGCGCAGCAGCCCCTTATGGAATCCATGGTATTCAATTCGTGTTTTGCGGCAAGCTTTTTCTGTTATACGCCAAACACCGTTTTTGTCAGCCGGATGCCTGCCGCCGTTTTCATGGTATGCTCCATAAAAGATCGAATCGCCTGCCGGCTGTACCCGCTTTCGGATGCATTGACGATATAATCCGCTTCGATCAAGATCTGATAGTCGATGCCGTCGATCTGCTCCGGGCTGTGGTGATGCCCCACCAGATAAGCCACCCGGTCGATCTGCGTCGCCGTCATGCCGGTATCTGCCAGAAACTCCCGCACCAGCGGATCCCCCTCCTGCTCCTGATAGCTGCCGTTGGTGTTGCCGTATTTCTTGCGGCAGAGCGGACAGGCAATGTCGTGGGTGATCGCAGCCACTTCCAGAATAAACTGGGTCTCTGCGTCCAGCCCTTCCAGTTCCCCGATGGTCTTGGCATAGGTCCACACGCAGCTCAGGTGCGTGATATCGTGAATGTTCCCCTCGGAAAAGGTGATCATCTTTTCCATGATCTGTGCAATCGTCATCGTTTGTTTCCCCCTATCGCCCTTCATTTTACTTTCCCTCAAATCTTTCTCAGAGCCGCTCGTTTTCTGCGGCGGTTCCTGCAAAGATTATACCGCGTTTCCCGCCAAAGGGGTATAGGTCTGCCCGGTGCATTCATTCCAGAATTTTTCCGTCAATGGAGATGGTGACCACCTGCCACGGAATAAACTTTCCGCTGGTCTGCAGTGCCTTTTTCGCCGCCATCTCCAAGCCGCCGCAGCAGGGCACCTCCATGCGGAGGATGGTCACGCTCTGGATGTCGTTATTGCGCAGGATCTCGGTGAGTTTTTCGCTGTAATCCACAGCGTCCAGCTTCGGGCAGCCGATGAGGGTCACCTTGCCCCGCATAAATTCCTGATGGAAATTGGCGTAGGCGTATGCCGTGCAGTCCGCTGCGATCAGGAGCTTTGCGCCCTCAAAATAAGGCGCGCAGACAGGTGCCAGCTTGATCTGCACCGGCCAGTTGCGCAGGCGGGAGACCGGCTGCACAGGGGCAGAAGCCACACTTTCGGCAGCCTCCGGCTGTTCCAGCATCCGCATCCGGGAGCCGGGGCAGCCGCCCTCGTGGAGGTGCTTCATCTTTTCCTGCAATTCCTTCTTCTTTTTGTTCTCCTGCACCGCCGCCTCATCGTAGGCAGGGGCTTCCCGCTCTTCAAAGGTGATAGCACCGGTGGGGCAGCCCGGCAGGCAGTCGCCAAAGCCATCGCAGAAATTCTCCCGCACCAGCTTTGCTTTGCCGTTGATGATATCAATGGCTCCCTCGTGGCAGGCGGTCGCACACAGCCCGCAGCCGTTGCATTTTTCTTCGTCAATATGGATGATCTTCCGAATCATATCTATACTCTCCTGTTGTGGGTGTTTTTGCATTTGCAGCCCTATTATAGTATACTAAAGGCAGCTTGTATGTTTGAATTCCAACAAGGAGGGCTTTTATGCAAAAATATCTTCCTGTTCTGCGGAACTGCCCCTTCTTCACCGGACTTACCGATGATGAGATCTTGTCCATCCTGCACTGCGTCAGTGCGGCAAAGATCACCCGCCCCCGGGGCTCCTATATCTTCCGTGCCGGAGATACCACGGAGGTCATGGGGCTTATGCTGTCCGGCTCCACCCTTGTAATACAGGAGGATCTTTGGGGTCACCGCAACATTCTGTCCAAGTGCAACACTGGAGATTTTTTCGGCGAGCCTTACGCCGCCACCCCCGGTGCCATCCTGAACATCAGCGTGGTGGCAGAGGAGGATTGCGAGATCCTGCTGCTGAACGTCAAGCGGCTGCTCACCTCCTGCCCCACCGCCTGCGACCATCACCAGAAGCTCATCCGCAATCTGGTCAGCGTTCTGGCAAACAAAATACTGCTCTTTAACGATAAGATCACCCATGTCAGCAAGCGGACCACCCGGGAAAAGCTGCTGTCCTACCTGTCTGCCGAATCCATCCGGCAGTCCTCCCTTTCCTTTGATATCCCCTTTGACCGTCAGCAGCTGGCAGATTTTCTCTGCGTGGAACGTGCCGCCATGTCAGTGGAGCTTTCCAAGCTGCAAAAGGAAGGGCTGCTGGTGACCAATCGGAATCATTTTGAACTGTTGACCCGTTGACCGCTCCATGCGCCGCCCGCAGGCGGCTTCTCCGGGCAGTTCTCCTGTCCGGATGTGCGGGCATAAAAAGAGCGGACAACCGTTTTAGAGTCGTCCGCTGAAGGGATGGCTTGATTTTGTTGGTCGACTAATGGAAATTGTCTGTTATAAAATGCTTGCAACAAATTTTTCTATCAAACGATTCACCTGTTCGGGTTTGTCTGTATTGGAATTGTGTCCTGCTCCTTCGATCCACGTCAAAGGAATATTCGTATTGCGATGCCATGCTTTATTGTACCGTATACACGAACCAGCGTGATCTTGTGTACCGCATATCAGCAACGCCGGACACTTGATTTCATACGGCAGGTCCTTCTCCATAGCCGCTGCCAAAATGCGATAACCCTGTCCGGCAATTTGTGCATAGCGTTTCTGATTGCCGTCATAGGTCAGCATCATTTCACGCATGAGGTTTCTACCGTAATCAGACGTGGCAACGCCTTCCGACCCCGATTTCAGGAGCCATTTCCACGGATAGTGCGCATATACCGGTTCCATCCGTTTCAAAAGCCAGATCTCAACTGCTGTCACATAGCTTCGCTGCAGCGGTGCAGAGTCAATGGAGACAAAACCCGTCATTTTATCTGGGTAAAGCTGTGCATACGCCTGTCCCACATATCCGCCCATGGACTGCCCAACAATGACAGGCTTTGTGATTCCTTCACGGTTTAAGATATCGTTCAGCCATTTTGCCTTGTCGAACAAATCAAAATCAAACCGAAACGACCATGAGGAGCCGTGTGCCGGCGCATCCCAGACGATGACATTATACCTGCTCTCGAAATACTGGATCTGCTTATCAAACAATCGATGATCCGCCGTCAATCCCGGCAGAAAAACAAGCGTAATTGCATCCAGGTTTGACACACTCACCCAATAGTGAATCGTTCCGCAGCGGGTCTGATATGTCCGTTCCTCCATTGAGCTTTCCTCCCATAACTTCCGATCGTTCCCCCCTCAGTATACCATGCTTTTCCCCTGCGGAAAAGCTTCTGCATACAAAAGGCTTCTCCGGCAAAAATCCGCACCCTTGCACATACGATCTAACAACTATGTACCGGGAGGCAAAAGGCTGGAGCCGTCAGCAGCTTGCCGACCACGCAAAGGTCAGCCGGACAAGCATCCGCTGCTGGGAAAGCGGACAAAAGACCATCAATCAGAAGTGCTTTTGCCATCTGGTGGAAAACCTTGGTCCCGATTTTCCATCTATGCTTCGCATGAGAGGTATGGTAATTTTTCTCCGGTCAAACGAAAAATGAACAGGTCCGGGCAGAACTCCCTTTGCGTTTATTGTATGATGCCTTACTCGCTTTCCGGCTCTTTGCAGACGTCTACCCAGCCCTCGGCTCCGGCGGCAGCTTCCAACTCCTGCGAGGTCAGCTTGACGGCGGTGTGACCGTTGCCCGCTGCCGGGTATACGGTATCGAACTTGCGCAGGCTCTCGTCCAGATAGACCGCTACGCCCTCGTTCACCCCAAAGGGGCACACGCCGCCGGGGGCATGACCCACATAGGTCTCCACCTCATCGTAGGGGATCATTTTAGCCTTCATGTGGAACATGCTCTTGTACTTGTGGTTGTCCAGCTTTGCCGTGCCCTCGGTGACGATGAGCACCGGCTTTTCGCCCTGCAAAACCGACAGCGTTTTTGCGATGCTGGCAGGCTCCACGCCCAGTGCATGGGCTGCCTCTGCCACAGTTGCAGAGGACTCATTCAGCACAATGACATGGTCTCCCAGACCTTTTTCATCAGCCGGTTGCTCGCCGCCGGAGTTCCTTCAAATTCATACGTCCTGCCGCTGCTTTTCCAGTGTTTCAAAGTGATACCGAGGCTTACCTTTGCTCTTTTTGCCGTACTCGATAGCTTCTTTCGGGCAATAGCAGATGCACGCCATGCAGTGGGTGCAGTTTTTGCCCCAGACCGGCTTTCCATTTTCCAGACGGATGTTGTTCAGGGGGCACAGCTCCACGCACTTACCGCAGCCGATGCAGGTATCCGTTGCCCGGAAGGCGTCCGCTTTTACAAAAAAGCGATAGAACACCGGGTTCACCGGGCCGCTCATAAGTCGGTCGTAGAGGTTTTCTCTCGGTGGGGGAAATTCCTGCCCGGCTCTGAGCTGGGTCAGCACCTTCTGAAGTGCAGGCTCTGCCTGCTCCACGATGCTCCGTGCCTGCTCCTTCTGGGGTGCATTGAACATGGCAATGTAGTTTTCCGGCATGATGATCTGGGCTGTGCCCATGTACTGCAGCTGCTTTTGCGCCGCAAGCTGCCGGTTATAGCCTGCGGCATTGCCGATCTCGCTGCCGCAATCCATCACAAACCAGATGCGCTCTGCCCCGGTCAGCGTGGTCTTGCCAAGCCACTCCGACACCACCCGGGGAATACGCCATGCGTAGGTAGGCGTCACCAGCACCACATCCCGCCCGGTCTGCACCGGGGCGGTATCCCCTGCCTTGATACAGGCATTCAAGCCGTAAAGCGGCATATCCAGCCCTTCGGCAATGCGCCGCGCCAGATACCGGCTGTTGCCGGTTCCCGTAAAATAAAGTACCATGGTTTCTCCCTATTACGATATATTTGGAACCGGAAATGGCAGCCAGCCATATTCCATTCCATCTCGTACCTAAGCTACACTAAAGAAAGCAATCGGCTGACGTGGCTGCTCCAGGGCTTTTATGTCCGCAATTGAGACCGTTAGCCATCTCTCTTGTTGTAGCATTCGTTTTAAACAGGTTGAGCCACCGCCATATCCTTCCAGCGAACAAATCATCAGAAAATCAGCATTTGCCAGAGCAACCGGGGCACGCTGCTTCTTTTTCTCTGCTACTACGCTTCACTGCCCTTTGGTTCCAATTATACCTGCAAAAGACCTTCATAGCAAGAATCCAGTGATAATGAGCGCTCAACAAGCAAAAAGCAGTTACAAATCACTTCTGCATTTTCCCCCTGTACTTTTCCACAGTCCGACTATCAATCTAGACAGCCGCCGTGCGATGCGGTATACTCGAATCAGATCAACAGTTTCAGGAGGAAAATCATGGCAGGAGAAAACAACAAGGTCGTCATCGTTACCGGAGGAAGCTCCGGCATCGGGCGGTGCACGGCATCTGCTCTGAAAGAGAATGGCTGCATCGTCTATGAGTTCAGCCGCAGGAATATCCCCATGGAGGGCGTCACCCATCTGTCCGTAGATGTGACCGATGAAGATGCCGTCAACGCTGCCGTGCAGCAGGTCATTCAAAAAGAGACAAAAATTGATGCAGTAGTCAACTGTGCAGGTTTTGGCATTTCCGGTGCGGTGGAGTTTACGTCTATGGACCAAGCCAAAGCGCAGTTTGATGTAAACTTTTTCGGGACAGTCACTGTAAATAAAGCTGTTCTCCCCTTCCTGCGCCGTCAGGGGAAGGGGCATATTGTGAACATCAGCTCCGTTGCTGCCGTAGCACACATTCCGTTTCAGACCTTCTACTCTGCAAGCAAAGCCGCTGTTTCTTCTTACTCCTACGCTCTTGCAAATGAAGTCAAACCCTACGGCATCCATGTTACCGTTGTCGAGTTGGGCGATATCTGCACCGGGTTTACAAAAGCACGTCAGAAGAGCATTCTCGGCGATGATGAATACGGCGGGCGTATCTCCCGGAGCGTCAGTCAGATGGAGCATGACGAGCAAAACGGCATGGACCCGGCAGGCATCGGGCGGTACATCGCCGGTATCGTGGAGAAAAAGAGCCCGGCAGTCGTTTATGTTGCCGGTGCACAGTATAAATTCCTGAGCCTGCTGTGCAAACTCCTGCCCGCTGCGGCACGAGGAAAGATCGTTGGCAAACTATACGGGTAACAGGCGCATCGCTCCGCAAAGTACATCTTGGCAAGGTGATGGCTCCGGCAGAGCTTTCTAAGCTGCAAACGGAAGGACTGCCGATCACCGGGCGGAACCACTTTGAGCTGCTGACCACTGACGACCCGGCACCACTGCCTGCAAGCACCGGCTTCCTTGCGGAAACCGGTGCTTTTTTGCAGTTGCACTTTTTTCAGGAAGTTATTATACTTATAATTGTTCGCCAGTCTGTATTTTTATGTACAGGCAGACCACTCAAAGCGGTACTGTTTTGGAAAAATTGCAACGAAGAGCAGGAGGGAAAGCGTATGGCACGGAACAAAACCACGCAAGGCGGGATCTCCCTGCGCAGCAGGGTCACGGTATGGCTTGCCGCAATTTTGCTGGTCACCATGCTTTCCACCGGCATTGCTACCCTGGCAGGTCAGTGGATGGTCCGCTCCTTTGATACGCTGCTGGCCGACAACGCCGTCTGCTACACGGTGCAGAACGCCCTCAAGGACGAAGCACAGACCTTTGCACGCTATGTGCGCCAGCCTACTTCTGAAACCGAACAGGTCTATACCGCTGCCTGCGCTGCTGCCGAGCAGAGCCTTGCGGCCCTGCCCTTCGATTACGGTCGCATCGGCGAGGAACGCTATGCCCGTACATGGAACCTTTTGCAGGGGTACGCGGGCTACCGGCAGGAGCGGGATGCCTTTTTGCAGCTTTCGCCCTCGGCAGATACCTATATTGAACAGATGTACCATGTGATGGCACTGCAGGACTACCTTGCCGAGTATGCGCTGCGGCTGACACAGGCCACGCTGGAGCAGGAAAACTCCCTTTACAGCAGCACGGCGACCCACCTCCGGCATCTGCCGTGGCTGTATCTGGGGCTGTTCCTGACGGCGGCAGTGCTGGTGCTGCTGCTCATCCGGGTGCTGAGCCGCGCGGTGGTGCGTCCGCTGCTGCGGTTGGCACAGGCTTCCCGCAGCATTGCCGAGGGCGATCTTTCCGGCCCGGACCTTCCGGTGAAAAGCAGCGACGAGGTGGGGCGGCTGACGGGCACCTTCAACCAGATGAAGCACGCCATGGCGCAGCAGCTGACCACGCAGCAGGCCTTGCACCGGGAAGAGGTGCGGAACCTTGCGCTGGAAAAGGATCTGGAGCACACCCGGCTGGAGGTGCTCAAAAGTCAGGTGAATCCACATTTTTTGTTCAACACTCTGAACATGATCTCCTGCATGGCACGGCTGGAGGATGCTGCCACCACCGACCAGATGATCGTGCATCTGGGCAGTTTGTTCCGGCACAACCTGCGCACCAAGCGCCAGCAGATCACTCTGGAAGAGGAGCTGGACGGGCTGGAGGACTACATTTATTTGCAGCAGATGCGGTTTGACGGACGCATTACCGTAGAAAAAAGCATTCAGGTGCAGCCTGCGGCGGTTTGGGTGCCGTCCTTTATGCTGCAGCCGGTGGTGGAAAACGCTTACTCGCACGGGCTCAAGTCCTGCGAGGAAGGCGGACGCATCCTGCTGCGGGCATGGATGCAGGACAAGGTGCTGGTGCTCACGGTTGCGGACAACGGCAAGGGGATGACCCCAGAGGAGCTGGACGCCGTGCAAACTAAAATCACCCAGAGCGAGCAGACCGGTCGCAGCATCGGTCTTGGCAATATTTCTCGCCGCATCGGGATGCTGTATCCGGGCGGTAAAATGCAGGTATACAGCCGCGCAGGTCATGGCACCGTGGTGCGGTTTGAGCTCCCGCAAACGCAGCAGCCGGAAGAAAAGGAGGAGACGCTCTCGTGAAGTGCAAATTGCTGGTGGCAGAGGATGAATTGATCGAGCGCAAGGTGCTGTGCAGGACCTTGCAGAAGTATCTGGGAGATCTGCTCACCCTGTATGAAGCCAAAAACGGCAGAGAGGCTCTGGAAATTTTTGCCTGTGAAACGCCGCAGGTGGCTGTGCTGGACATTGAAATGCCGGGTCTCACCGGGCTGGAGGTGGCGCGCAAGATCCGCGAAACAGACAAAAACTGCGCTATCCTGTTCCTTACCGGCTTTGACAAGTTCGACTATGCGCGGCAGGCGATCTCTGTGCGGGCGATGGACTATCTGCTCAAGCCTTACAACGAGAAGGAGCTGGTATTCGCGGTAGAGGATGCCATCCGGCAGGTGTCGGTGCAGCTGCCTGCCCGCCCGGCACAGCCCCCTGCGCCTGCAGAGCCCCTCCGCCGGGAAGAGGACGAGGATATGCGCACCGCTATTATCCGTGCCGAGATCAGTCGCTTCATCGACGCCCACTATGGGGAGGATATCTCCATGCAGGATGCCGCCGCTGCGCTGCGCTACTCCGACGCCTACTTCTGCAAACTGTTCAAGCAATGCTTTAAGGTGAACTTTTCGGTCTACCTGAACGAATACCGGGTGAACAGGGCACGCCAGCTGATTTTGGACCCGCGCCTGAGCCTGAAGGATATCGGCGCTGCTGTAGGTTACAGCGACGCCAACTATTTTACAAGGGTGTTCAAGCGTCTGACCGGTCAGACCCCTTCGGAATACCGCATAGCCGCAGCAGAAAAAGCGATAGAAGGATAAATCGGATACAAAAGAAGCACTCGTTCTTTCCCGCCTGTCAGCGGGAGAAGAACGAGTGCTTCTTGGTTTTTGCCAGTTTCTTTCGTCTGCAAAACACAAAAATTGTACTTGGATACAACAAAGATAAAATCGTGCTGCGTTTCACAAAATAATCCGGTTTCGCAAAAATGAACAAGTTGTTAAAATAAAATCATAAAAAAACGCGAAAAGAGAGGATGCCATTCATGAAGAGAAGAACGTTTCTGTCGCTGATGGGCGCAGCGGCACTGACCAGCAGCATGATGCTTACCGGCTGCGGCGCCGGCTCCGATGACGACCGCAAGATCGTGCGCATCGGTCATGTGCAGTCCCAGACCCACCCGGATCATCTGGGGCTGGAAGCCTTTGCCAACTATATCAACGAGAAGCTGGGCGACAAGTACCGCGTGGAGGTGTATCCCAGCGAGCTGCTGGGCTCCCAGACCGAAATGGTGCAGCTGACCCAGACCGGTGCCATCGACTTTGTGGTGGCGTCCACTGCCATCATGGAGACCTTTAGCTCCCAATACCAGATCTTCAACCTGCCTTACCTGTTCTCCAGCGTAGAAGCCTACCACGAGGCCATGGACGACCCCGAGGTGACAGACCCCATTTTCAAGACCACTTCCAAGGCCGGTCTGGAAACGGTGGCGTGGCTGGATGCCGGTACCCGCAACTTCTACACCATCAAGACCCCCATCAACCAGCCCTCCGACCTGAAGGGTCTGAAGATCCGCGTGCAGCAGTCGCCCACCAACGTGGAAATGATGCGTCTGCTGGGCGGCACGGCTACGCCCATGGGCTTCGGCGATGTGTACACTGCGTTGCAGGCCGGTATTCTGGACGGTGCCGAGAACAACGAGCTGGCTCTGACCGATAACGGTCACGGCGATATCTGCAAGTATTACTCCTACGATATGCACCAGATGGTGCCGGATCTGCTGGTGGCGAACTACGCCTTCCTGAACGAGCTCAGCGACGAGGAGCGCGCGATCTTTGAGGAGGGCTTCCAGATCGTGAAGAGCACCGAACAGGATGCCTGGGAGGATGCTGTGACTGAGGCGAAAGACAAGGCAGAGAACGAGCAGCACGTCAACTTTATTTACCCGGACACTGCACCGTTCCAGGAGGCCATGGCTCCCCTGCACGATTCCGTGCTGGCAGCAAACCCGGAGCTGCAGCCCATTTATGATCTGATCCAGCAGCACAACGCTGCCCATACTGCGGACTGAGGAGGAGCATCATGGAAAAACTGAGAAATACCCTGAACAAGGTGCTCAACCTGCTGGCAGGTCTGAGCATGACGGTCATGGTGGTGCTGACCACCTATCAGGTCATCGTGCGTTATATCTTCAACTCTCCCTCCACATGGTCGGAAGAGCTGGTGGGTTATCTGTTCGGCTGGAGCACCATGCTGGGTGCCACCATCGTCTCCGGCGAGCGCGGTCACATGAACATTCCCGTGCTGGTGGATCGGTTCAACCCCACCATGCGCAAGGCGTTCCACATTTTTGCCGAGGTCATCGCCTTCCTCTTCTCTGCGACCATTCTGGTGTTCGGCGGTTTTCAGGTGTCCCAGCTGGCTATGGGACAGCAGACCTCCTCGCTGGGCGTTGCCGTGGGCGTGTTCTACTGGGTCATGCCCATCTGCGGCGTGATCATTCTGGTGTATTCCGTGCTGAACATTATCGGCATCGCCAACGGCTCCATTTGTCTGGATACCCCGGAGGATGCAGACTTTGCAAAGGTGGAAGCCGAAATGGCTGCCGATGCTGACAAGGAAAACAAGGAGGACTAAGCTGTGGCAATTCAAGCGTTACTCGTAATTCTGGCAGTGCTGCTGGTGCTGCTGTTCCTCGGCGTGCCTATCTCGTACGCCATTGCAGTCTCTTCCCTGACTGCCATCCTTTCTTCCATTGATCTGAATGTGGCCGTGCTGACCGCTGCCCAGCGCACCTTTGTGGGCATGAGCAAATTCAGCCTGACCGCCATCCCGTTCTTTATCCTGGCGGGCAACATCATGAATCAGGGCGGCATCGCCAAGCGTCTGGTGGATTTTGTCATGGCTATTCTGGGCAAGCTGCCCGGCGCACTGCTGGTGACCAACATCGGCACCAATGCTCTGTTCGGTGCCATCTCCGGCTCTGCATCCGCTGCGGCTGCTGCCGTTGGCTCCATGATCCGCGACGGTGCCGACGAGCAGGGCTACGACCCCGCCGTGACCGCTGCCACCAATGCCGCTTCCTCCTGCTCCGGTTTGCTGATCCCGCCGTCCAACGCCCTGATCACCTACTCTCTGGCATCCGGCGGCACCTCTGTGGCTGCGCTGTTCATGGCAGGTTACATTCCCGGCATCATCTGGGCACTGTGCTGCTGCGTGGTGGGTGTGCTGCTGGCGATCAAGCTGGGATATAAGGGTACGCCCGGCAAATTTGACTGGAAAAATCTCGGCGTCTGCACCCTGCGTGCTCTGCCTTCTCTGTCCCTGATTATCGTGGTCATCGGCGGCATCATCGGCGGTGTGTTCTCTGCCACCGAGGGCTCTGCCATTGCCGTTGTCTATGCGCTGGTGCTGGCTTTCTGCTACCGTTCCATCAACCTGAAGAGCCTGTGGAAGATCATCGTGGACTCTGCCAAGATGTCCGGCATGGTGGTGTTCCTTGTGGGTGTTTCCAACATTCTGGGCTGGGTCATGGCCTTTTTGCAGATCCCGGATGCTGTGGCGGCAGCCCTGCTGAGCCTGACCAGCAATAAGTACATCATTCTGCTCATCATGAACGTGATCCTGCTGGTGTCCGGCACCTTTATGGATGTGACCCCCGCCATCCTCATCTTCACCCCGCTGTTCCTGCCCATCTGCCAGAGCTTTGGCATGAGTACCATCCAGTTCGGTCTGATCCTCGTGTACAACCTGTGCATCGGCAACATCACCCCGCCCGTGGGCAACGCCCTGTTCGTGGGCATCAAGGTGGGACGCACCTCGCTTTCCAAGGTCATGCCGTATATGCTTATGTACTATGTGGCCATCATCGGCGGTCTTCTGCTGGTCACCTTTATCCCGGCAGTGTCTATCGCACTGCCGCAGGCAATGGGTCTGATGTAACTGAGACATTCCCTTCTTCTCCTAAAAAGGCGGTGCCTGCTTTGCGGCGGGCACCGCCTTTTCTTGTCTCTTGCACAAAGGCACTCCTGTGCGCTATACTATCTGCAAAGGGAGGGTGATACCATGCGCAGACGGACTTTTTTAGCCGGGCTGGGCTTTGCTGCCTTGCAGCTGGCAGGCTGTGGAGCAAAGCCGCAGACCACACCGGACTATGTGCTGACCTATGCTGACAACCAGCCCGCCGGGTACCCCACCACGCAGGGCGCACAGTATTTTGCGGACCTTGTGCAGCAGCAGACCGGGGGTAAGGTGGTCATTCAGGTCAAAGCAAACGGCGAGTACGGCTCGGAAGAGCAGGTGTGGGAACAGCTTGCCATTGGCGGCGTAGATTTTGCGCGTGTGTCACTTTCGGTGGTCACAGACGATCTGCCACAGCTCAATGTACTGCTGCTGCCGTATCTCTACCGGGATGCCGACCACATGTGGCGTGTGCTGGACGGCAGCATCGGGGCAGAGTTTTTGCAGGACTTTACCGCACAGGGACGGGTGGGTCTGAGCTGGTACGATGCGGGTGCCCGCTCGTTCTATGCCCGTCAGCCGGTGCGCAGCCTGAACGATCTGCAGGGCAAAACCATCCGCGTGCAGGATTCGCAGATCGTGATCGACATGATCCGCCTGCTGGGTGCGGTGCCGGAGACCACGGCGTACAGCGACGTGTACTCGGCGCTTGAGACCGGGCAGATCGATGCCGCCGAGAACAACTGGCCTGCCTACTATTCCATGGAGCACTACAAAGTGGCGCAGTACTATATGGCGGATGCGCACAGCCGCGTACCGGAGGTGCAGCTGGCTTCTGGTCGCACATGGGATGCACTGCCGGAGGAATACCGGCAGACCCTGCAAGCGTGCGCCCGGGCATCGGCGCAGTACGAGCGCCAGCTCTGGGCACAGGAGGAAACAGCTGCCCGCAAGGCAGCCCTTGCAGGCGGCTGCATCGAGCTGCCACTGCCCGAAGAAGAAATGCAGAACTTCCGGCAGCTTGTACAGCCGCTGTACCGGAAATATTGTGCCGACTATCTGCCGCTGGTGGAAGAGATTCAGACCGAGTGACAACCAAAACGGGGACGACTCAAGAAAAGGGCTCGCAGCTTTGAAGTCGTCCCTGACAAAGGGTACCGTTTAAAAAGCGGGCAACCTTTTTGTGGTTGTCCGCTGAAGGGATGGATCGTTTTCGTTACTTGATGGGCGGGAACTTGTCGGGGCGAGGCCCCTCCATCTTGCTGCCGCAAGACCGTTCGGTCGCTTGAAAGCCCCACCGGGGCTTTCATTGTTCCGCTGCGCTCCACAAACGGGAACTTGTCGGGGCGAGGCCCCTCCATCTTGCTGCCGCAAGACCGTTCGGTCGCTTGAAAGCCCCACCGGGGCTTTCATTGTTCCGCTTCGCTCCACAAACGCGAACTTGGCAAGCAATTATTTGTCCTTTTCCAAAGAGGTAATGATTGCAGACCCCATTACAACAATTGCAAGAATTGGACCGAGTTGAGACCAGTTCATTATTTCAGCTCCAAATACAGTGCCAAGGTATCCCAAGATAATAGCAACAATGGAAGAAATAGCTGCTTTTTTCATATAGTCACACTCATTTACAAATTAGAATCGTTTACTTCTTCATCTTAGGCGCAATAAGCAGCACTACTGTCACAAGAAAATATAAACCATACAGCAACCAAGTAATGGTATTGTTCCAAGGGAAACTCATTTCTGGATGGTTCAATGCAAACACTATAAATACAATAGCTATAATCAGCATTATTAAACCGAGAATCCTTGATATACTCTTTTTCATGCAAAGCACCTCCTCGTCAAACTGGAACTTACCACTGTGATTTCGTATTAAATAATCCGGTTACTTACTTCGATACTCTTTCAACAGTCGGCGTCTTGCTCTCCAATCCGATTTCACTCTCTTCCGCAACTCTATAATTAGTAACATCTATTGAATACATATAATCCGAAATATCTGGATTTTCCTCATCAGCCGGAAGTTCAACTTCAAATGTCTTGAACTCAAACACATAAGACGTTCCTTCAACAAGTTTTCCAGTCAAGTCTTCCTGAAAGCGAAGTAAAAATGGTCTATCCTGAAAGAAGTGAACTACGGCAATCGTTTTGCCCGGAAGCGCATAGTAATCCGGCAAGAGTTGCTCAACGGTAGCTGTAAAAGCCCCCGAAAACTGCGCAAAGCACTTTTTATTTTCGGTCATTTGTTGCTTTCCATCATTATACCCAGCCTCGTAGCCAGCCGTATAACCTTCTTCGTAGTTCGCATCATGCGTATCTGAACTTTGATCATCATTTCCACAACCAACCAATGAAAGTACCAGCACAAGACAAAGAACTATTGCAATAATCTTTTTCATACTGTTTCCTCCATCAAATTCCGAGTTATCCCCCTCAGTATACCTCGCTTTTCCTCTGCGGCAAGGTGTGCACTTACACCTCGCCTGCAAACTTCATGCCCCAGCTCATGCGGGTGTCGTACATCAGACGGGTCAGGGCAAGGCTGTCCTGCGGGGTGTAGTGGTCGCTGCCGGTACGCCCCTGCTTTACGCAGCGGCTTGCTTCCCGGATCTCATACTCAAAGCCGTTGATGTCCACCGGGCAGCGGATGACCTCCGGCGCTTTGCCCTCCACTTCCAGCGTCAGGGTCTCGGCGTGCTGGAAATCCGGCAGGAAAATACTGCCCTTGGTGCCAAGGATGCGGGCATTGCGCTCCAGCTCCTGCCCGATGGTCTGGACAGACTCCGCCTTGCAGCCGCCGGAGTAGGTCAGCACAAGGCGGCTGTAATCGTCGGTGCCGTACTCGTTGATGTGCACCTCTTTGGTCTCCACCTTCTCCGGGTCTTTCCCGGTGAGGATGCGCAGAAAGCCCAGATTGTAGATGCCGATATCCAGCAGCGCACCGCCGCCCAGACCGGAATCAAACTTGCGGTCTTTCCGTGCACCGGAGGCAACAAAGCCGTACTGACAGGTGATCTGCTTCAGCTCCCCGATGGTGCCAGCCGCAAGGATCTGGCGCAGGCGGTCGTACAGCGGCAGCAGCCAGATCCAGAATGCCTCCATGAGAAAGAGGTGCTTTTCCTCCGCCAGACGGTACAGCTGCTGCGCCTGTTCCGGGTCGATGGTAAAGGGCTTTTCGCACAGAACGTGCTTGCCCTGCTCCAAGCAGAGCTTGCAGTTTTCGTAGTGCAGGGTGTTGGGGGTGGCGATATAGATCGCCTCCACCTCCGGGTCGGCGGCGAGGGCTTCGTAGGAGTCATAGCAGCGGGGGATGCCGTACTGCTGTGCAAACGCCTGTGCGCTTTCCATGTGCCGTGAGCCCACGGCAACAAGCTGCTCCCCTTCTGCACCCATCTGTTCCACCGTAGACGCAAACTTTTTGGCAATGGTGCCGGTGGCTAAAATTCCCCACTTCATAAGTATACCTCCCATTTTATGGCTTTGGATTTACTGTGTTCAGTATACCATGCTTTTCCCTTGCGGAAAAGATTCCGCACCTAGGAAGCCCTGTTTTTCTGCCAAAAAACACCGCCGCCAAACAAAACCCTTGCATTTTTTGCCCCAGCCGTTATACTGAAAGAAAAAGGTGTCTTGACACATCTGCTTGGGAGGTACCCTGTATGAAATTTCTGATCGTTGTGGATATGCAAAACGACTTTATCACCGGCTCGCTGGGCACAAAAGAAGCCGAAGCCATCCTGCCGAAGGTGCTGGAAAAGATCCGCACCTACCGCCCGGAGCAGATCTTTGTCACCCAGGATACCCACCCGGACAACTATCTGGAGACCAACGAGGGTCGTCATCTCCCGTTAGTCCACTGCATCGCCGGCAGCGAGGGGCACGCCTTGAATCCGCTGGTGGCAGAGGCGCTGGAGGGCGTGCCTGCAGACCACTTTATCTGCAAGCCCACCTTTGGCTCCACCCTGCTGGCAGAAAAGCTCAAGACCGCCGCCGGGTCTTCCACCCCGGAGATTGAGCTGGTGGGTCTGTGCACCGGCATCTGCGTGCTGTCCAATGCCATCCTGTGCAAGGCGACCTTCCCGGAAAGCGATGTTTCCGTGGACGCTGCCTGCTGTGCCTGCGTCACGCCCCAGTCCCACGATACGGCACTTTCTGCCATGAAGCTGTGCCAGATCGAGATCAACAACCAGGGCAGCGAGCCTTGGAGAGAGTGAGCCCTGCTTAGCGTTCGAGAGAAGGTGCCAACATGAAACATCGCATTGTGACGGCTGCGCAGATGAAGGAAATTGAACGAGCCGGGGATGCCCACGGTCTGCCCTACCTGCAAATGATGGAAAACGCCGGGCTGGCTGCTTACGCCGAACTACAAAAGCAGTTCCCACATCCCGGCAGGCTGCTGGTGGTCTGCGGAAGGGGCAACAACGGCGGCGATGGGTTCGTGATTGCCCGCGCCGCGGCAAAAGATGGCTGGAATGTGACCGTTTTTCTTGCCGAGGGCGAGCCGAAAACTGCTGACGCCATCCGCAATTTTGAGCGTCTGCACTCCCTGTCGGTGCACATCTGCGACGACGGTTCCGTACCGGAAACCCAGCGCTTTGATGCTGCTGTGGATGCCCTCTACGGCACCGGGTTCCATGGTGAACTGTGGCCTTCCGGTCTTGCTGCCTGCGGGCTGATACGCCGTCTTCACAAGGGCGGTGCCTTTGTGCTTGCCGTAGACCTGCCCAGCGGCATCAATACGGATACCGGCGAGGTTGCCGAGGGTGCTGCCCATGCGGATCTGACCGTAACCTTCGACAGCTATAAACCGCTGCATATCGCAAAAACTTCTGCGCCCCTGTGCGGAAAAATCGTCTGCGCCGACATTTGCATCCGGGATGAATGGCACCCGGAGTTTTGACGAGGGCTTGCCGCTGCGGAAAAGATACCGGGAAACAAAACTTACCCCGGAGGGCTTGTTACAGCTCTCCGGGGTCAGATTCTTATGTGCCGGCAACCTCACATTTTGCGCTCAAGGTTCTACCGGAACAGTTCATACGCTGCCCGCATCAGAGATTTTACCTCCATGCAGGCAGGTCCATTGTGAACCTTTCCAACTCCCGCACAAGAAACAAACGCCGCCAGTGTTCGACAGACGCAAATAGAATGTTCATTCATTTCATTTTATCCTTCCCGCTGCTCCACGATCTCCAGACTGTCCCGCCCGACATGGCAAAGCAGGAACAGCACCCTCACGCCTGCGGCTTTTGCTTCGGTCAGCGCTGTGCCAAATTCCGGCTGTGTACCAACATTCGGTCTCACCTCAGCGATGCCTTCCATCTGAATCACAAATGCCACTGCGCACCGATACCCTGCCCGCTGCGCCTGCGCTAACTCATGCAAGTGCTTCACACCCCGTTCGGTGGGTGCATCCGGGAAATAACCGATGCCGCCCACTTCCAATGTGCAGCCTTTGACTTCCAGCAGGTATTTCTGTTCGCCCTTTTCCATGTAAAAATCGATGCGGGATCTGCCGTAAGCAAACTCTGGTCTGACAAGGTCAAACCCTTGCTTGGAAAGCCATTCTCCTACCACCTTGTTGGGTGCCTGACTGTCCATGTTGACCCAGCCAAGTCCCTGCTTGTGGACCGCCACAAGGTCGTATTTTGTCTTGCGTTTGGGGTTATCCGATACTTCCAGACGCACCGCCACACCGGGCAGCAGCAGTTCCTTGCACCGCCCGGTGTTTTTGACATGGACAGTTTCCACCGTGCCATTCACGTCTACATGGGAAATAAAACGGTTGGGGCGGTCAAGAAAAATGCCGTCCACGATTTCTCTGTATTTCAATGTTTACTCCATTTTTGTCTGATATACCTGCTCCAGAACCATTGGCTACAACCCAAACAAGGCTCCTGCAAGCGTTCAACCACTGGCAGGAGCCCGTTTATTTCTTAAAGTTTCGTCATCCACAGACCATGCAGGTTGCAGTAGGCGTAGACCGCCACCGGCTTTTCGCCGCCCAGCTCAAACACCGCCTTGGGTGCCTGACCGGGGGCGAGGGTGCGGAGCTGTCCGCCGTTTTCGGTCTCCACAAAGAGCCACTGGATGTGGTGCACATCCACCATAGGGTGCTCCACTGCACCCACCGTAACTGTGAGGGTACTGCCGGAAAGCTCTGCCACCGGCAGATGCTTTTCGCCGCTGGCTTCCACCGTGTTGGGGAGCAGCTCCTTCATCTTTTCGCCGCAGCAGACCAGCGGGACCCCTGTGTTGTGGATGGTGGTGACCAGGTTGCCACAGTGCTCACAGATATAAAACTTTGCCTTCATATTAAAAATCCTCCATCGGAATGTTGTTGGTGTTTCCTGTGACTACATGATAACATTTCCTAGTTAGTTTTTCTGTGATCGGGTCACGCAAGGCAGCCCTGTACTGTGGGGATGCCCTCAGCTCCCCATGGCGAGGAGCGCCAGCACGACCACCACCGCAATGGCGATGAGGCAGCCGCAGCCGCTGCCATCTCCACCGCCGCCGCCATTGTTGTGACCGCCGCCAGACGAACCGCTGAAGTTACGGTTGAACGCTGTCATGTACTGGGCATAGCCCGTGGAGCCCTTGCCGAAATAGCCGTAATCACCGTTTGCCATTGTGTTTTCCTCCGTCCGAAGTGTGTTTTGCTTCTTCTGGGGTCATTTTACCGAAAGAGATGTCCCATAAACATCTCTTTCAGCTTTTCTTATCATCTCATTCTTCCCCGATTCCCAGATACACATCAATGTCCATGATGCCCTCCCCGCTGATTTCCACCAGATCTTCAAAGGGCACTACGGTGTCACCCACCTGCAAGGTGTGGAACACCGGGTCGATGCGGTCTGCTTTTCCGGTCAGGGTGATGTAGTTGCCCACTGCCGGAACCTCCGGGTGGGCGGTGTCCTCCTTGAAGTACCGCACCGTGATGGTCATGCCCTTGGTGACCTGCATCAGCCGATCAGACAGAGCCGACATTTCCTCCTCGGTCAGAATGCGCTTGGTCACTCGCTCGGTGCGCTGCTTTTCTGCGGCAAGCTGCTCATCATAACCCCGCAGCGGAGAGAAGGGCGAGAAAATTTTGGCACGGTTTTGAAGGGTCATGCGGGGGTGTTTGCGGAGAGATTCTTCGGTCTGGGGGCGTTCCATCTCTAGGATGTCCCCGTACTTTTGGGCGGTCTCCCGCCCGATTTTGCTATTTCTGTAGTTTTCCATCTGAATCTCCCGCCGAACCTCCTGCACTGTGCCCGCCGATCTGCGCATTGCGCTGGCGCATGGTGGCACCTTCTTCGTAGCTGCTGGCTTTCAGCACGGCGTTTTTACCGTACTTGTTCTTGATACCCAGCATGGCTTGCTGGAGTTTTTTCTCCTTTTCCAGCTTCTTGGTGTCGGTGAAAAAATCCACCTGATAGATACCCTCGTCCGGGGTGACCTTGTTGGCATTGATGGTGATGCGCCGCACCGTCAGTGCCGGGTCGGTGATGCGCTCAAACAGCTTTGCGCTTTCGTTGATGAGGGTGCTGCCCAGATTGGTGGGAGCATCGAACCGGACGGTGCCGTGTGCTGCCTTGGGGATAACTCTGCCGTAGCGGTCAGTCTGGGTCAGACCACGATAGCCGCCCTTGTCCACGTTCTCCCTATCGTAGCCTATCTCCAAGGTGATGGATTCCGTCACCAGCTTCTTTTCGGTGAGCCGGAACATCAGAATCTCTGCCATCTCCCGGACAATGAGCTTTGCCTTATCGTTGGGGTATGGGCAGGTCAGCACCTGCCCCTCGCTGATGCTGTTGGTGCTGGGCTTGTAGCTTTTGATCTGCTCCATGCCGCAGGGTTCATAGCCCCATGCGTGGTCTATGAGAATTTCCGCATCCACGCCGAAAATCTCATACAGACGATCTTCTCCGTGGATGGAAAACCGCGCCAAGTCCCCCATGGTGTAGATGCCGTGGGATTCCAGCTTTTTCACTGTGCCGGGGCCTGTCATCCAGAAATCCGTCAAGGGACGGTGGTTCCACAGCAGATACCGATAGGATTGCTCATCTAGCTCCGCAATGCGGACACCATCCTTGTCCGCAGGGATGTGCTTGGCAACTATGTCCATCGCCAGCTTTGCAAGGTAGAGGTTGGTGCCGATGCCTGCCGTTGCGGTGATGCCGGTGTTGTACAGCACCTCTCGCACCATGGTAATTGCCAGCTGTCGGGCGCTCATGTGGTAATAGGGCAGATAGCCCGTCACGTCAATGAAAACTTCGTCGATGGAGTAGGGGTAAATATCTGCCGGGGACACATATTTGAGGTAGGTCTTGTAGATTTGGGTGGACACATCCAGATACCGCTGCATCCGGGGCGGCGCAACGATGTAGCTCAGCCCCAGCGCCGGGTCTGCGTTCAAGGCGTTGGCATCGAAAGAGGTGCTGGCAAAGTGGTACTTGCCATCTTCTCCCCGGACTGCCTTTTTCTGCCGGATGGCAGTTTGCAACCGCTGGGCGTTGACCTCCCGGACGCGCTGGACGGCTTCAAACAGCCGCGCTCTGCCGGGTATCTTATATGCCTTTAAGGAGGGCGATACTGCAAGGCAGATGGTCTTTTCAGTGCGGGATGCGTCCGCTACCACCAGATTCGTGGTCAGGGGGTCCAGATGACGGTCTACGCACTCCACCGAGGCATAGAAACTTTTCAGGTCGATTGCCAGATAAGTGCGCTGCGCTGCCATACTTCAGACCCCCCTTGCACAAGATACAACCATTTATCTTATTATAATAAATCTTTACGCTGTTTTCAAGATGTGATAGCTATTTTATATATGATTCAGACAACAAAAAAGAGTGACAGCATTTCAAGCCGAAACACTGTCACTTCTTTATAGGGCGGCTGCCCTGTTTAATATAAGATCCTCGAAACGTGATGTTCCTGTTTGCCCAGATACAGCTCCACGATCATCCGTCCGTTTTCGGTATTGCAGAGGTCCTCTTTGCAATAGCCGCAGAGCTTTCCGTCTGCCTGTGCCACATAGCGGCGCAGCGGCTGTTGGAGTTCCTGCGGGATGCTGCTCCACGGGATCACATAGCTCATGCCGGTGTCCCCTACATCCACGATGCAGGCTCGGTCGCTGTCCTCCTCCGATAAAATCAGCTCCACCTGAAACACATCCGCAAAGGGTGCGCCCTGATACTGGGCTTTTTCCCGCCTGCGCTGGGTGCGCAGGTCGGACAGGGCGGCGTTCAGTTCCGCCTCCGGCACATCGGTCTCGTACAGCAGAATGTGCAGCTGCTGCTCTGCCGCCTCGCTTCCACGCTCCCTGTCGGGCGGCAGGGTCACGTCTGCATGGATGGCGCAGCCAGGCAAGCATCTGCTAACGCTCTGCCTCCACCTCCTGCGGTGTTTTCGGCTCCGGGGCAGGTAGATTTTCGGTATCCGGCACAGCGTCCGGCAAGGGCTTTTCCGGCGCAGCAGCGGCTTTCTTCGCTGTTTCATGGGGCGGCTTTGCCTCCGCAGCAGGGGCTTTCGGTCTATCTGCCGTGGATGCCGATGCCGTCTTTGCCGCCGCTTTCGGCGCAGACGATGCCGACCGCTGCTTTTTGGGCTGTGCTGCATCTGCGGTTTTCGAGGCGGCTTTTGCAGGTTCAGTGCGATCGCTTCTTGTGCCGGAATCATAGGACGGTCGGAACTCGTTTCCGGTACGGCGATAGTACCGTCTGCCCACCTGTTCCCTGCTTTTCTTCACGCCTTCGTAGATCCACGCAAAGATCATGTACCGGGTAAGCGTGTCCCAAAAACTGTTGTGCCGACAGCGCCCCTTGCGGTTTTTATGGCGGCGGCGGGAGTTGTGGTACGCCAGCGACATGGTCTCAAAAACCAGAAAGCCGCACACAAAGCCCATGCCGGCAAACAGCTTTTTCCAGAAGTTCATTCCTCGCACCTCCCGAAGTGTGTTTTGCTTCATCTGAGGTCATTTTACAGGAAGATGTGTCCATTAAACGACTCTTTATTGCTGCTCATCACTTCCGTATTGGTCAGACCTGCCTGAGCACGGCAAATCACCGTCCGGCGAATCACTTCCGGCGCAACAGCTTTAACGTCCTCGTTGGCGCTGATCACAACTGCCGGATAATTTACCAGATGCTCTGCAATGCCAAAGTGATCATTTTTGATGGTTTCAATTGCATGCTGCTTGAACCGGTCATTCGTCAAGTCGTCCACAATGATCGGTGCTCCATGCTCTGAACATGTCCGTAAAAAGTAGACAATAGACAAAAAGCCTCCCCGTGTAGGATAATAGAACTACACGAGGAGGTTTTGCTATGCCCAGAAAATATGTAAAGATCGACGAATATGGAAAAGAAATTTTAGAATTAAAACGCGAAGGTAAAACGAATCGGGAAATCGCCCAGAAGTTAGGAGTAGACAGGAAGTGCATCAGAAACTGGGTGTTTCGGTTCAATCGACAGCAACGAAAGCTGGCGGCAGGTATCAAGCTGCGTCCAAAAGGCAGACCACAGAAGGACGCTCAGCCAAGAGATATTGTAGCAGAGCAAGCATATGGGATCAATCGATTGAAAATGGAGAATACCATTCATCTTGCAATGAAGTCTGGGAAAACAGAAAGTCGCCGGGAATTGCACCTCCACAGCGACCAAGGGTTCCAATACACCTCACAAGCATATTTTAACCTGACTAAAAAATACGGCATTTTGCCGGCTATGTCAAGGCGTGGAAACTGCTATGACAGTGCGTTGGCTGAAAACTTTTTCGTAATCCTCAAAACAGAGTGCATCTACCGACACGAGCCGCAAGCTTTTGAGGAAGCCAACAAGACGATCGATGATTACATTTACATCTACAACCACGAACGCATCCAACTAAAAAGATGCGAGGATGCCTCCCAAAACAAGAGATTTCCTCGGTGGTTCGCTATAACAATTATTGGAAGGGTCAGTTGTTGATATATGCCGCCCTTTCCTGTATACTGTTCTTGTTGTATCTGGTTCGTTGCAGTTTCCGCTTACAACAAAAAATGAGATAGGCAACCCCTTTGGGGGAAGTCTATCTCATTTTTTCGTTGGGGCTATTTTGCAGCAGCCCCCTTTATAACAACCCTGCCTTACAGTTTGGGAGAAACGCTTAGTGCTTCAGCTCCAGCAGCGCATCGCCCTGCTTTACGGTGCCACTGGCTTTAGCCATGACAGCGGCATAGTCATCGGTATTGCAGACAATGAGCGGCGTGGTCACGGGATAGCCTTCGGTCTTAATGGCTTCCAGCTCAAAACGGATCAACGGCTGACCTTTCTTCACCTTGTCGCCCTCGTTGACGAGGTAGGTAAAGTGCTTGCCACCCAGCTTGACTGTATCGATGCCGATGTGCATCAGCAGTTCGGCACCGTCAGCCGTGGTCATGCCCACGGCATGGTGGGTCTCAAAGGTGGAGGAGATCTCACCGTCAGCAGGTGCCACCAGTTCACCGTCGGTGGGCTCAATGGCAATGCCGTCCCCCAGTGCACCGCTGGCAAAGGCTTCATCCTTCACATCTGCCAGCGGCACTACAGTGCCGTTCAGGCAGGCAGACAGCACGGTATCCTTTGCTGCGGGTGCCGCCGGGGCGGGTGTTGCGGTCGCCGCCGGGGTCTTAGGTGCATTTTCCAGATAATCTTCCAGCTTTGCCTTGATGACGGCAACTTTGGGACCGTACACCACCTGCACACCGTTGCCCTTGCAGATGACGCCGGAAGCACCGGAAGCCTTGAGCACATCCTGCCGGACCAGCGCAGCGTCCTTGACGGTGCAGCGCAGGCGGGTTGCACAGCAGTCCACGTCGGACAGATTAGCGGCACCGCCCAGACCTTCCACGATCAGGGCGCTGACCGGATCATCCCCTGCGGGGGCGGTGCTGCTGGAAGCGGCGCTGCGGGCGTTCACGTCCGCACGGGTGTACAGCTTGACTTCCTCGGCATCATCTCGGCCCGGGGTCTTGTAGTTAAACTTGGAGATCATAAAGCGGAAAATGATGTAGTACAATACAAAATACACCGCACCGACCACGACCACCCACACCCAGTGGGTCTTGGCGTTGCCCTGCATCGCACCGAACAGCACCAGGTCGATGAGACCGCCGGAGAAGGTCATGCCCACGCCCACATTCAGGATGTGCATGAGCATGAAGGACAAGCCCGCCAGCACGCAGTGCACGGCGTACATGGGCAGTGCCACAAAGATAAAGGTAAATTCCAGCGGCTCGGTGATGCCGGTGAGGAAGGCGGTCAGGGCAGCAGACAGCAGCAAGCCGCCTGCCGCCTTTTTCTTTTCCGGCTTGGCACACTGGTACATAGCCAGCGCTGCGCCGGGCAGACCGAACATCATAAAGGGGAACTTACCTGCCATGAAACGGGTAGCGCTGACCGAGAACACCGTGGTGGACTTGGAAGCCAGCTCGGCAAAGAAGATGTTCTGTGCGCCGGTCACAGTGACGCCGTCGATGATGGCGGTGCCGCCCACAGCGGTCTGCCAGAACGGCATATAGAACACATGATGCAGTCCAAAGGGAATCAGCGCACGCTCCAGCAGACCGTAAATAAAGGTGCCTGCGTAGCCGGAAGCCAGCACCAGTGCACCCAGCGCGGCAATACCGCTCTGCACCACCGGCCAGATATAGAACATGGCAATGCCGACCACCAGATACACGATGGAACTGACGATGGGCACGAAGCGGGTGCCACCAAAGAATGCCAGCACTTGCGGCAGCTCGATCTTATAGAACTTGTTGTGCAGCGCCGCCACGCCCAGACCGACCACGATGCCGCCGAACACACCCATCTGCAGGGTGGTGATGCCCAGCATGGTGGTGGTGGAGTTGGCAGGCATTGCTTCTACGCCGCCTGCCGCATTGATCATGGCTTGAATGGCTGTATTCATGATGATATATGCCACTGCACCGGACAGTGCCGCCACCTCTTTTTCCTTGCGCGCCATGCCGATGGCGACGCCCATGGCGAACAGCAGCGCCAAATTGTTGAACACGGCGCTGCCGGTCTGGCTCATTACGTCCAGAATGGTGTAGATCAGGGTACCGGGGTGGATGACGCTGTTCAGACCATATGCCGCCAGCATGGTTTCGTTGGTGAACGAGCTGCCGATACCCAGCAGCAGACCCGCTACAGGCAGCAGTGCAATGGGCAGCATAAAGCTGCGTCCCACGCGCTGCAGCACGCCAAAGATCTTGTCTTTCATCTTCAGTTCTCCTTTTCTCAAGTTCGTATCCAGCATATATATCCACACAGGAAAAACCTGTGGAGAATCAAGGGTGAAGCAAGAAAGCTTATTTCCCCATCCGGATCCGTTTCAGATGGATCGTAAGGAACACCAGTTCCTCGTCCGAAAGCTCCTTGTGCCAGGTGTTGCGCACATACTCCGCAATGCGGCAGGCGCATTTGTAGTGTTCGCTGCAATTGCGGGCGATCAGGGCGCGGAACACTTCGTCGTGGGTATCGTTTTCCTGCTCCTGTTTTCCTTGAAATACGCGCTGCGCAAAAAAGCGCAAATGTACTGTAAAGCGGCTGAAATCCAGTGCATCCCGGTCAAAATGGCAGTTGTAAAAGTATTCCACTACCTGCACGCAGCCATCCACAAAGCGGGTGACATCGTTCACCACGCTCATGGTGGTGTTGAGCTCTGCGTTGACGATGTGCAGCGCAATGAAGCCACCCTCATCGTCCGAAAGGTCTGCATGGCAGCGCTGGCGGATGGCGGCAAGGCACTCCATGCCAAGGCGATACTCTTCCGGGTAGAATTCCCGAATGGGAGCCATCAGCGGGTTGGAAAAGCGAATCCCCTGTTCGCTGCGCTGGATGGCAAAACTGATGTGGTCTGCCAGCGTGATGAGCAGACTCTCGTTCAATGGGTAGTTCACTCGGCTGCGGATCATTGCCACCAGCTCATCGGTGAGCAGAAGATGCTCATAGGGGATCTGTTCCAAAAGTTCCACCAGCTTCTGCTGCACGGCAGGGCTGGTCATGCGGTAGCTGCGCTCCACGGTTTCAGCATCGATTTTATAGCCCGGCTTAACGCCAAAGCCCAGACCACGCCCGGTGACGATCAGCTCACAGCCCGTGGGGTCCACCACGCGCAGAATGTTGTTGTTGATTGGTTTTTTGACGGTATATTGCATTGTTTCTCCTCCTCAAGTTGAAAAAAGCAATAAAAAAGACCATCCTCGACACAGCAAACATACCGAAGGCTGAAACACGCTTTCGGCTTGTGCTATGCAGAGTTGGTCTAGCCCGCCAAACGGTAACAATCCAACGACGCTGCTCACGTACAATTTTCTTTTTGTAAAGCACGAACAAACCAAGCACTTAAATAACGATTTATTCTGTGCTTGATTACAATACCATATTCTTTGTGGAGTGTCAAGATAGAAACGGGTTTCTTTTTCACTTTGTCAATTTTGCCTAAACTTAGGTGATTTTCTACAGCAGATTGACAAGTAAGAATATTCCTTTTTTGCTTTATATGTGCAGTTGTTTTCAATCGAGATCATTGCGGAGAAAGCTGTGCCCCATCTTGTAACCCATCACCTTCACAAAAAACGGTCAAGAATTGCTGTCCTATACACAAAAAAGCCGCCGAGGACACCTCCCCAACGGGAAGAATCCTCGACGGTATCCGTTTATCGGGTCTGCGCTTTTTCGATGGTGTCCTTTTCCTCCGCAAAAAATCGTTCTATATTTTTCTGCGCCCAAACCAGTTCTTGCATCTCATTTCGTGCTTTGCGGTAGTCCGGGTAGGCAGCTTTCTTTTTTTGTCAGCAGCTCTGCGAACTCCGTATCTAACTCCTTGACCTTCGGCAGCTTTTGTAGCCCGGCTTCATCAAAGGCATCCTTCGCCGCCTTATGCAGAGTGATCTCCTCCCGGTGGGTTTCCAGAAAGGCTTTGTTGTACCCATTTTTTCGACAAACGGGAACTTGTCGGGGCAAAGCCCCTCCATCTTGCTGCCGCAAGACCGTTCTGTCACTTAAAAGCCCCACTGGGGCTTTCATTGTTCCGCTTCGCTACACAAACGCGAAATTGTCAATTACTCTTTGCCTCAGCGTAACGTTCCTTTCCCCACCAATTCGGCATAAGCTCTTTTAATGTTACGGTTTCTCTTTTTTCATAATCAACCATGATTTCCATGTCTTCGTTCGCTTCATTTAATTGATAAAAGAATTCCTGACAAGCGCCACATGGCATACCGCTCCCACCTCCGCTTGGCGCACTGTCGCGGAATGCTATAAATCTTTTAATTCTTGTCTGACCACTGTTAGCATACATATTCAGGGCGGCAAGTCTATCGGCACAAATATTCATCACTCCGCTGCAGCTTTCAATGCAGAATCCTGTATAGATATCTCCGTTTTCAGCTTCTATCGCGCAAACTACATTGTGCGCATATATAAAAGGAGATACTTCTTCTGGATGATATTGTTCTTTCGCCTTCTCATACATTCTTTCCCAAATATCCATTTGATTTTCCCTCGCAAATTCTTAGTTATCCCCCTCAGTATACCACGCTTTCCCCCTGCAAAAAAGCTTCTGCGCACAAAAGGCTTCTCCGGCAAAAATCCGCACCCTTGCACATACAATCTAACAACTATGTATCGGGAGGGATCTCATGTGCTGCTGGCTTTGCTGCAATTTTTCGCCACAAAATTTCTGTTTCTGGCGCTCCATCTGGAAAGCGGCTGCTTTCCGCGTCCGCTCACTGCCCGGGAGGAAGCCGCCGCCTTCAGTGCCCTGCACGCCGGGGATCCCGCTGCGCGGGAAAAGCTGATCCGCCACAATCTGCGGCTGGTAGCGCACATCGTAAAAAAATACTACGCCCTACCGGGAGATCAGGAGGACCTTGTTTCCATCGGCACCATCGGGCTCATGAAGGCGGTGGACACCTTTGATCCCAGCCGCCGGGCGCGGTTTTCTACCTACGCCAGCCGCTGCATTGAAAATGCTATCCTCTCCCCAGCGCACTTTCAGATGGAAAAGAGAACCCACTCATTTTGCAAAGCAGCGTAAATGCGTCAAAATGGGTTTTCTGGGCTCAGGAAGGGTGTCACCTTTTTCTACTTCAAAAGGTATCATGTGAGGTATCCTGTCTAACCCCTCTCTACATCCTGCAGGTGCCGCTTGCCGGACCGCACACCACTTCGGAAGCACAGGCGTTCTTCCATATGTACCATTCCTACGCCGACATCCCGAACCCATGGGACCGTCTGCGTTGGTGCCGCTATGGTCTTGACCTGCTGCAAAAAGAGGTTGCTGCCATGGTGGGCATGGAGGAATGGCTCTATCAGGATCTGGAAAGCGGCAATTTCCGCCGGAGTTTCTCACCGGAGATTGCGGACAAGCTGGCTGCCTTCTATTCCATCCCGGTCAAAGACCTTCTGGATGACTACACCCTGTTTCTGCACCGGGGCGGCGGAGACTTCCTCCGCAGATACCGGGAGGCAAAAGGCTGGAACCGTCAGCAGCTTGCCGACCACGCAAAGGTCAGCCGGACAAGCATCCGCTGCTGGGAAACCGGACAGAAAGCCATCAGTCAGAAGTGCTTTTGTCATCTGGTGGAAAACCTTGGTTCCGATTTTCTTTCTATGCTGCGCATGTGAGGTATAGTAATTTTTCTCCGGTCAGAAGATTTTTCCGTTATACCCCCTTATACCCTTGTCTGAAGGGGTATAATACGCACAAACGCAAAAGCCGTCTGCATGACCGCCAATGATGATTTGGCAGCCTACAGACGGCTTTCCTATCCTATTCTCAAAAAAGCTTTTTCTGCTGTTCCAAAAGGACGGTTTCGATACGCTCTTTCAGCAAAAAGTGGAACTGTTTTGGGTAATAGCATAGATATTTATCAAGGATCATATCGATACTTGTTCGATCAATGTTTACCGCAAGCTGTTTTCCGTAAAGAGCTTGTGCCGTATGCACTGTCTGCGTAAATCGAGATTTGAACGGAAGGCACTGTGCCTTTGTCAGATAGGCACGGCTTTCAATTTCAGGGCTGTACAGAGCAAAATCCAGTAAGAAAGAAGCCCCACAGTCAAAAATTGGGCATGGCTTATAACCAAATTTATCCCGGATCAGCGCAATATTGTTCAGGTGCCGGTCCTGATTCAGAAAAAGCGCATCTACCTCAAACAATGTCGTAAGATATGCGCCCATATTCTGCATTCTGGTTGCCTCTCCCATTGCATCCACAAGAAGCCGGATTCTCTCTTTCAGGCTTGTCCTGCGGTTAAATTCTTCAAGATAGTCCGTTCCAAGACTGTTCTTCAAGATTGTATTTGCAGTAACAAAACTCTCATCTTCCCTTTTGAAGTTCTCACTTACCGAAACCACTCGTTTCAAACCATGAACCTCGGCCGTATCGACCCAGTAATTTGCCACGGAGATTCCCGGCAGCTGAACTGCATTTGTAAAATTACGCAGGACTTCACTGGAAACAGCTTCTGCCAGTGCCTCAAAGCAGCCATCATCCACCTTATACCAGAGATTTTTCTCCTCATCGAACCATTTTTCCTGATTTCCGCGCGAAGTCGTCACCACAACCCTGTCGTTGGTATGCAGCGTCAAATAATTTCCAGCCATTTGTGATCCTCCGCCATTCTTCCCTGCGTCTTTTCAACAAGCAGAACCGGGTCATATTCCGGAACACCAACAGCGTCCAGATAGTAATCCAGTCCTTTTCGTGTTTTCGGAATGCATCGATCTGCCAGAAAGTCCAGAAAGTCTTCCCACGAGAGAGTTTCGTTCACACCGAACGCAGTATCCAGTATTTCGTCAACTTTGTTTTCGATGCAGATCTGCTCAGCCGTAAAATCTGCCAGGATCACGGTGCACAACGTATCTCCGTCATAATACCGATATTCTTTCAGCTGATGTCCTTTCTGTTCTGCATTTCTGCGGAACAGTTCCGGGTCTGTTGATGCAAGCGGTCGGACGGTGATTTTTTCACCGTCAAAAGAAAGTTCTACCCGGTCCTCTTTTGAAAGTCCCATTGCATGAAGCCACACTGCCGGGAGATTGACCGAATACTTTTCTGCATTCTTTCCTGCTGTTCCCCCGGCTTTTCTTCTCATAATTTTCACGCTGCGACGATCCATACACTTCACCTGCCTTTGCAAATAGGATACCATATTGGCTGCCAACAATCAACAGTTTTGTTGTGTCAGCAGCATTTCAAAAGACTTATGTAACACAAAAAGCCCCACGCTCAACACTGCCTCTGAATCCGACTATCTCTGGTCGGAGCAGAAAAGCATATGTTGAGCGTGGGGCTTTGTTTACCGGCTCGGCTGCCAACCGGGCTTTTGGTGTTCCTTGGGTTTGTAAGTTCCTTTGGTAGTATCAATCACCGCCTGCAGCAATTCGAGCTTCTGCCATGTGGGGCAGTTCAGACGGTCGATTTTTTCGATCACATAGTTGGCGTGGGCGGTTGCGACCCGTTTTCCGAGTTCGTCCCATCCCTCTTTCGTTTTGGGGTAATGTACCACCACTTCAATGGGGGCACTCTTTCGCATGGCTCACTCACCTCCAGTTACATCGCTATCACCTCATTTTTACGGGTTACTGGTTGTCCGCTATTCGCTGCGGTTTCCGCTCAGAACATTCAGAGCCAGACTGACCAGCAAAGCCATATCAATGCGGAGCATTTCAGCCTTGCTGGCATAGCCCATAAAGCGTTCGATGCGGGATTTATCGATCGTGAAGATCTGCTCCAGAAGAATCATGGACGGTTCTTCAAAGGCCGGGTTGGAATCCACCAGCACATGGGTGGGCTGGTTTTTCTTCTTTTCCGTCCGGGTGGTAACAGTTGCAACGATCAATGTAGGCGAATGACGGTTTCCAATGTTGTTCTGCAGAACTACCACAGGGCGTTTCCCTCCCTGTTCCGAGCCGATATGCGGCTCCATGTCTGCATAGTAGATGTCCCCTCTGAGATATCTCCAATTGTTCGGTAACATAAAAATCAACCTCCTTTTTTATGTAAGAAACAGCCGCCGCAGACGGATACCACGACGGCTGTTGTTCAGGAGGTAGAACGAAATTGTCAGTTTTTCAGCGGCAGACTCATCTCACGGCTGGTACCGTTATAGATGCGGAGAATCTGCCGCATGTGGCGGTTTGCAGAACTGCCGGTGTCTTTCTGAGCCTGCTGCGTGATGGTTTTCGGGTGTGTCCTTGCCAGCTGCTGCACCAGCCGCTCCCGGCTGTACTCGCCCTCGTATACGGAGATGAAGCGGGCCACACCCCGGATTACACCGGCAAGGTAGGAATCCACATTGCCCTTCCACGCCTCGTTGATGATGTGAAGCATCTCGACGTAGCGCTCACAGCCATACTGTTTGTACAGCTCGTATGCCGTTTCGATGCAGTAGATTTTCCAGGGTGCCCGGATGCCATCATAGGCAAATTCCACACCGGCATTCGACGTGATCCCCACAAAGTAAAGTGCATCCGGGTTTTCGGCCACCAGATTTGCACGAAGGCGTTCGCCCGCCGTCAGGCAGGTAGCATTGCCCGTCTGAATCGCAAACAGCGTTGCTTCGTCTTCTTTGGTAAGGCCGTAGAAGACTTTGCAGCGAATCGTCACATCCTTGCCACCGTTGCAGGTTCGACGGGCTTCCACCGTGTTCTGCCCATCAAAAACATAGAAGCGGCCATCCCGGTAGCTGACCTTCGGCTCGTTCGCGATGTACTCCGAGAAGTTTTCCGCGATCTGCGAAACCTTCTCCATCCGCAGCATACGCTGATATTCAATACACGGGATCAGCAGTGCGCTGTTCACCATCTGATAGGCAAACTTGCATTCAGGCAAAGTGTTCAGGTTCAGATTGGAATTCATCATAACTTTTCCTCCTTTACGGTTTTCAGATAGTTTGTCATCCGGTCAAGCAGTTCAAAAATGGTTTTTCGACAGGTTTTATCGGTCAGAACATCCGGGTGTTCTTGGAAAATAACATTCCACCGAAAGATAAACTCTTCCGTTGCTCCCTGCAGTTCGCACAGCATGATGGAGCCGGTTGCTGCTGCTTTATCCTGGTAACGGGCATCCACCGAGGCCTGCAGTCGGGCCTTGTCTTCTTCGGACAAGTGCCGTTTATGACCCTGTATGCTCTGAAGAAAACTTGGTGGTGCATTGCTGGTCGGCTCGATTTCCTCTTCCGGCGGGGACTCGGTAATCGGTTCCTGTACCGACGTTTCCGGCTGTTCTGTCTGCAACGCCGTGTTGTTTTCCGGTACCGTCGGCTTTTTCTTCTGCGGTGCAGGCTTTGGCTTCGGTGGTGGCTTGCTCGGCTTCAGACGTTCGAGGACCGCATCATCACGGTCACTCTTTTTCTTCTTGAGTTCCTCAAGAATTGCCGGGCGCTCTTCCTTTGGAATTGAAGCAAGCGCTACGATTTGTTCATCCGTTGCCTTGATATGCCCGGTCAGGATTGCCTCCTGTGCTCCGGGCACCGCTTCCTCAGCGGCATCTATACCCCGCGAGTATTTTTCGGCACGTCGCACCGTCTTTTCTCCAACGCCGTGCTCGGAAGCAATGCGTTCACAAGTACGTTTTTCCGAAACGATGTGGTCATTTTGACCACATCGTTTTACAGGATTGCAATTTCCGGGCTGCCCGCCCACTGCCAGCTTGGTCGATTCATACTCTTTGCCCAGAAGGAATTTCTTTCGTTCCGGGCTGAGATTTCTGCGGCCAAGCTGATTTTTGCAGATCCATGCAAGCGCTTCGTACTTGTTCGCAAGCTGAATTTCTTCCACTTCAAACTTGATAAAACCGTGCTTTTTCAGGATGCGGTAGCGGGTGTGCCCATCCAGAATGTAGCCATTCCATGTGATGATGGGATTCAGAAGACGACCCTCGGCAATGATGTTCTGCTCAAGCTGCTGTTCTTCCTCAAACTGCAGCGGCGGAATTTTGCTTTGGAACTCCGGGTCAATTTTAAGCTGGCTCAGTTTCACGTCGATTCTCCTTTCCAGTCATTTTCGATTTACGGACAATGGGCTGAACGTAGTAGTCAAACCCATATCGTGTCTGGCAATACGTGCAGACATCCTTGACGAGCTGCCTGGGGTCGGCTCTGCGGAGACGGACGCCCTTTGCGTCTAAAAATGCCCCTCGGCAGACGGCGCACAAAGTTGTCAGGGTAGATTCATCCACCTTTTTTGTGGTCTTGCGGTTCATTTGCGTACTCCTTTTCGCTGATATATAAAGACGCCGTCCGTGGTTACCCTCGAACGGCGTTTGGAAAAGGTTTTGTATGGTTTCTCTTAATTTGCCCCCGGCACCCCTGAGAAAGGGAAACAATCAGGCGTTGGATTTGCACCACTCCATTGGCCTCTCGGCCACCCCGTCTTCTTTATGACCGGGCCGCGAATTACGGAAGTATCATTATCTGGAAGTACCTGAAGCTGCATATTCAATTTTCAAGGTCCACCCGGCTACGGCTCCCGCTCCCTTTCAGAGCTGGGCCGCTGCCGTGACAATAGTGTATCGTACTTTCGAGCAAAAGTTTATGGACTCGTAGTCCAAGTCACCCACCCTCTTAGTCCATGTATTGTATACAACACCCTCAAAAAGGCAAAAAAATTTCCATCTGATAGCAAAACCTTCGCTTTGCCCTCAGACGGGATGTCTTTCTATGCGACTTCTATAAATTCAAAAAGCCATTGTCCAGCATTTCCGCGCTCAGGCTGCCCGCATCCGGGGTGCCTGTCATGATGCCGCGTGCTCCGTGCTCTACCATTTCGCGGGCGCGCTGCCCGGCTTTTCCTGCCAGCTGCGGTCCGCTGAGAAAGACAGCGCCTTTTTCCCGGCTGGGGAAAGCATCCGGCTGCACACAGTCCGCAAAATGCGGCGGCACCAGCAGCAGCCATGGCCCGCCCAGCTGGATCTGCTGTAGCTGACGAAGGAAATGCGCATCGCCGGAAAAATCGCATAGGTTTTACCGCAATTTGATTGTAACTTCTCCGGGATCATCTTATAATAATAGATACTTTCCTTCAACAAGTAAATCGAGGGCAATACCATGACGTATAAGGACATCAAACACGACGAAGAAGTCAACGAACTGCTGAAAAAGGGCAACCAGAATCTGGGCCTGCTGGGCTATACCGATCACTCGCAGGCCCACTGTGTCCGAGTGGCAGAGACTGCCGCACACATCCTGAAAAAATTCGGTTATTCGGAACATGACATCGAGCTTGCCCGGATCGCAGGCTATATGCACGACATCGGAAATTCCATCAACCGGAACCGCCACGCCGAATACGGTGGGCTGCTGGCCAACGAGATTCTCAAACAATATGACCTGAGCATTCCGGACCGCATCACCATCGTGTCTGCCATTTCCAATCACGATGAATCTACCGGCGGAGCTGTGGACCCCATCTCGGCAGCCCTCATCATCGGTGATAAGACCGATGTGCGCCGCAGCCGCGTGCGGGAAAAACCGAAGGCAACCTTTGATATCCATGACCGGGTCAATTACGCGGTGACAGACCAAACTCTGAAAATCAACACCGAGAAAAAGGTCATCTCGCTGAATCTGCAGATCGACACCGACATTTGCAGCATGTACGAATATTTTGAGATTTTCCTGCAGCGGATGCTGATGTGCCGCGGAGCTGCCGATATGCTGGGAGCAACCTTCAAGTTAACGGCCAATGGGGCCAAAGTTCTTTAATGTGTAGCCATCTCCTTAAAGAACAGGAACCAGCCTTTACAATAAAAAAACAAAAAGTCCCGCCTGAAAGTAAAGCTTTCACTTTCAGGCGGGATGTCTTTCAATATGACTGCTATGGCGGCATGCGTGGTCATGAACTCTGCACGATGTCAAGTCCTAGACAAATTTTTTCAAATACAGATTTAAAAAGCAAAAAATAAGCCCTACAAGGTTTTCAGTTGGTCTTGTGAACCAATTTGAGCCTTATAGGGCTTTCTCCCTATTTCACTTCTAACGCTTCATCGGATAGCGAATTATCTCAACAAATCGGATAAGCTGTATTTTTCTCTTAAAACAGCCGCGGGCTGTCCAAAAGCTTTTACTTCGGACAGCCCGCAGTTCTGGTTCTTATGATACAGGATTCAAATGAATGCCTGCCAATGACTCACTTTTTCTTTACCATGCAGCGCTTTTTGAAGAACGAAATGCCGTAACAAAGAATCTGATCGTAGTCATCCTCGTACTCTTTTGCGTACATCCGATCATCAATTTGCTGCAAAGCCGTTTCGCATTCACTCTCCAGATTTCCCAAGGTTTTCGTATATTTTGCTTCAAAAATCGCAACACGAGCGTTGATGGAATCATAAACGACCACATCGCTTCGGCCTTCGCCATGCTCCTTATTGGAATCCACCATATATCCGGCACCTGTGAAGATGCCTGCAAGGAAAGCGTGATAAAAGTCCTCCCGATAGTCATGGTAGCTGATGGTACGCCGGAGCAGGGCATTCATCTCCTTGGTGATTCCCTCACTGTCGCCGTTCCAGACTGCATCAAACAAAGCATTCCGATTCCACTTCTTTGTGCTGTCATCGAACCATTTGATGACAGTCGTTTCAAAGATCTCTTTGATCTCTGCATTCGGGATCATCAAAGCGACCATCCCGTCCGGCTGTTCACCTTTATAATCCTCTTCACGCGCCTTGGTCAAGTATCCTGTCAGATACAGCGTACTCCAAAGGTTATCTTCCGAGGAGTGCAGATAATCATAGGTCAGGTTTTCATCCACACGCTCAACGATGCAGCCATCAGCCATCAGCGTTTCCAATTTTTTTGTGATCGTACTGCCGGCATAGTCGATAAAGGAACGGATGATGGCATTGTCGCTGGTATTCTTCCAGTAGCTGATTGGTTTAGCTTTCGGATCACGCTCCAGTTCCAGCATATAGTTCATTACATCCCACGGGCAGTAAACATCAAAATCGCCGAAATGATATCCATCATACCATTTCTTGATATTGTCAGCCTGTTCCGTCAGGTCAGCATCCTTTAGCAGCTGGTCAACTTCGCTCTGCACAAAACCAAAATACTCACTTAAGCGCGAGTTTGTGATGGTATCCGATACAAAATTGTTGGTTCCCGTGAAGATGCTCTCCTTCGCAATTTTCAAGCAGCCCGTAACAACTGCAAAACGCAGCGCCTGATTGTCTTTCAGTGCCTGCATCAGCCCTTTCATGACATCCAGCATTTCAGCATAGTAACCATTGTTGTTCGCTTTTGCTACGGGGACATCATACTCGTCTATAAGAAGAATCACAGGTTTTCCGTAATGTTGCTGCATCATCCTTGTGAGCAGCATCAAGCTTCCTTTCGTATCCTTCAAGGAAGCATCCCCTCGCGCTAACTGTTTAGCAATATCCTTATCGGTGTTATCGATCTTGTCGCTGTCCAGCAGATACAAATGGCTCTTATATAGTTCCGAAACAACCCATGTGAGCATATCGTATGCCCCGGTGAAATCCAGTCCATCTACCTGCCGGAACGAAACAAATGCCGTTGGATAGCGGTTCATCCACTCATCGCACAATGCTTGATTTTTTGCGATTTCCAGCCCATCAAACAGCTTTCTGCTATCCTTGCGGATGTCAAAAAAGCTTTCCAGCATACTCATGCCCAGCGTCTTGCCAAAGCGTCGGGGACGAGTAATAACTGTTGCTTTTGTTCCTGTGTTGCTGAGCAATTCTCCAATCAGTCCCGATTTGTCAATATAGTAATATCCATTTTTACGAATTTCTTCAAAGTTCGAAACTCCAACAGGAACATTCATTTCTTTCATCTCTGCAGTTCCTTTCGCGCAGCCATGCACAGACTTTCCACTGCCTCTATGATACCATGAATCCCGTGCTCTTACAAGAAAAACAGGGAATTGCCCTCTTGCTCCAACTGCACGTCGCCTTTCAGCAAAGCGGAGAGCGGCTTTTATACCGTTCTCCGCTCTTTGTTCTTATTTTATCTGCGGTGTAGCCTTTCGCTGCCGGGTGGATTTCAGATATTCCAGCAGGGTCCGGCTCACCACCGAGCTGGCAGTTTTGGAAAACGCCAGCCCCAGCGTCCGGCAGCAGGCAGGCTCCAGCGGGCGGGACACCACACCGAGGCAGCCGAATGCCTGCATCACCAGCTCCTGCGAGATGGTCACGCCCAGTCCGCTGCGCACGAACGCCATGATGAGGGTATCGTCCCGGAAGCTGTATGCAATATTCGGCTTCACCGGGCATTTGAGCATCAGGTGCTGGATATCGTTATCGCAGCCGGGCGTTTCGATGATGAGCGGATACTGAAACAGCTGCGGCAGGGTCACACTGGGCTGTGCTGCCAGCGGATGCCCCTCCGGGAACACGGCACACAGCGGGTCGTCCCAGAGCGGGTAAAATTTCAGGTCGTCTGCCACAATGGACGAGAGGAAACCGCAATCCACCTGTCCGTGGATGATCCATTCCCGGATCTCATCATAGTTGCCGTCCAGAATTTCGATCTCCACCTTCGGGTAATTCTCCTTGAAATAGTGCACGACTTCCGGCATCCAGAGCGTTGTGATGCTGGAAAAGCTGCCCACCCGCAGCTTGCCCTCCACCTTGTGGTTGATGTTGAACGCCGCCTGCCGAAGCCGGGTCTTCTGGTTGGCAAGTTCTCGGATATAGGGCAAAAGACGTGTCCCGTTGTCGGTTAGGGTCACACCCCGGTTGATGCGGGCGAACAGCTGCACGCCCAGTTCTTCTTCCAGCCCCGCCATCATCTGGCTGATGCCGGATTGGGTATAGTTCAGTGCCTCCGCTGCTTTGGAAAAGCTGCCTGTTTCGCATACTTTCAAGAATATCTCGTATCGGTCTTTCTGTTCCCGCATCGCAAACGTTCCATAAGTAAAATTTATAGGTCGTAGTAATTTTATTGGGTTTACTGATATGATACTTCATGTTATCCTATATTACAATAGTTTGTCGCAAGATAAACAAGATGCCTGCTCCAAGCAGCATCTTTTGCGACACGCAATCCAGCCGTTGTTGCCAACGAATCAAAATGTTGGATTGCAGTTAGGATAGGAGTTTGAGAATCATGGAAAAGAAAGCAAGCAGTTTCTCCGGGCAAATCGGATTTGTCCTTGCTGCCGCCGGAAGTGCGGTGGGTGTCGGCAACCTGTGGCGGTTCCCGTACCTTGCCGCAAAGGATGGCGGCGGTTTGTTTTTGCTGGTGTATCTGGTGCTGGTGCTGACCTTCGGTTTTACCCTGCTCACCTCGGATATCGCCATCGGACGCCGCACCAAGCAGAGTGCCATTCGCGCCTACGAGACCATGCACCCCAAGTGGAAATTTCTCGGCATCCTCACCTTTCTGGTGCCCGTCCTCATCATGACCTACTATGCGGTCATCGGCGGGTGGATCACGAAATATGCGGTGGTCTACCTCACCGGACAGTCTGCCGCCGCTGCCGAGGACGGCTATTTCACCAGCTTTATCACCTCGCCGGTGTCACCTGTGGTGTTCGCTCTGCTGTTCATGGGCGTGACGGCTTTCATCGTGTACAACGGCGTGGAGGGCGGCATTGAGCGGGTGTCCCGCTGCATGATGCCCATTCTGCTGGTGCTGGTGGTCGTGATTGCGGGCTACGCCCTCACCTTGCGCCACGAGGACGCTTCCGGGCAGATGCGCACCGGTCTGGAAGGTCTGCGCTACTATCTGACCCCGCACATGGAAGGGCTGACCGTCAGCCGCTTTTTGCAGATCTTGCTGGACGCCATGAGCCAGCTGTTCTTCTCCCTCAGCGTGTCCATGGGCATTATGATCACCTACGGTTCCTACGTCAAACCGGATGTAGACCTGAACAAGGCGGTGAATCAGATCGAGATCTTTGATACCGGCGTGGCTCTGCTGGCCGGTGCCATGATCATCCCCGCCGTGTATGTGTTCTCCGGCACTGAGGGCATGAGCGCAGGCCCCAGCCTGATGTTCGTCTCGCTGCCCAAGGTGTTTGCCGCTATGGGCAAGGCTGGCACTTTCGTGGGCATTCTGTTTTTCGTCACCGCTATTTTTGCCACCCTGACCTCCTGCATCTCAGTGCTGGAATCCATCACTGCCAACTGCATGGAAATTTTCCACACCGGGCGCAAAAAGACGGTGCTTGTGCTGGCGGTCATTTATCTGGCCGCTTCTGCCATCATTGCACTGGGTTACAGCATCTTCTATTTTGAGGTACAGCTGCCCAACGGCTCTGCGGCTCAGCTGCTGGATATCATGGACTACGTCAGCAACAGCGTCATGATGCCCTTCATTGCCCTGCTGTCCACCATCCTGATCGGCTGGGTCATGACGCCGGATTACGTCATTGACGAGATGCAGCGCAACGGTGAGACCTTCCGCCGTAAGAAGCTCTACCGGGTGATGATTCGCTACGTTGCCCCGGTGATGATGCTGGTGCTGTTTTTGCAGTCCACTGGAATCCTTGCTTAAGCCGTAAAGCCCCCGCGGGCTTTTGGGAAACCGGACGACCAGAAAGGGATTCGCCCCGACACGCCCGGTTCGTTATCATCTGGTCCACGCCATTGAGGGTGCGTATAAGTATCGGAAAGACTAAGTATACCAGTTTTAGCGGATGGTTCTGCGGAGCCATCCGTTTTTTCTTGCTCGAATCGCGTTTTTTCTGTTTTCTCTTGACGATGTCCCGCTAATGGAGTAGGATGGTGCTGCAAAAAAATCGCAAAAGCTGCTGTTCTGAAACACCAAAAAAGGCCGTCCGGCACCGTAGCAGGACTGCCTTTGCAACTATAAGGATGTGTCTCTATGAAACTCAAACAATTTCTCCAGCAGGAAACGGTCCTCACCGCAGCCGCTGTGCTGGCCGTTGTCTCCGCCTTCTTTGTTCCACCGGATGTGCAGTATATCGGCTACATCGATCTGCGCACACTGGCGATTCTGTTTTCCCTGATGACGGTCATGGCCGGGCTGCGGCGGCAAGGCTTTTTTGATGGGTTGGGACGTACATTGCTGTCCCGCACCCACAGCACCTTTCAGCTGACGCTGGTACTGGTCGGGCTGTGCTTTTTCGGAAGCATGTTCATCACCAACGATGTTTCGCTGCTGACCTTCGTTCCCTTTACCTTCGTGGTCTTGAATCGTCTGGGAGCGGATGTCCGCCGCGCTCTTCTGAGCCCGGTGGTCTGTATGCAGACCATTGCGGCAAACCTTGGCAGTATGCTGACCCCCATCGGTAACCCGCAGAACCTCTATCTTTATGGAAAAAGCGGCATGAGTATCGGGAGCTTTGTGCTTCTTATGCTGCCCTACACACTGATCTCTCTGCTCCTGCTGTTGGCTTGGGCAGCAATGGTCTGCCGGAAAACCTCTGCCGCTCTCTCCGTGGACGAGCTTGTTTCTTCCTCTGCATCTCAAGGGGAGCAGAAAATCATCCTGCTGTATCTGGTGTTGTTTGCCGTTTGCCTGCTGTCCGTGATCCGGGTGCTGCCCTATGGCATTGCCTTTGCCGCTGTGCTCGTCTGTGCCCTTTTTGCAGACCCGCACACCTTGCGGACGGTGGACTATTCCCTGCTTCTGACCTTTGTGGCTTTTTTCATCTTCATTGGCAATCTTGGCCGCATTCCCGCCTTTTCTGGCTGGCTGCAGGAGTTTTTGACCGGCCGGGAAGTGCTGGTGGCGGTTCTCGCTTCGCAGGTCACCAGTAATGTTCCCGCCGCCCTGCTGCTGTCCGGGTTCACGGCAGAGACGCAAGCCCTCATTATCGGCACCAATTTGGGAGGTCTTGGCACTTTGATCGCATCCATGGCCAGCCTTATTTCCTACCGGCAGATTGCACGGGAGCTGCCACAGGGGAAGAAACAGTATTTTGGGCTGTTCACCCTGTCCAACCTGATCTTCCTTGCGATTCTGCTGGGCGTGTGGTTCTTGCTCCGCTGAGCGTGGAAGCAGGCAGCTCGATGAACGTCTATTTTCCTGCTGCCCAGCAGACCTTCGCACTGAGATTTATGAAGTAAAAAAGGGAGTTCTGTCACGGACGAAGGTCCGGGAAGAACTCCCTTTGGTTTTACCGTATGCACCAGCGGATGAACAGTTTTGTTTTTTCTTTCTTTATTGCGCCGCCGTCCTTTCCTCACGTTGTCCCGTTTTCATTCGATGACTCCGGGTACCTGATCAGGTCATACAGCTTGCCAAATGCGCCAAGATCGTGCGTTCCGACAAGCTCCATGCCCAGATGTACATATTTGTCGCACTTGCTTTTTGCATCCGTTTCCAGAATCACCGGCACGTCCAGCCGGTCGCCCTCGGCAAAGGCAAGATCCAGCACCTTGCGCATATAACCCTGCCCCTGATATTTCTCCCGCACACAGACAAGCCCAACGAAAATATAAGGCTTCTTTTCCTTGTCCATGCGGTCTTGCAGGGAAGCGCCGCCCCGCTTGATGGCGATTCCAAACCGTAGAAGGCGCTTCAGAGTAGAGTTGTGCAGCATTCCGTAGGCAATGGGCCACATGGTCTTGAGGCCCATCTTCTCCTTCGGCAGCTTGTAGGCGATATAGCCCTCGCCCCGCTCGCTGGTGGTGTGCAGAAAGCCGCCCCGCAGCACCCCGCGCACATAAGCGCAGATATAGTTTGCCGTGGCTTCTTTCCCGGAAAAGGCAGCGGACATTCCTGTTTCCTCTCCATAGTCATAATAGCCGAAGGCATGGCCGATATCACGGATGGCTTTCTCGTCTAATGTTGTAACTTTCATTGTATTTCACTTTCCTGATTCTACTGCGCATCTCCCACTGTCTCGCCGTCCGCCAGAAAGCGTTCCAGCTCCGACGCAAGCAATGCCGGATGATTGATGATCTCGCCATGGCCGAAACTGGGGAAGCAGCGGACGATCAGGCCCGGATATGCCGTCCGCAGCCGCTGGATGGCCTTTTTCATATGCCCTTCTTTTTCTCCGTACCAGCAGGCGACCTTTGCATCGGGCTGTACCAAAAAGTCCGTCCGATAGAGATAAAGTCCTGCTTCCCAAGTGGCCCGGACGGATTCTAAGCTGATATGATCCGGGATACGGTGGAGCATAGTCTGCATTCCCTGCTCCGTCTGCCCCATAAAGCGCAGTGCCCATGCAGGCATGTACTTTTCGTGTGCCGTTCGATACTGCTTTTGCGGCATAACCTTCAAGATCAGTCGATTCAGCACCCCGAAATCCAGATACTCCGGCCCGCTGAGGATCATCCGATCGATTTGAACGGTTGGGGAAGCCTTCAGAAAAATAGCCGGTCCGCAGCCCAGCGACTCTGCAAAAAGCAGATCCAACTGTCCGTCAAGCTCTTTTTCAATATAAGCGGCCAACTTGTCCGCCTGATCCCGGGCAGTCGTGTAGGTCGTTTCACCTGTTCCGTCAAAGCCGTCAAAGCTGACGGCATACACGCAGAATTTCCTTTCCAGCAGCGGGATCAGATCCTCAAACTGCCGCCAGCACATAAGATTTCCGTGCAGCAGCATCATGGTCTTTCCCTCTATATTGCCGAATCGTTTAATTTCCATACCAATCTGCCTCCCCGCTATTATCGGACCTTCATGCAAAAATCGCAGCGGTCATTGCCGCGCCCCAGCGTCATGCTTCTCTCCCAGATCAGCTTCGGATGCAGCCCGGTATAGCTGATGTCATCGCTGTCACAAAAACAGCGGCACAGCTCCGGGCAGCCGTATTC
>Ga0129313_1000198_pt1 | contig 59304 bp, 53 predicted proteins | sample O1105metagenome_FD_94436 | JGI IMG/M metagenome (GOLD analysis project Ga0129313, IMG submission 94436) | Orangutan group fecal microbial communities from fecal samples from Wisconsin, USA - O1105 metagenome | ecosystem: Host-associated > Mammals > Digestive system > Large intestine > Fecal...
CCGCGCCAAAGCACAGAGGTTTACAAATTCAAATCTAATGAATCTTGTCTTCCTCGGTAGGCGTTTTGACCCTTATGCCTTACGGCACCTACTGTCTTCGGCAGTTACTTCGTAAATATAGCATACGTTTACCGGAAAGTCAAGCGTAATTTTGATTTTTTTAATTTTTATTTTTTCAATTTTATGCAGTTTCTTCTATTATAAGTCCAGACCATCCAGAACTTCCTTCAATTCTTTTGCAGATGAAAGCAATTTTTCTTTTTCTTCATCGCTCAGTGGAATCTCAAGAACTTTTTCTGCACCTTTCTGCGAAACTATGGTCGGAACACTGATACAGAGTCCTTCCAGTCCGTATTCTCCCTCCATCAGACTCGTGACAGGAAGAACCGCATTTTCATTCATAACAATGCTTTCTGCAATTCTCGCAACTGCCATTGCCACACCATAATAGGTTGCACCTTTTTTCTGGATAATATCATAAGCGCTATCCCGCACAGTCTTATAAATTCTTTCCATAGATTCCTGATGCTGATAATGTCCGCGAAGTTCACAGAAATCATTGATTGGAATTCCCGCTACATTTGCCCCGCTCCATACGGCAAGCTCACTGTCTCCATGCTCTCCGATGATATTGGCATGTACGCTCCGGCTCGCAACCTGAAGATGTTCACTTAACAGATAACGGAATCTCGCAGTATCCAGAACGGTTCCGCTTCCGAATACTCTTTCCTTCGGATATCCGGAAATCTTAAGTGCCGCATAAGTCAGAATATCCACCGGATTTGCTACAATAAGCAGGATTCCTTCAAATCCGCGTTTTGTGATTTCCGGAATAATCGATTTGAAAATTGCTACATTTTTGTGTACCAAATCCAGTCTTGTCTCTCCCGGTTTCTGATTTGCTCCAGCTGTAATGATGATCAATGAACAATCACTGATATCATCATAAGATCCCGCATATATTTTCATCGGGTGTGCATATGGTCTACCGTGGCTGATGTCCATTGCCTCCCCTTCTGCTTTTTCTTTATTCGCATCGATCAGTACCAGTTCAGAAAAAATCCCTTTCTGAAGTAAGCTGAACGCAGAGGACGCTCCTACAAACCCACATCCGATAATTGCTGCCTTTTGAATATTAACCATGACAAAGTGCCTCCTTTTAATTACTTGATATTTTTTTCACAGGCATAGGTTATCATTATTTTCCCCTGTTTTCAATGTTTTCATGCATTGTTCGTCAAAAAATGCACAATGTATACAGAATACTGTTTGTTAGGTTTCTTGCTGCGCAAAAAGACACCGTACCGGATCACTCCGCATACGGTGTCTCTATTATTTACATTTATTCAATACTGATTAAGCAAGCTTCATTGGGTTGATCTTTACACCAGGTCCCATTGTAGAAGTAAGTGTCACACTCTTAAGATACTGACCCTTTACTGCTGCCGGTTTAGCTTTGTTAATCGCATCGATAAGCGTCTGGAAGTTGTCAGCAAGCTGTTCTTCAGTGAAAGAAGCTTTTCCTACTGGTACATGGATGATATTTGTCTTGTCCAATCTGTACTCAATCTTACCAGCTTTGATTTCGTTGATAGCTTTTGTAACGTCCATTGTTACTGTACCAGCCTTCGGGTTTGGCATTAAACCTTTTGGTCCAAGTACACGTCCGAGACGTCCAACAACACCCATCATATCCGGTGTAGCTACAACTACATCGAATTCGAACCAGTTTTCATTCTGGATCTTCGGAATGAGTTCATCTCCACCTACGTAATCTGCTCCGGCTGCTTTAGCTTCTTCAGCTTTAGCGTCCTTAGCAAATACAAGGATACGAACCTTTTTACCAGTTCCGTGCGGAAGAACTACAGCGCCACGGATCTGCTGATCTGCATGACGTCCGTCACATCCTGTTCTGATATGAGCTTCGATTGTTTCATCAAATTTAGCTGTCGCGCTCTTCTTAACAAGTGCGATCGCTTCATCTCTATCATAGAGAGTTGCTCTGTCGATTAACTTTGCAGCTTCTACGTATTTCTTTCCTCTTTTCATTCTAAATACCTCCTAGTGGTGATTACGGGAATTCCCTCCCACGTATTTTTTCAGTTTCCTTACATTCTGCTTATGCAGTCTGAATTAGTCCTCTACTACAGTTACACCCATGCTGCGGCATGTTCCTTCGATCATGCTCATAGCTGATTCTACGGATGCAGCGTTCAGGTCTGGCATCTTAAGTTCTGCGATTTCCTTTACCTGAGCTTTTGTAATCTTAGCAACTTTTGTCTTGTTCGGAACACCTGAACCAGATTTAAGGTTGCAGGCTTTCTTAATAAGAACTGCTGCCGGAGGAGTCTTTGTAACGAAGCTGAAACTTCTGTCACTGTAAACTGTAATTACTACAGGAATGATCAGATCTCCCTGATCAGCTGTCTTTGCGTTGAACTGTTTTGTAAATTCAACGATATTTACACCGTGCTGTCCAAGAGCAGGACCAACCGGTGGAGCCGGAGTAGCCTTTCCAGCTGGAATCTGTAATTTGATATAACCTGAAACTTTTTTTGCCATTTTAAAGTACCTCCTTGTGGTATTTGCGGGGATTTCCCTCCCACGTGTTCATTATGCACTGCGCATAAAGTTACATTTTTTTGACTTCTGCGAAACTGATTTCTACCGGCGTTTCGCGGCCGAATAAATCAACATTGATCGTCAGGCTCTGCTTAGCCATATTGATAGTCTGAATCATGCCGACTGTTCCTTCCCAGGCTCCGCCTGTTACTGTCACAGTATCTCCTTCTTCAAAATCTACCACGATGTCTTCTTTCTGGATACCAAGTGGTGCCATCTCTTCATCTGTAAGCGGAACCGGTTTGGATCCAGGACCTACAAATCCTGTAACACCTCTTGTGTTTCGTACCACATACCAGGTATCATCATTCATGATCATGTGGATCAGAACATATCCCGGAAACATCTTTTTCTGAGACGCTTTCTGTACGCCGTTCTTCAATTCGACAACTTCCTGCATCGGAACACGGACCTCAAGGATCTCATCTTCCAGATGACGGTTCTCGATCGTTTTGTCAATGTTGGCCTTTACCTTGTTCTCATACCCTGAATAGGTATGCACAACATACCATTTTGCTTCTGCCATAAACTCACCTTTCCTGCATTACCATTTATCAGTATCTTATCTAACTAATAAATCTACCCCGAATTTTACCAGGATATCACAGATCGTGATAATCGCTCCTAAGATAACGGAAACAACTACGACCGCAGCTGTCTGTTTGGTAAGTGTGGTTTTGTCTGGCCAGATAATCTTATTAAACTCAGCTTTCAGACCTTTGAAGAAAGGAGTTTTCTTCTCTTTTGCCTTCGCTTTGTCTTTAGATTCGCCCATAACATTCACTTCCCTTCAACGACTATTTCGTCTCTTTGTGTAATGTGTGTGATTTGCAGAATCTACAGTATTTCTTTGTTTCCATGCGCTCTGGATGAGACTTCTTATCCTTTGTCATGTTGTAGTTACGATGCTTGCATTCTGTACATTCCAGTGTAATTCTTGTACGCACAACTTCCACCTCGCTTTTTATGTTCTAATTTTTAGTTGCATGACAGCTTGCGAGGCTGTCGTGAAAGCTTCACGCCTGAAACTTTCTTTGTTAAAAATAGGCATAAAAAAAAGACCTATACTTCCATTCGCTAGGTTAGTGTACCATACCGAAAGTATAAAGTCAAGAAATTAAATAATTTTTTGTGAAAGCCTTCGGACTCTCCAGGTTCATCCGGAATCTGCTCTCATCCAGGCATATTCCCGGCACACAGGCTAAAATTTCAGCCGCAGAATGAAATCCGCGGCTGATACTTTTTATTTATCTGTCACTTTTTCCGATGTGATATTCTACCTTCATACCACGCATGATAGTTCTTGATGCGATATCTACAAAGTTAAATCCAAATGCAATTGCAACGCAGGTTGCAAAAAGTGTGATCGTCTGTTCCAGAAGCATATGCATATTCCCGCTTACGCATGCATACATTACATAGTACAGATTCGGTCCAGGAATCAGCGGGAATACAGATGCTGTCAGGAAAATTGTTGATGGCGCTTTATTTATCCGCGACATAATAAATGCATAGAATGCAACGAATGTCGCCGCAATTGTAGTTGCAAGGAAGTTACTTGGACGCGCCTCATAAACAAGTGCATAAATCAGCCATGTAAAAAATGCTCCGATTCCACAGTAAACCACCTGCATTCCCCGGATCTTAAACCACAGTGCAAATCCCACGCAGGCTGCGGTACAGGAAATCAGCTGTACGATCAGATTCGGAGTAAGGATAAATCCTTCCGCCTCTACACCGCCAAAAAGAATCATCGGTATCGCCGTACCAAATGCGATTCCGGAAGCACCAAGCATGGAATTCATGATATTGATCGATCCGGAGATAAAGTCTTTCTGAAGCAGATCACGGATTCCGTTCGTCGTACTCAGTCCACTGATCAGGAGCATAACAATTCCGATCATGATACGCTCCTCATGATCCGCAAATCCAAATTTAACAGATAACAGAATGATCATCTCCGCAACAAACGATAAGATCAGGTTATATGCCAGCAGGTTCTTCTCACGTTCGGCAAGCCAGTTTCCTGCTGCAACGATCACAATTGATACGATCACTGCAATGATCGCATCCCTTACATTGCATCCAAAGAATACCGCGAATCCGGTACCTCCTAAAATACCGGCCGCATAATGGGTGTACCACTTCTGCTCCGGTCTTCCCATCACCTCTTCAAACTGTCTTCTCAGTTCTTTTGCATCCGGCTTTTCTTTACAGACTTTACGGCACAGATTATTCAGATAATCCAGCTTGTCAAAGTCACATTCCCCTGTTTCTACCAGCCGGATCTGTGTAATAATCTGCCCTTCCGGTGTCTCTGCCGTAATCTGGATATTGCTTGGTATAACAAAAATATCATACTTTACAAATCCATAACTTCTGCAAATACGGTACAGACTGTCCTGCAGACGGAAGTTCTCTGCTCCACATCTAATCATAGCTTCCCCAATGTCCAGGATCCCCTGTACAATTCTCTCGTAATCGTATTTCACACTCATTTTCCTTTTCCCAAAACCTCTCTCTTTTGTTCTTCTTTCAAAGCCAGTTGTTCCGCCCTCCCGGACACTTCAGCCATACGAAGTAATGATATCATGATGTATCAAAAAGTCAACTAAATTCGGAGAATTTCTTCTAATATATTATTTTTTCTCCAGCCTTTTTCAGTCCTTCTTCTTCCCGGAATACACCTGGTGTCATCCCATACATTTTCTTAAATATTCTTATAAAATAACTTGTATTATCTATCCCCACATCCGCAGCAATCTGAATAACCGTATCATTCGTCTTACGCAATAATTCTTTTGCCCTCTCCAGCCTGTAATCGATCAAATATTTCACAGGAGTCGTCCCTATCCCCTGCTTAAAGCATCGAAGGGCTTCACTTTTACTAATGTTTGCTTCCGCTGCCAGCCTTTCTAAAGAAATTCGTTCTTTATAATGGTTTTCTATAAACTGCATCATCTCTCTGAGCCGCGACTGTAAAAGGAGATTCTTATTCCGGGACTCTCTCTGTACAATATCCGGAACCTCTTCAAACAATTCATCCCATAATCTGCTGATCTTATTCTGTATAATCAGTTCTTTTCTAAGCATTTCCTTTCCGGCATCTTTGTATATCTCATCCAGCAGACTTAATATACCACTATTTTTTTCTTTTTCCAAAATCACATATTCTTTACCATATGTAATTACAGGACTGACATATTTTTGATAAATTGCACTTTCGCGCGCAGCAAGCAACTCTGGGGCGTGCAGGATATTTGGCATAAGCGCACCACCCGGTGTTTCAAAGCGATGAATCACTCTGCTGTTTATAAAAATCCCCTCCCCCTCTTCAAGGATAATCTTTTCATTTCCAATCCTGCAGATTACTTTTCCAGATTCAACCCATGCCCATTCAATCTCATTATGCCAGTGCCATTCAACATAACCCTGACCAATTTTATCGATATCATCCAGATAATATTCAAAAGGAAACTCCGGCGTTCCGTGTTCACGTATTTCCCTCAGTGTTTCATCTGTTATTATCTCTGTTATTTGCATTTTTATTATACCTTTTGTGTTTTGAAGATATTGTACTATGTTTCTGTGATATTCGTCAAGACATCCACCTCTCTAATATGATATAGTGCTATTCTGAAAGGAGTTTTTAAGAAATGAAAAAAAACACAAATTATATGCAAACCATCTACGCCTGTTTTATTGGTTACATCGTTCAGGCTATCGTAAATAATTTCGTTCCTCTTCTTTTTGTTACTTTCCAGAATAATTACCATATTTCACTAGAACGAATTACCTTTTTGATCACACTCAACTTTATCATTCAGCTTTTTGTCGACCTTCTATCCGCATTCTTCGTCGACAGGATCGGATACCGCATTTCTATTTTAATTGCACATATTCTTTCTGCGGCAGGACTGATATTACTCACCGTTCTTCCGGAAGTTTTTTCTTCTCCTTACACCGGACTTGTAATCGCAGTTATCATTTATGCGATCGGCGGTGGACTTCTCGAAGTACTGGTAAGCCCGATCATTGAAGCCTGCCCTACTGATAACAAAGAAAAAGCAATGAGTCTCCTGCATTCCTTTTACTGTTGGGGGCATGTGGGCGTTGTTCTGTTATCAACCGCATTTTTCTGGTTTTTCGGAATATCGCACTGGAAAACCCTCGCACTTCTATGGGCTGTCATCCCAATATTTAACACTTTCTTCTTCAGAAGTGCACCAATCTACTCCCTTCACGAAGAAGGTGAACAGGGACTTTCTCTCAGAGAATTGTGCACATCTAAAATCTTCTGGATGTTAATGCTTATGATGACCTGTGCCGGTGCCAGCGAACAGGCAGTCAGCCAATGGGCATCCACTTTTGCCGAGACAAGCCTGCACATTTCCAAAACACTCGGCGATCTTGCCGGTCCTCTTACCTTTGCAGCCTGCATGGGGGCTTCTCGGCTGCTTTACGGGAAATACGGAGACAGGATCCGGCTGGATCTGTTCATGAGAGGAAGCTGCATTCTTTGCATCCTTTCCTATTTATGTATTTCCATCCTTCCATTTCCTGCGCTCAACCTTTTTGGATGCGCGCTTTGCGGATTCTCCGTTGGAATTATGTGGCCGGGACTTTTCAGCACCGCATCCGTCTCTATTCCACGTGGCGGCACAACAATGTTTGCCCTCCTTGCACTTGCCGGAGATCTGGGATGTTCCGGTGGTCCGACACTTGCAGGTCTGGTATCTTCCTACGCCGGCGGCAGCCTGAAAACCGGGATTTTCACAGCCATCATTTTTCCGGTCGTCCTGCTCCTTGGTCTAATAAAATCAAAAAAATCCGAATAAAAAAGGAGTGGATCGTTATCTGATCCACTCCTTTTTTATTCTCCAGAGTCCTGCTTGTACATCCCTCACAAGCTCTGTATTTCCATGTAACAATTCCTCATGATACCGCGTCAGGCGCTGCCAGCTTTTCAGGATCTGCTGCTTCTGTAACGGATAAAAATTACTCAACACCGCATCCATCTCTTTGATCCCATACATCTCCAGCTGCTCCTGGAACTGCTTCTCATCTTTTTCATCTTCCCCAATATATTGGAGACAGAGAATCTTATTCCAGTCATACATATCAAAAAGCAGAACTTCATCCAATGGTACTTCCAGTGTCAGAAAGTTACCGCCCATCGACTGATCCACATTATAGGCTTCACGAAATGCCCAGTACGGATACTCCGCACCATCCGGTTTCTTCACATATTTCTCCATCTCACGCGCAAACCAGGAATAGGCTGTTGTGAAAATCTTTGCACTCTCCTGATATTTTTTCCGCACATACGCCTCTTTGGAATAGCACACGCCATCCCGCTCAATTGCTTCGATTACCGGGTCTGCCTGTGATGCATATAAGGTTATTGTATTACATTTTTCACCCATTCTCTTCGCACCTCCCAGATATTCCCATAGCAGCCGTCGCTTCCCATCTGTACATTCTCATCAAAAAGCCGCTTCCAGCTTTCTCGGATTTCTCTTTTGATCTCCGGATAGAACTGCGACATATACGCCTGTGGATCACTGACACCATAAGCTTCCAGAAGTTCTTTATGCCTTCTTTCATCTGCCTTATCTGCCGGAATATAAGAATAGTTAAGAATCGTTCCCCATTTTGTAAAATTCACTTTCGTAATGATAGATTCCTCAATCTCCAATTCCAGGATCACTCTTCCTTTTTCCGGAAGCATCGTTGCATCCTGCCTGAAGGATACCCATACCGGAAATACGACATCAGCTGGTTTATTCTTATAATCTGGTCCGTTCTTTACCAGCCATTCATAAGTATCCAGAACCAGCTCCGAATGTTCCTTCAGATCCTTTTTAATATATTCTTCTTTCACAATATATCTTCCCGTCTCCTGAAGAACCTTCCAGACATTTTCATGCTGCTTCGACCACACTGTAATCTTTGCCATTCCATCACCCCACTAATGGTAAAATATATGTACTCCAAAGGTAACTGACACCATACTTACATTTACTATAACACCTATTGGCATCTTTTGTCCTCTCTTATTCCCTTATTTTTTCTCATCACTTTGTATCAAATCTGGTCACTGCCATGTGGATCAGATACGGAATCAGAATGACCGGAATCGCAAGATATGCCAGCACACTATATGCTTTCTGGATCAGTGTCAGAAGCCCGAACTGTGCGATTCCAAAATCTACAACACAGCAGATAAATGCTGCCACAATTTCCTTTGTACCAATTTTACTTTTTTTACCCGTTTCCGTCTCTTTCTTCACTTTATCAAGACCACTGCAGATTCTCTTGACCATTGCAGCTACCATATTAACCGCCGTAGATACCGCTCCAAGGATGATCAGAATAGAAATCAGTGGCATCATAAATCCTTTTCCCACACCACACTGTACCATGAAAAGTGTCGGGACGCTTGCTGCACTCATCTCCGGTTTTGTGCAGACCGTCATAATCCCAAGCACAACCATGATCATCATAAGCGCATTGATGATCCATCCGATTCCCATACTTTTCACCGCGTCATCCGGCTTTTCAAAGCTCTTGGCATGCTGCACAAATACTGCCACATTTGCCAACTGGAAGGTTCCGTAAATGAATGCTGAATAGAGTGCTTTTCCAAAGGATCCGCCATTTGCCGTCATCTGCGAAGCAGTCTCCGCGATCTGCCCTGCCCCGGCAATGATATTCGGAATGTACACAATCAGAAGCCCTGCGATAATGCAGACTGACAGAACCGATGCAACCTTGCGCACCAGATCTGTTCCAAATACTGCCACAACGAAGATAAATATACCGATAATCAACGTACACAGCAGATACGGAAGTCCGGTCAGGGTACTTAAGGTCGCTCCGCCTGTCGCAAATGCAACTGCGGGAGCCACACACATCACACAGATATAAAGGACTTCAAACAAATTGGAAAATACCGGCGCAAACTTCCCGTAAAACGCATTGTTATAAGACCGGTAATCATATACCTCATGCTTTCTCGCAAACCGGAGGCAGTACGCGAAAAATACAGCATTATATCCCATAGCCAAAACCGGCATCAGAAGGCACCAGATTCCATAACGCACATAATAACTGTAGATCTGCGCACCTGAGGCAAATCCACCTCCGAAATGTGTTGTAAACCAGACAAACGCTACCCCAAGAATCATAGAGGAAGCTGCGGGTTTCTTATTCTTCATGGCTCTGATCCTTTCTGACTCTTTCTTTCAGTTTCTGCATTGCATCCTCCAGCATTTTCCTGGTCACTTTATATGGATAATGTGCCACATCCGACATTTCTGGGATACGTTCCATGCTCTCTTTCCACTCATCCTCTGTAATCTCAATCTGTTCCAGAGATACCGGCAGCCCGATCTCGCGGTTCAGCTGATACACTTTTTCAAATTCTTCTTCCTGTCCATCTACAAGAAGTGCCAGAAGTACACCAAATCCCACCACTTCTCCATGCAGATGACGCTGTTCGATCACCGGATACTGCGTCAGAGCATAGAAAACCGCATGCGCAAGTCCGCTGTTGTAGTCCGGTGTGAAATCTTTTGTAAGGAAAATCGATGCAATTCCTGTTGTCACAACAATCGCCAGAACAACCTGCTCTACATCGTATGTACACAGTCCCTTTTTATGGTCTGCAAATGCTTTCGGTCCATATTCCAGAAGCGGATCCCTGCACATCAGACTGACTGCCACACCAAGTGAGGTAAAATGTTCCAGTCTTTCATCCCTTGATGAGATTGTTGCTTCATAGTATTTTGCATAAGTATCGCCGATTCCTGCCCACATATACTGACTTGGTGCTTTCGCTATGATTTCTGTATCGATAAAGGCATGCATGACCGGACGGACAAAGAAATTCGGTTTCAAAAATGTCCCGTCCTCATTGTACATGATTGATACTGATGTACATGCCGAACAGTTGGATGCGATTGTCGGGAAGCTGAACACCGGCTTATCATCTGTGATGCACAGGCATTTCACCGTATCCAGCGCTTTTCCGCCGCCTACTCCAAAAACCATGTCAGCCTCCTGATAAACCGGCATCCGGTGAAGCTTCTCTACTGTCTGATAGGTACAGTCTTTTCCATAAAGTTCTTTTCCGATAATCTCCAGATTCGTCTTATCTACCGCCGCTTTGATTTTGTCAAATGCAGCTTCAAGCGCTCTTTTTCCTCCGATCACAAGTACTGTCTTTCCATAAGATTCACAGACCGGGCCGATCTTATCATAAATTGCATCTCCGATTGAATAATTCGGAAGATGCACCTCGTAATTTTCTAATTTCATATTCACACTCTTTCCCTTATAAAGACAACCCAAAAAGCCGGTACGGATACTTAAGATCCGCAACGACTCTCGTCTCTTTTCAGCTATTCTGATTAGATATTCAAAAGATCACTGTATACTTTCAGTGCTCCGTCTGTCTCATGGGCAAGTACACGTTTGGCAAGTACTTTTCCAAGCTGAACGCCTTCCTGGTCGAAGCTGTTCACATTCCATACAAATCCCTGGAACATAACCTTATTCTCAAAATGTGCAAGAAGTGCGCCGAGTGTCTCTGGTGTCAGTTCTTTACCGATGATGATGCTTGACGGACGTCCGCCTTCAAAATTCTTGTTACGGTTCTCGTCTGATTTACCGCATGCAAATGCTACGATCTGTGCAGCTACGTTTGCGCAGAGCTTCTGCTGGCTTGTGCTGTCCTGGATCACAACATCGGTTCCGATCTGGCTGTTCTTGAAACCGATGAACTGAAGCGGTACGATGTTGGTTCCCTGGTGGAGAAGCTGATAGAAAGAATGCTGTCCGTTTGTTCCCGGTTCTCCGAAAATCACCGGACCTGTCGGGTAATCTACCGGCTCGCCAAAGCGGTTTACTGATTTACCGTTAGATTCCATATCCAGCTGCTGCAAATGTGCCGGGAAACGGCTCAGTGCCTGTGAATACGGAAGAACTGCTGTTGCAGGATATCCGAGTACGTTACGCTCATATACACCGATCAGGGCATCCAGCATTGCCGGGTTCTTCAGTAAATCTTCGTTCTTGGAAACTTCGTCCACTTTTGCTGCTCCTGCAAGGAACTGTGCAAATACTTCCGGTCCAAATGCCAGAGAAAGCACGGCTCCGCCAACTGCTGAAGTAGATGAGTAACGTCCTCCGATATAATCATCCATGAAGAATGCTGCAAGGTAATCATCGCTCTTTGCAAGCGGGGATGTCTCGCTTGTAACAGCGATCATATGCTTGGAAGGATCCAGACCTGCATTCTTCAGGGCATCTTTTACAAATGACTCATTGGTAAGAGTCTCAAGAGTTGTTCCTGACTTTGATACCAGAACAAAAATAGAATGTGCTACATCAATCGAATTTAATACCGCTGCTGCATCATCCGGGTCAACATTGCTGATGAATCTGGCTTCCATCTTGAATGTGCCATTCTTCTTAGCCCAGTTCTCAAGTGCAAGGTACATTGCACGAGGACCAAGGTCACTTCCGCCGATACCGATCTGTACGACTGTTGTGAATTTCTCACCTGCTGCATTTGTGATCTCGCCGGCATGTACTTTATTGGCAAAATCTGCGATCCTCTGCTGCTGGGCAACATAGAATTCACGCTTGTCAACTCCGTCAGCTTCTACTTTATCTCCAAGCTGTCCTCGGGTGAGCTGATGAAGAACCAGTCTCTTTTCTCCTGTGTTGATCACTTCTCCATTGTAGAGTGCTGCGTACTTTTCTGTCAGCTGCGCTTCTTTTGCAAGCTTTGCAAGTGCTGCAAGTACTTTATCATCTACTGCTTTTGCAGCGTAATTGTAAGTAAGATCCTCTGTCATCGGAACGCTGTAATTCTTAACACGCTCTGCTCCGTTCTCACCGGACATCACTTCTGCAAGATTTACACGTTCTACTTCCGAAAGCTCTTTAAATGATGTAAGTGTATCCAAATTGTTCCAATTAATCATAGTGGATTCCTCCTTATTCCTTTTATGATAGCAGGATTGTATCAGCCCTTTTGATACGCACGGATCTTTTTGTCCGTTCCTTGTATCATATAATAATCCAAGAAAATTATACTATGATGTGGTTATGATTTCAAGCCTGACGGTCGGAAACCTTTGCTCGTCTTTATGATAATCTTGTCAAATACCATGAATAAGGACGGAAGGATCAGCACAACAACCACCATACTGATCAGTGCACCTCTCGCCATCAGGATACACAGTGAACTGATCATATCGATATTGGAATAAAGTCCGACACCGATCGTTGCCGCAAAGAAGCTGAGTGCGCTGACGATAATCGACTGCGCAGAGAACTTATGTGCTGTTGTGATCGCGTCAAATTTGCCTGCGCCGCGGCTTCTCTCTCTCTGGTATCTGGTGGTCATCAGAATCGCGTAATCCACCGTCGCGCCAAGCTGGATCGTACCGATTACGATCGATGCCACAAACGGCAGCTTCGTTCCTGTATAGAACGGAATTCCCATATTTACAAAAATCGCAAATTCGATCACACCGACCAGGATCACCGGAATGGTAATGGACTTGAATAACAGTAAAATGATCACAAATACAATTCCGATGGAAACTGCGCTGACACGCTTAAAGTCTGTATCTGTAATGTTGATCAGATCTTTTGTCAGCGGTGCTTCTCCTACCAGCATTGCACCTTCATCGTATTTATCCAGGATTTTGTCGATCTCTTCAATCTGCTTGTTAACTTTATCTGTTGCTACCTTGTAAGTTGAATTGACCATCAGCAGCTGGTACTTGTCATTTTTCAGCATACTGGTAACAGATTCCGGAAGCATATCCGACGGCACACCGGAGCCAACCAGGTTATCCAGTCCAAGTACCCATTTGACACCGTCTACTTTTTCAATCTCCTGCGACATCTTCTTGACATCAGAGCCTGCAACGGAGCTGTCCACCAGAATCATATGTGTGGTGTTCATGTTGTAGTCTTCTTTTAACTTTGTGTTCGCAATGACACTCGGAAGATCCTTTGGCAGCGACTCGTCCAAATTGTAATAAACACCCGTGTGGTTGTTTCCGTAAATAGCCGGGAACAGAAGGATTACAAATGCTACTACATAAATCACGTAACGCTTTGTCACCTTATCTGAAATCCTTCCAATATCCGGAAGCAGCGGTTTGTGTTTCGTCTTCTCGATCAGCTTATCGCAACAAAGGATCATGGATGGGAGAACGGTTACACAGACCAGAACTCCGAAGATAACACCTTTTGCCATAACGATACCGATATCTTTTCCAAGCGTAAAGCTCATAAAGCAGAGTGCGATAAATCCGGCAACCGTCGTGACTGAACTTCCGATCACGGATGAAAATGTCTGGGAAATCGCGTGTGCCATCGCCCGCTCTTTATCTCCGTTATAGCGCACCTGCTGCTCCTGATAGCTGTGCATCAGGAAAATAGAATAGTCCATAGTGACACCGAGCTGCAGTACCGCTGCCAGTGCCTTCGTGATATAAGAAATCTCTCCAAAAAATACATTTGTTCCAAGATTATATACAATTGCGATTCCGATACTCAAAAGGAACAGTACCGGAACAAAAATCGATTCCATCGTAATTGCCAGAACCAGTGCAGAAAGTGCGACTGCGATTAGTACATAAAGCGGTGTTTCCTTTTCGGCAAGCTCTTTGGTGTCCTCTACAATCGCAGACATTCCACTTAAGAAGCACTCCTTTCCGGTGACCTTACGGATCTCGGTAACTGCCTTCATAGTTTCATCGGATGAAGTTCCGTCTTTGAAAAATACCGCCATCATCGTTCCGTCTTCTGTGTTGTACTCATCATAGAGCTTTGACGGAAGCATACTCTGGGGAACAGAAATATCAGCCAGCGAATCATACCAGAGCACATTAGCAACTCCGTCTACCTTCTCTACTTTTTCTTTCAGCTTCACGATATCCTTATCTTCCATGCCATCTACCATCAGCATCGAAAATGCTCCAATCCCGAAATCATTGGTCATGATCTCCTGCCCCTGCATCGTTTCAATGTCTTCTGGCAAATATGTCAGTACATCATAGTTGATCCTGGTATTCACATACCCCCACACAGCCGGAATCAAAAGGATAATGCTGAGTATCAGTATCGGTACTCTGAATTTAACAATCTTTTTGCCAACCTTTACCATACTTTATTCCTCTTTTCTTTTTATTATTTCTCTCTTAATGACCGCTGGTCATTTATTTTACAAGACCAATATACAACAAAACTGACCATAAGTCAATTTGTTTATTGACTTATGGTCAGTTTTTTTACAAATGATGAGTATTGCTGCTTTGTTCTTCATTGGATAAGCAAATATTTCACTATTAAACAGACTATTCTTTTTGTTATTTGCGTCAAAAAAACGGACAGTCCTACTCCCTGGGTCTGCCCGTTATTTACTCGATTTATTTAAGCATTTTCCGCTGCTTCTTCACGATTTTTACAAAGCACCTGTCCTGCTACATAGCAGACCGCTGCAACTGCCATACCATTGATGGAAGCAATTCCCCATGACACAAGATTTGCCACAACTGCACCTGCAATTACACCGATCACCGCAAACCAGTTCACTGTTTTAATTTCTGCTTTTTCATTTTCATAGTCTTTCTTATTCATAAAATAGGAAAGCACCAGAATGATTCCAACCGGAGGAAGGGTACAGTTCAGTACATTCAGCCAGTTACAGAAATTGTAATACAGCCATACCGAAAGAATCGTTCCGATAATACCCGAAATCAAAACCATCGGTTTCTTTTTCTGCTGGAAAATATTTGCCAGTCCAAGACCTGCTGAATACAGTGCATTGTCATTGGTTGTCCAGATATTGAGCCCCAGAACCAAAATCGCCATATAGAACAGGTTCAAACGGATCATAACTTCAAAGATATCATTTCCGCCAACGAAAATATAGGCAATTGCCCCGAAGAAAAACATCAGTGAGTTTCCTATAAAGAATGCTATAACCGTTGCGATCGTGCCGGATTTGGCATCTTTTGCAAATCTTGCAAAATTCGGGGTTGCCGTTCCGCCAGATACGAAGGAACCGATTACCATGCCAGCTCCACCGATCACAGTCACAGATCCACTGGATACCGCAAACTGGTCAACGATCGTCCCATTTCCCTGACGAACCGCCATCACCATTGCTACCGTTCCAAGAATCGCAACAAGCGGAACTGCAATATAGCTTACCACCGTAAGAGAATCAATTCCGAAATATGCAGAAGCGGTCATACAGCCTCCTGCAACCAGTACCAGAGCCCACATCGCAGCCTTACTTCCACCGAGAAGCTCTCCTGATACCGGGATTGCAAACATCGCAACACCCACACCGAACCATCCGATCTGAGTGAAGCTGATCATTGCAGAAGAAAGATAAGATCCTTTTTCTCCAAACGCTCTTTTTGCCAGAAGGTCCATACTAAGTCCGGTCTTTGCGCCTACATATCCCAGAAGTCCTGTATACACACCAAGGATCGCTCCTCCAAGGAGAAGGGACTTGATAAATCCCCAGAAATCAAGTCCTGCTGCCATCTGCTGTCCAACCCACATACTCGCCGAGAAAAATGTAAATCCCAACATGATCATAAACATAGTCAGGAAACCTTTTCTGCCCTCTTTCGGAACCGCCTGGTTCGCGTAATCAATATCAACTGTCTTGTCTTTTGTATTTTTGCTCATTTTTTACCTCATTCCATTCTCTGATCAACTAGTTCATTCTTTTTACAGCATATATTTCTTCAAAGAATCGGTAAATTCGGTAATTCTCTGATCTGCCAGTTCTTTTAATGTAATATTTTTCATACTCTCGATATATCCCTGTTCCTGACGGTACAGCCACTTGGTGTCTGCCGGACGGATTTTCTCATAATGGTTCTTCTCGATCCAGTCTTCGTAGCTGATCGGTGTCGGGTATCCAATCTTTTCGTCAAGCAACTCTTTGAAATCGATCTGATCCGCTCTTTCCCGGATTCCTTCCCAGAATTCCAGGACTTCCTCTACATGCTCATGAATCTCATAACGTCTTGCCCCGCCATCGTAGATGATACATTTCTCAAAAAGTGGGCTGCACATGGAAAGTGTCTCTCTTCTGAACTCCGGCGCGATGATTCCGTCCTTCCAGTAGAAGTCCACATCCGGAAGGTTGATTCCTGACACACCTTTATCCTGATAAGTACTGAAAACTCCTTCATAATACACGGTAATGAACCCTTCAAATTCCGGCCAGAACTCACGGATCTCTCTGGTAAGATTCTCAAGGATCTCAATTCCCTTTGTCCCACCAATTGTGAAAATGATAATATTACGAAGCTTTGCTCCGTTCTTCCTGTAAAAATCTGTCACATAGCGCAGGCAGTGGATCAGAGTCTCCCCACTTGCAATGATATCTCCGATCATAAGTGTGCTGTCCGGAACCATAGTCAGCTTACTATATTTGATTTCAAGCCCTGCAATCTCTTCATCCGCAAATACACGCTCACTGGATAAGAAACTGATATCGTGTACACGGATGTGCTCTCTGTAGCAGCTTTCCTCCAACGGATAGTTCAGCGCCCCTCTCAAAATAGAAAGAATATTTGCAGTCGTCACTTTCTTTTGTTCTTTAAAATAATAGAGCATCTGAGATGTGGAAGGAATCAGGCAGTCATATACCTCATATCCGACAATCTCAGGTGTGTTCAGAAGCTTTCTTGTCTCTGCTTCCGATACAACATAATATTCGTTTACATAGTTCCCACCGGCCAGTTTATAACAGGCTACACCCTGTTCATTAAATTCCGGCACCAGCTCAACCTGATTCCAATTTTTCATCTGTGATTTTCCCCTTTTCTGTAAGTCCACTTTTCATGACAATAAACATTCTACAAAATGTTATGATGAAAGTGGGGGAATGTCAAGTGGGAATTTGAAAAGTCGCCAACATTTTCATTTCATATAGAAATCTCCGCGATTTTATAGGTTTTCCATTCATTTGTAACATTTTTCCACCTTTATCCATACCTGTTTGCCACATTTTTCTTTGTTTTTCAAATAGTATTTGTAACATTTTTCTTATAAATATAAAATTTCAAACCAGACTACATATTTACAACAACGTATAAATCTTCTCTTTTGCATAAAAGGAGAACGATATCTCATAAAAAAATACCGTTCCCCTTTGCTTTTCTTATCTCACCTGATCAATATAAAATTTAAATTTATCTGTTCGATAATAGCATTTGAAATTCTCGATTGGAATTTCTCTTCCATTCACAATGCCATATGTAATACAACGAAACAGAATAATCGGTGTTCCTTCCTCGATGTCCAGATACTCGGCAATTTCATCCTGTGCCCCGATCGCCTCAATCGTTCTTCTTGCCTTTGTTATCTTAACACCATAAACTTCTGTTATAATCTGATAAAGGGATTCCTCTTTCAAATCATACTTTGATAAACCCGGAAAAATCTTTTCCGGCAGAAAAGTCAGCGTATAGTTTAGCGGCTCTTTATCTGCATATAAGATTCTTCCTATCATATAAACATTATCACTGGTTGTAATCTCAAGTGCTTTTGCTCTCTTTACATTCGCATCAACCAGCTCTGAAACAACAACTTTTTTACTTGGTGTCAGTCCAAGCTTTAATACATCTTCCGTACAACTCGTAATTGAAAAAAGATTGTTGCTTCCTTCATCCGTCTTTACATAGGTTCCTTTTCCCTGGACTTTGTACAAATATCCTTCTGTGACCAATTCATCAATCGCTTTCCGGATCGTAATTCTGCTGACCTGATAAGTCTCCATCAATTCTCTTTCGCTCGGAATCGGCTCCTTTGAATCGTAAACTTCATTATCAATATTCTCTACGATTGCCTTCTTCACAAGATAATATTTAGGTAACTTTTCGTCGAACATCTCCTTCACCCCATCTCACCTTTTTTGATCACAGAATATTCCAAGTGTTAACACATAGCTTTAAATTCCCTGATCTTTTCTTTCATTGCAGGAATATTTTCATGAAGTTTTAGAATTGTACTGCCAACGAACGCTGCATCCCCGCCTGCCTCTCTTACTAGTCTTACATCTTCTGGTGCATGAACGCCTACCCCACAATAAATAGGTCTTTCAATTCCACAGCTTCTTAAATACTCTACACAATCTTTTAATGTAGGATATTCCTCATTTTTTTGCTGTGTATCATACGGCTTCGCCTGTAAATATACAAATCCATTTGATTGTTTTGCCATTTCCACTTCTTCTTTTGGTAAATGGAACTGTACATAACAAGATACCTGAAGCCCCGCTGCAATTATCTTATTTTTAATAATATCATCTTTTAAGCCAACAAGCAAAATATCTTTTAAATTATTTGACAGGCAAAACTCAATAAATTTGTCGACGCCAATCTCTTCAACTGTATTTTCATATGCCAGAACCAGAATCTTCACATCTGGAAGTCTCTTCTGGATAGCAACAATAGAATCCATATATTTTTCGTAATCATCACAGGCTTCCAACGCTTTTTTCATTCTTCCTGCAATATAATCACTCTCCAGGTATGGATTTCTGGATGGGAAATCCACTTCCATCATTTTGCATCCTGCATCTGCATATTCTACTGCCATATTATAGCTTGCTTCAATTGTAGGATATCCATTTGATAAATAACAAATAATCTCCATTTTTATTCTCCTCTGTACACCTTGATAAATAATTCTTTAAATTCGTCAATTTCCGGAATAACCGGATTTGTTTTTGTGCATCCATCAGCTTTTGCAAGCGGAGCCATCTCATCCAGTTTTGCCATATATTTTTCTTCATCCGGAATGATTTCTTTAAAGCATTTCGGAATATTTAACTTTTCATTTAAAGCTTCTACTGCTTCATGAAGATTTTCTGCTCCGATTCTCTTTGCAAATTTTGCATAAACTTCTTTTGCAGTTTCATTCTGCTCATTATATCTAATGATATATGGCAAAATAATGGCATCTGCCAGACCATGAGATACATGGAAAATTCCTCCGATCGTATGAGCCATAGAATGTACAATTCCAAGTGATACATTCGTAAATGCAATTCCAGCTACCATAGATGCCTGTACCATAATCTCTCTTGCTTTTATATCATTACCATTCTCATATGCAGTCGGTAAAGTTTCCATAATATCCTGGGCTGCCTGGCTTGCAAGAATATCTGACAGATAATTTGCACGGTTTGAAGCAAGTGCTTCCAGTGCATGGGTAAGCGCGTCCATTCCTGTCTCTGCTGTAATCTTAGCCGGCATAGACATTGTTACTTCCGGATCACAGATTGCGATATCCGGCATCATTTCCATATTTCCAACACCATGCTTTAATCCTTTTTCATTATCTGAAATTACGATAGAACGTGAAACTTCACTTGCCGTTCCACTTGTTGAAGGAATACAACACATTCTTGCTTTACCTCGTAATTTCGGAAATTCATTCGGCGGAAGAATATCTTCCATCTGAGTCAGTTCCGGATGTTCATAAAAGATCCACATTGCTTTTGCAGCATCCATTGCTGATCCACCGCCAAGTCCGACAATCAGATCTGGTTCAAATTCCAGCATTTCATTTCTTCCTCTGAGTACAGTTTCAAAAGACGGATCTGGTTCTACGCCTCTGATAACCATTGTTTCAGCACCGGTTTCTTTAAAATATCCTTCTACCTTTGCCAGCATTCCACTCTTTTCCATGCTATGTCCGCCAATAACAATACTGACTTTTTTTGCTTTAATTGTCTTAATATATGCAAGACTTCCTTCTCCAAACATCAATTCTGATCCTGCAAGTTTCATTGGTCGCATCATTTTTATCTTCCTGCCTTTCTCTATTTCAATCCGTCTAATACTTTCTTAACCAGTTCATAAGAGATTGGATTTGTTAAAATTCCTCCTTCTTTCAAGCTGGAGCCGATAATCGCACCATCTGCTGTCTGAAGCTGATCATGAATATTTTCTGCATTTACACCACTTCCTGCAAATACTGGAAGGTTTACAACATTTTTCACTCTCTTAATCAGATCCAATGGTGTCTCTTCTCCAACCTGTGTACCTGTAACAATAATTCCGTCTGCTCCGTTTGATGCAGCATCTTTTGCTGACTGCTCAATTGTAATATGCTCCCTTAACATATGTGCATGTTTTACCTGCACATCGGCAAGGATCTTAACATTTTCCTGCCCCATCATCTTACGATATTCCATACATTTCTTTGCACAAGGCTGAATAATTCCATCTGTAAACAATACTGTGTCTACAAATACCGGAACTCTGATAAAGGAAGCTCCTACCATTGCTGCAATTGCAATATCAGCCTCACAGTCATTAAACGCCGCATCAAGTCCTACCGGAATCTGAACTGCCTGTTTTACAGCATATGCAGCAGCTGTAAGGGCAGCTACCTGTGCCTTGTTCAAAAAAGCCGAAAACGGTGTATCTCCCATGTTCTCTACAATAACAGCATCTACTCCTGCTTTTTCAAGTGTAACCGCATCTTGAACTGCACGGTCAATAATTCTCTGATAATCCCCATCAAATCCAGCTGTTGTCGGAAGCGGAAGACAATGCACCATTCCGATTACTGTCTGTGAATTTAAAGTAAGTATCTCTTTACTCATGTTTACCATCCTCTCTTTTTACATGATAATTATAAATTCCTTCCAGCGCTGTTCTACAGAGTAAATCCTCTGCATCTACACGATCCTGTCCCTTTAAAGTTTCCTTCAAATTTTCAAGTACCGTAACCACTGTTAAAATACAGGTCTTAACTCCCATCAGTCGTCCCAGTGTCAGAATACATGAAGATTCCATATCGATTCCTGTTACCCCAAGTTTCTTGACCTCTTCAAATGTTTTTGACATATCACGTCCACACTCCAGAGAAAATTTAGAATCATGCATACAACTGTAAAATCCATCCATCGTACAATTAAGTCCATTCAAATACCGTTTTCCCATCTGTTGAACTGTTTCGTTCATCACATTGACAAGTTCAATATCTGCAACCGCAGGGTAACTCAGATCCACATAAGTCTGGCTGGTTCCTTCACGCCTCATTGCGGCAATCGGGATCATAAAATGTCCCAACATATCATCCTGCATCGACATTACAGTTCCCATTCTCACAGCAACTTGCATTCCAGACTCATACATCTCTTCCATCGCAATCGCTGCGGACGGTGCCCCGATTCCCGTCGACGTTACTGTAATCTCTACTCCTTTATAGGTTCCTGTATATGTATTGAACTCTCTCATGAATGCAACTTTTTTGGGGTTATCCAAATACTTTTTTACAACTTCTACTCTCCATGGATCTCCCGAAAAAAGTACATATTTCGCAACCGTTTCTTCGCTTGCTCCCATATATAATGTACTCATCTGCATTTCCCCTTTCAGTGTAATGTTTCAAATTTCTGTAATAATTCCTGTTCTGTTGGCGCATTTGTACAGCACCCTTCTGCCTGTAAAACAAAGTAAGATAATACACTTCCAAGCCTACAGCAGTCTGCCGGAGAATATCCGTGCAAATATCCATAAACAAATCCTGCCATGTAAGCATCTCCCGATCCAGTTGCATCTACTACCTGTTCCACTTTACAAATTCCAATCTCTTCTTTCCGTATTTTTCCGTCTTCCCGCACATAGCAAATGCTTCCGTCTTTTCCCAGAGTTGTCACAATAATATCTGCTTTTCCAATTTTAAACAGCTCTGTAATCGTATTTAGTCCGAAAAGCTTTTCAATAATTTCACATTCTACTTCATTTGTGAAAATGATTTTGCTTTCTGTTAACAATTGTTTCAAAAATGGTTCTGGAAATGCATCAAAATCATCTTTCATTCCAAAAACTACCGGTACATGATGCTTTTTACATTTTGCAAAAAACTCTTCATTATCTGGTCTTGATGCAACGGTTATCACTCCCAGCTTTGCCGTTTCAAACAAGCTGTCTTTCATTTTCTGTGCATATCTTCCATCCATTGCTCCAGGATAAAATATGGTAATATGATCGTTATTATTATCCTGTAACAAATAACATACACTGGTTGCTTCCTCTGCTATTTGTGTAATCCCATCCTGTGGTACATTCCCTTCTTCCAGAAACTTTTTAAAACCATTACTTTCATAATCTCCGCCTACTCTTAAAACTGGCATTGCCTTCATTCCAAGCCGGCAAAGTGCATAGGCAATATTTACAGAACAGCCTCCGTAATAAATTTTTGAATTGGATTTATTTGTAACCAGTGATGTAAATCCCACTTTGGCAGGTGTTGCTATTTTTATAATGTGATCCATACTTACATAGCCGCTTGTCAGAACATCTACTTTCATTATCCGTGCCTCCTACAACTGTCCCTCTTCCAGCATCTTGCTGAATGTATTCATATCAATGACTTTTCCCAGATACTTATCAATATCTGTCAGATGAACTTCATTAACTGTTTCTGAATTCGTTGCCACACATTCCCGGATAACATATGGGTTGTAATTCAGATAAAATGCATCTGTCACCGTTGCCCGAATGCAGCAGTTTGTTTTCGTTCCAACAACGACTACATTTTCCACTTCATTTTCCCGCAATACCAGATCCAGGTCTGTGCCGAAGAATCCACTGTACCTTCTCTTTCGGATGACATAATCTTTCTTTTCATCAACTTCCAACATTGGATCAATTTCAATTCCAAAAGTCCCTTCTATACAATTTGGTCTCATGGACTGTGCTTTTTTATCTACTTTATCTTTTCTGTTACAGTGCTGTAAAAAAACAATCAGCAGTTCATGTTTCCGGCTTTCATCCAGAACCTTTTTGATCCGTGGAAGAATCTTTTGATTCTCAGGATAAAATACCAGACCTTCCGGATCCGTAAAATCGCGAACCATGTCCACAATAATCAATGCTGTCTTTGCCATTTTCTTCCCCCTTAGTCGAACTTGTATCCTCTTACCTTAACATCCTTAAATTTCATAAATGAAACAACTGCAAGCACCGCTACCATAATGATATACGGAATCGTATCGAACATTCCCGCTGCCGGTCCTGCATATACACTTAAATTGACTGCAAGTGATCTTGCAACACCAAATAAGATTGCATAGAGTGAAGACTGTACCGGTTTCCCCTGTCCACAATAAATTGCTGCAATTGCGATAAAGCCTCGTCCTGCTGTCATATCACTTGTAAACATTGCCATTCTCTCCATTGATAAATTGATTCCGGCTAATGCACAGCAAAATGCTCCAATCAGAACAGCAATATATTTGTATTTCTGTGTTTTCAGTCCAAGACTGATCGCTGAATCTTCATTTTCACCAACAACTCTGACATAGATTCCAAATTTTGTTTTGTACATCAGAATAGCTGCTGCCGCAATTCCAATAAATGCCAGATATGTAATGACCGGATGATCACTTACGATTCCACCAATCAGCGGAATACTCTTGATGCCCGGTATATTGATCTTAAAATCTGCAACTCCTACATCTTGAAGACTGATATTAGCAAGCTCCATAACTTTCAGTACAAATTTTGCAATCGCTGGAACAATCAAGTTAATTCCAAGACCGATAACAATAACATTACCATTACAAGTAATTCCTAAGAATGAAAATACAAGTCCCCACAATAAAGTCGTTACGATTGCGGCAATCACTGCCAGAGCCACACTTCCTGTCAGATACTCGACTAACACTGAAATAAATGCTCCATTCAGCATCATTCCTTCCAGTGCGATATTCAATACATTTGCTTTATATGCAAATATTCCACCGATCACGCATAGAATAATAGGAGCACTATGGTATACTGTGTCATACAAAATACTATTTAATAATTCCATTATGCATCCTCCTTTTTCGCCTTTTTAAAACGGCCAAATACGCTTGTTTTATCACCAATAAACTTAACTGCCAGGAACAGAATGATCATTCCCTGAATAATTGCAACGATTTCTTTCGGAACTGCAGTATACATATTGATGCTGTCACTACCGGTTTTTAATGCAGCATAAAAGATTGCCGCGATCAAAATTCCAATTGGCGAATGTCCACCGAGCAGAGCAATCAACATACCATCCCATCCAAGGCCAGGATTTGCAGAAAATGTCAGCGTATATTTAAACTGATCACTTAACATCCATCCTGCTCCTGCTATACCGGAAAGTGCGCCACTGATCAGCATCATGATAATGATTTTCTTGCCGACATTCATACCTGTTGCTTCTGCGAATTCCGGATTTTTTCCGATTGCTGTAATTTCATATCCCAGTTTTGATTTTTTCATAACAAAATACATAATCACCAGAATAATCATTGCAATTACAAAAAACATAGTCATTCTTGATGCTCCGAATCTTTTGAACATTACATCCTCTTTAATCGTTGGTGTAGCCACATACCCTGCACTCTTATCTTTGAATACACCGGTGGTTAAAAATTCCAAAGTCTTTGAAACTGCATAGTTTAACATCAAAGTTACAACCATCTCATTTACATTACATTTTGCTTTCAAAATTGCCGGAATCAATGCAAATAACATTCCACAAATAATTGCAACTAAAAAGCAAATCAGTTTACTTATAAATGGATTGGAAATGTTAAGATATGCTCCTGTGATTCCTGCAAAGAATCCTCCCAAAAGCATTTGTCCTTCTACCCCCATGTTGTACAGATTCGCTTTGAATGTAATTGCAATCGCAAGTCCTGTCAAAATAAGCGGCGATGCATAATGCAGCGTATTCATAAAGCCTTTTTCTGTCAAAAGTGATTTCCTGATCAGTACCCCGTATGTTTCCAGTGGACTTTCCCCAATCGCCGCAATAATAATTGCTCCAAATGCAAATGCAAGAATTACCGGAAGTACAGAATTGACAATTCCTTTTATAATACTATCTTTCTTTTTCATGATCCTGTTCCTCCTTTCCAATTCCAGCCATCAAAAGTCCCATAGCAGCCATAGACACTTCTTTCGGTGATACTTCTCCTGAAATCTTACCTTTATACATAACAATTACCCGATCAGATAAACTCATAATTTCTGACAGCTCACTTGAAATCAAGATAACAGTATTTCCTGCATCCCTGAATTTCAGAATCTGTTTATGTATGAATTCAATAGATCCGATATCAACGCCTCGCGTTGGCTGGCAAGCAATCAGAAGTTTTGGATTTGCTGAAAGCTCTCTTGCAATGATAACTTTCTGTGCATTTCCTCCTGACAGATTACCTATATTACCATTCACATCTCCCAGACGGATATCAAATTCTTTGATATATTTATCTCTTTTGGCATTGATTGTTTTCTTATTAAAAAGTCCGTGTTTACAAACATCTTTTTCTCCATGATATCCTGCTATACAGTTATCGGAGACCGTCATTTCCCGACACAATCCCTGTGCATATCTGTCCTCAGGAATAATTCCAATTCCCGCTTTTCTTAATTTTTCCGGCCACCAGTTTGTAATATCTTTACCGTCAAAAAATACTGTCCCTTTCGTTGATTCCATCAAGCCAGTCATAAGCTTTACAAGCTCTGACTGTCCGTTTCCTTCAACACCGGCTATTCCAAGGATCTCACCTTTATGCACTTCAAACGACATATCTGACACAACTTCTTTTCCGTAGTCATTTACAGTCGTAAGATTTTCTGCTTTGTACATAATCTCTGATTCAATCTGTTGTTTTCGTTCATTATTTACAGTAAGAACAACATCTCTTCCAACCATCATCTGTGCCAGTTCCCGTTCACTTGTGTCCTTCTTTAATACATTTCCAACAACTTTTCCCTGTTTTATTACGGTAATACTGTCTGCCAGTTCCATTACTTCTCTTAATTTGTGCGTAATAACAATGATTGTTTTTCCCTGCTCTTTCAAATTTTTGAGCGTTGCAATCAATTCATCAACTTCCTGTGGTGTGAGTACGGCTGTCGGCTCATCCAGAATCAATATGTCTACATTTCTATATAACATCTTTAGAATTTCTACTCTCTGACGTCCCCCGACAGATATATCTTCAATCTTATCTGTTGCATTCAATTCCAGATGATTTTCCTGAATCAGTTTCTCAACTCTTTTAATTTCCTCTTTCTGATCGATAAACGGAGTTTTCATTCCGCCTTTTTTCTGTGTAATTTCCGCACCCAACAGTATATTTTCATATACGGTGAGAGACGGCACCAGCTTAAAATGCTGGTGCACCATCCCTATCCCGTTTGCAATCGCATCAACCGGGCTGTTCAGTGTAACTTCTTTTCCCCGGATCAGGATTTTCCCGCTTGTTGGCTGCAGCAATCCGTAGAGCATATTCATCATTGTAGATTTTCCTGCACCGTTTTCACCTACAATACATTTAATCTCCTGTTCTTTTACATCCAGATTAATATGATCATTTGCGACAAAATCGTTAAACTTTTTGGTCAGATCAACCGTCTGTATCATGCTGTTCATATTGCTGCTTCCTTTCTGTCAAAACAACTATTTTACTGTAACATTCGGGCATTTAGAAGCATCGAATTCTTCTCCACTCTGTGCATCCGTTACTACAATTGTTCCATCTGAAATCTTGTCTTCTACATCTTTGATTTCAGCTTTGATTTCTTCCCATTTGTCTTTTCCGCTATCCTGTATATGTTTGCTGATTTCTGAAAGATCTGTAATAGAAGCCGCGCCTGATGCTAATGAATATGTCTGTGCGCGATCCATCTTATCAATCTTTCCATTTACTGCTTCTTTTACAATGTCATATACAGGTACTTCTGTATTTTTAATAACACTTGTCAGAACATATCCTGGCTGCTGATCATCTTTGTTAGCATCTACCTGAATTGCAAGCTTTCCTTCTTCTTTTGCCTTTGATGCAACACCATCACCTACAGAACCAGCTACTGAAAATACAATATTTGCTCCCTGATTATAATATGTTCCTGCTACTGTACTTCCTGTTGCAGAATCAGCAAATCCTGCATCATATTTTGCATAGTAATCATAATTTACACCCAGCTTTTCAGCTTCATAGTTGATACCTTCAATATATCCATAAGAGAATACTGTGATACCGTTTGAATTTGTTCCTCCGATAAATCCTACTGAACGTCCACCATCATCTGCCGGTGTAAAATTATAGTCATCTGTACCAAACAAAGTTTCTGCATTTTCATTTACCAATGTAGTAAGTGCACCTGCTACGAAAGATGCCTGATGTACATCAAACAGAACACTGATTACGTTATCATGGATTGTCTTTCCGTCTTTATCCTGGTTTGGATTATCATTTACACATACAAATGTTGTATCCGGATACATCTCTGCAATTGGCTGTGCTCCACCAGTCCCCTGAATCAGTGCTTCAAAATCATATTCCAGATTGAAAATTACATTGTATCCGTCATCAGCCAGTGATTCCAACGCCTGTGGTACACCTGTTGTAGGCTCGACAACCTTGTATTCAATTCCAAATTCATCGGCAGCTTTTTTTGCTCCTTCCACAGCAGACTGATTATATCCATTATCATTCTGTCCGGCAGCTGAACAAATAATTGCAACCTTTACATCGCTTCCCTCTTTTTTTTCCGCTTTTTTCTCAGATTTTCCTCCACATGCTGTCAGGCTTCCTGCTACCATTGTCATTGCAAGTAAGCATCCCAATGCTTGTACTACTCTTTTTTTCATTTTTCTTCCTCCTTTGTTATGATGTCATGTCGTCATGACCAGTTCCTTTTTCTTTAATATACAACTTGGTTTCAAAAATGTAAATACTATTATTTATTTTTGTCATATCCAGCAATTTCATACTATATCTTTTGTGCATTTATAACAAAAAACTCTCTTTCTTACTATTTCACATCATCTGTATAATATTTTCTTTATATCCATATAATCCTTCCCTAAAATCAAATATTTTTCCAATAAAAAAAGAACATCCCCGCCTCCAGGAACATTCTTTTCTCCATTTATCTATTTTTTATTTACATCACCATCTGGAACACCAGCACCATCAGCGGCATCGTCACGATCGCCCCAAGTGTCGTCAGCACATTGATCGTGCTCGCATACCTGGAATCATTTCCATACACCTGACTCATCTGCGTAACTGTCGAAGCAGCAGGTGCAATGATCGCCAGAAATACGATCAGAAGGATCTTCTTCCCATCTGCATTCCATCCAACCAGTCCACTGATCTTCAGGATCAGAAGTGCAATAAACGGAATTCCGATCAGACGCATTAACGCAATAAAATACGCCTTCTTATTCGTCAGAACCTTTCTGATATTCATTCCGCCCATCAGCATTCCGATTACAAACATACTTGCCGGTCCCACCATTGCCCCGACAGAACTTAACGTACCGGTTATGATTTCCGGCAGCCGGATCTTTGCAAAGAACAACACGATCGCTGCTATGATCGTAATAATATTGATATTGGTAAATATTTTCTTCAGGTTAAATCCTTTTTCATGGCTGAGTACATTTTTGCAGTGTGTCCAGAAAAAGATCGTCTGGATCCCCATAAACACACATGCATAAAACACCCACTCTTCGCCAAGCATAAATGCCACAAGCGGTACGATCATATTTCCTGAATTGGAATAATAAATGGACATCGTTTCCACTTCACTCAGATGCAGGACTTTTCCGATCAGGTTGACGATCGGGAGCAGGATAAATAAAAGAAGCAGTGACGCGATACATGCCAGCATAAGACCACTCACCTTTTCCGGAGTGTAATCCACCTGAAATGCATTCAAAATCACACACGGCACGATCAGATATAATACCAGTGTTGACAGCACCTTGCTGTCTTCATCCTTCAAAAATCCCATTTTGACTATCGCATAACCCATGAATATCATAATGAACAGCTTTGCGATCTGCTCCATCAGAAGTATACTCAGTTCCATTTTTGCCCTCTTTTCCTTCTCATCAAAAGAAGCAGATTGCCAGACGCAACCCGCTTCCCATTATTTCATTTCATTTCTTTTCTATCGGTTCATTTCTCGTCTGTCAGATTTTTCCATCCTTTAAACAATATCAAATTCCCTGTTCTCTGTCAAGAAATCTCATTTTTTCAGACTTTTCTCTTGCTACACCTGTCCAAGAAGCCTTCTGCACTTCTGGTTCATCTCGCCCAGTTCCTGCACAACCGGTAACAGATCCTCTTTACTCATTCCATAACTGATCATGCAGAGTGCCTTATAGAAAAATTCGTTCACTTCCGCATCTGTTTTCCCCATAACGACCGCCGGAGAAATGATAGCTGCCATCTCCCGGATTCCGAAAAGGATTGCAGTCTCCACACCACGCACATCTGTTTCGTGTTTCCAGATATTGCTCACATCATATTCGGAGGTATTGCCACACGGTGCTGCACAGACTGCGCAATCCGGTGCGACGGTATTTTTTTCTTCTCTTACTTTTTCGATCATCACTTTTAAAGCTGCTGCCCCGGTGTTACTGTTCGTAATCGTATGCACAAGACCTTCGATGATAATCTCATCTGTGTTTTCTGTCTTTGGATTGTTAGCACAGGATCTGGCAAGACCGATCAGCGCACCGGTCAGTTCATCCTGGAGTGCTAAAATCTCCTGTCCCTGCGAAATCGTCGCTGTATTACTCATATTTTCATTCCTCATACCTTCTTTTTTTGTATGGATAAGTATACGGTTTCTGGATTTTCATTTCTGTTGTAATAACAACATTATTCCGATTTATCTGTTCCAATCAGGACTTTCTTTCCACAAAATGCAAAACCATAATACCGTCTCTTTGATTTAGGTATTCCATCAAATAATAATTCCATTCAGATGATCGCACTCATGTTGAATAATCTGTGCCGTCCATCCACTGTATTTTTGTCTCTGCCGTTTAAAATTGATATCCTCGTATTCTACTTCAATTTCCTGATAACGCACACATTTTCTTACGCCATCCAGAGACAGGCATCCTTCTTCTGTCTCATACTTTCCGTTTCTCTTTACAATCTTCGGATTGAACATCGCAACATTCATAAATCCCATATTGACTGCAATGATCGCTTTATTTACCCCGATCATATTTGCTGCCATTCCCACACAGCCATCTTCGTGCGCTTTTAATGTATCCAGTAAATCAATTGCAACTGGAAAATCTCCTTTCGTTGCTTTCTCTGCCTTCTGGCGCAGAAAAAAGAGATCTCTCATAATTGGTTTTACCATTTTATCTTTCCCCTTTCCGTAGTACTAGTTACTGTTCACAGTACCTGTGACCAGCAACTAGTACTTTCCAGTATACACGATTTTTCCCATTTTTAGGTTGGAAAAATTGGAAAATGCACATATAATTAGATTAGTTTTCAAATACAAACAGGAGTGTATTATCTATGAATAAAATCAAAATCATAAAAAAGAACGATGAATATTCCTCCGAATATCAGATCGGAGATACTTTTGAAATCGAAGGCACCTGGTATGGTGGTGTTCATATCATCGGCAAGACCGGCGCACCGGTTTCTCTTGATAAAGATGAGTATATTTATCTGGATGCAGATCCGGAAAATAAAATAGATTCTTCGTCTGTAATTTCCCACCCGGAATCGTCTGCCTCAACACAAACCAGTACGGTTATCCCAGAAGCACAGTCTGCTCCCATTCTTTCTGCCGGCACCAGAAAAAATGACACAGAACCTCTCCATGAAATCCATGTTGGCGATATCGTGCGCCATTTCAAAAGAGAATGGGTATCAGAAGAAAGCACCAAATATCTCTACAAGGTACTGGCTTTTGCTGAGCATACCGAAACAGGCGAAAAGCTGGTTGTCTACCAGGCAATGTATGCACCATTCAAAATCTGCGCAAGACCATACGACATGTTTATGAGCGAAGTCGATCACCAGAAATATCCAGGGATCAGACAGCACTGGCGTTTTGAAGTAAATGAATAAATCACAGTTAAATAAAATGGAGAATCCCCCGTTCCCGGCTAATACCAGTGCGGATGATTCTCCATTTTCTCTCTATTTCTATAACACTCTCGTAATTCTTATATCCCGTGATGAACTTCCGATTCTGACTTCAACTACATCCTTTTCTTTTCCTGATATTTCTACTTCGACCTCCACCTTCTTCGTATCGCCCGGCTCCAGAAATATCTTCTCAAAACCACGAAGCTGCTGTACCGGTTCATCTTCGGCACGTTTCACCGGTGCCAGATATACCTGCACTACTTCTTTTCCTGCTCTGTCTCCTGTGTTGGTCACATCACAGCTGACTTGCAGCTTAGCCCCGTTCCTTTTTATCTCTGCACCTGAATAGGCAAAGGTTGTATAGGAAAGTCCATGTCCGAAACAGAATTCCGGTCCAATCCCAAAAGTATCATTATAGCGGTAGCCTACGAAAACACCTTCTTTATAACGCACCTTTTCGTCGCCCGGAAATTCTCCGACTGCGTGTGCGGAACAATCCGTGTGCTTTTTGTAGAAAGTTTCCGGCAGTTTTCCGGATGGACTCACTCTTCCAAATAAAACTTCGGCAAGCGCATTTCCACCTTCCATTCCGGAATACCAGTTCCATACAACAGCCTTTGCATCTTTGATCCAGCTTCCCATCTCAACCGGACTTCCTGCCATCATGACAATCACCGTATTCGGATTTGCCTTCAGTACTTCCCGGATCAGTTCATCCTGCTCATATGGGAGTTTCATATCTGCGCGGTCATTTCCTTCACTGTCATGCTCATGGTTCAGACCACCAACCAGAATGACCTCATCATACTGCGCGGCAAGCTCTGCTGCCTCTTTTCTGAGGAGTACTCTTTCTTCTTTTACTTTCACATCTACAGACTGCTCTTCTTTTCTGCTTCCGCCGCCATCTTCCAGGCTGGTCTCCTGCCAGTTCGCCTCAGACTCTTCTTTCTTTTCATCCCGTTTGTATCCCTGTACAAATGTAACTTCTGTATTTCCACCGAGAAGTGTCTTAATTCCCATCAGTGGCGTAATCTCATAAAGTGCTTTGATCTCCGTGCCTACGATGCATTTGGCGAAAAAGTCGGATCCAAAGAATACAAAGAAGGCCAGATTTACATCGAACCACAGGGATTCTGTGTACTTGCCGATGTCGGTGTAAATGACGGCCAGGCGAAAAAAGCTCTGAATTCTGTTAAAGAAAAGCTGGATACAAAGTACGGTATTGTTCTGCTCCAGCCTGCATATACAACTTATCACCTCAACCTTGGTGAAATTTCTTCTTATTCACCGGGATATAAAGAAAATGCAGGTATCTTCTGTCACAACAATCCATGGGTATCGATTGCTGAGACGAGAATCGGACGTGGTAACAGAGCATTTGAGATCTACCGCAAGACCTGCCCTGCTTACCTTGAAGACATCAGTGATATCCACCGCACAGAGCCATATGTGTACTCACAGATGATCGCCGGATGCATATGACGTAGAATCAGAAGATCTTGCACCTGTAAGAACCGATAAAGAAGCAAAAGGCGGAATCTGCATCCGACCGGATGAGAATGTGAATGAATATTATGTAGAAATTGTTATGGGATAATTTCTTTCATCAGAAAAGCCATCAAAAGTTTGAAATTTTGAACTCGAAGGAACCTGGTATGGCGGTGTCCATATTACCGGATCGACAAAAAATCGCTATAACACCTGAATTTCCAGGCATTATAGCGATTTCTGTCTTGTCCCTGTTATATTATTTTCTATTTAGTGTTCACAACTCTATTCGTATTTTTCAAAAATCCGGCACAGCAGAAATGACTGTGCATACGATAATACTGCAAATCCAAAGAACACCCATAAAATACTTGCAATCACAAATGATCTGGATGTAAATAATGTCACTATCAGTGATCCGACGCTTAAACCTGTAATCACGATTGTAAACGGAATGTTCACTGCGGTAAGAAGTAATGCATTGCGCAATGTCGCAAAAATACCATTTTCAAATCTTGCAATATACGGGAACAGATACTGGAACATCAGTATCCACATTCCAAGAATAATTGCCAGAATCACACGCATCACACTATACATGCTTCCCTGAAAAACTCTTATGATACGAAAATCCACAAACAACAGTATGGCAACGACAGCCATGATCAGCCAGCAAATGGTTGCCTGTTTGAAGTTCCTTTTATACGCTTTCCAGAATTCCTTCCACACGGATGGTTCTTCCCCTCTTGCCATCTTCATCGCTACCGCGTACAGTGCGCTTAATGAAGTTCCAATGGTGATCACTGGAATGCATCCGACTACAAAGATCATATTCAATATTATAATATCTCCAAGTCGCCCAAGTACCCTCATTACCGGACTGTCAATTGCCAGAAATTTCATTATCTATCCGCCTCTACTTACTTAATCTGATTACATTCCATGATGCTTTTCCAAGAAGAGTTGTCATAATTCCGCCGTCCATCTTTGAACGGTTTACTGTCTTTGGTACTACTTTTTGTTCATAAGAACTGTTCACCAGTTTCAGATTGGATTCTTCCATTACAATATGCTCTGTCAGATGGAAGCCTTCCATACCTCTTAAATCTGTTGTCAGTTCAATATCTTCATCCAGTGTACGGTTAACAGCGAAAATTGTAAGTTCTTCTTTCTCTTCATTATACACTGCAACACTTTCTACGTCAGTAACATTTTCATGTTTTGCAGTATCATGCTTAGCTGTCTGAACAAGCGGCATTAATGCAACACCACGTCCATATCTGGATGCATGAAGGAACGGGTAAAAAATTGTCTGTTTCCAGGCTGCTCCTCCTCCCTGATCTGTCATGATCGGCGCAATTACATTGACCAGCTGTGCCATACATGCAATTTTTACTCTGTCTGCATGTTTCAGCAATGTGATCAGCATCAGACCGACTAACAGTGCATCTTCAAATGTATAAATATCTTCCAGCATCGGAGGTGCTACCTGCCATGGATGGTTCTGTGTGATATCATCATCTGCCGCATTTGAATGGAACCATACATTCCACTCATCAAAACTGATATTGATATTTTTCTTTCCACGTTTTTTCGCTCTTACATAATCGCAGGTTGCAATGACTGTACGGATAAATTCATCCATATCATCAGAGCATGCAAGGAAATCTGCGGTATCATCATCACGATTTCCATAATATTGATGCATAGATACATAGTCTACATAATCATATGTATTCTCCAGAGTGGTAGATTCCCACTTCGGGAATGTCGGCATATCAAGAGCTGAGCTTCCACAGGATACCAGTTCAATGGATGGATCGATCAGTTTCATTGCCTTTGCGGTCTCTTCTGCAAGACGTCCGTATTCTTCCATGGTCTTGTGTCCGAGCTGCCACGGTCCGTCCATCTCATTTCCCAGGCACCATACCTTAATGTTATGTGGATCTTTCACTCCATGTTTGATACGAAGATCACTGTATTTCGTTCCACCAGGATGGTTGCAGTATTCCAGAAGATTGCATGCATCTGCAATTCCTCTTGTACCAAGATTTACTGCCATCATCATGTTGGAATTTACTTTATCCGTCCATTTTGCAAATTCATTTAATCCGATCTTATTTTCTTCCAGACTTCTCCATGCAAGTTCCAGGCGTGCCGGACGCTCCTCCACCGGTCCTACGCTGTCTTCCCAGAAAAAGTTTGATACAAAGTTTCCACCCGGATAACGGATGATCGGCACATTCAGTTCCTTTACCAGATCAATGACATCTTTACGGAATCCATCATCATCCGACAACGGATTGCCCGGCTGATATAAGCCATCGTATACGGCACGTCCGAGGTGTTCAATGAAAGAACCATAAATTCTCTCATCTACCTTGGAAATCCGGAAATCTTTATCAATGATCATCTTCGCTGTCTTACTCATTTTCAGCCTCCTATTCTATCTTACCTTCTTATTTTACAACAATTATTCTTTTACTGCACCTGCTGTCATACCTTCAATAAAATACTGCTGGAAACATACAAACAGTATAAAAATCGGAATGATCGAGAAGAATGAACCTACAACCAGAAGACTATAATTATCTCCATATGGGTTGATCAAGGTGTTAAGTCCAAGTGTCAGTGTATATTTTTCTGAAGAACGGATTACCAGTAATGGCCACAGATAATTGTTCCATGCGTTCATACCATTTAAGATCGCCATGGCCGCAAATGCAGGTTTCATAATCGGCATGATCAGTCTAAAAAAGATACCATACTCCGTCGCTCCGTCAATTCGTCCGGCTTCCATAAGTGATTTTGGAAGTCCAAGAAGATACTGTCTGAAGAAAAAGATTGTGGATGCATGTGCAACAAATGGTAATATGATCGCAATATAGCTGTCCATCAGTCCCCAGTTAGTCATCTGCTTATACAGAGGAAGCATGATGACTTCCAGCGGAACAGATAAGATCAGAAGAACGACAACAAACATTGCATTCTTCCCTTTGAATTCATAAGCCGCAAATCCATATCCTACAAATGCACTTACCAGAAGTGTGGCTACTACGGTAATTACAGTAAGAAGGATACTGTTAAAGAACCATCTCCAGTAGTTATGCTGTCCTGTAAACAGAAGCACGTAGTTATCCAGGCTCATACGTTTCCAGTCAATTCCGAGGTTCAGACCATACTGCAGAAGATCTCCGCCCGGCTTGAAGCTGGCAAGAAAGATCGTATAAATCGGAAGAATAATCAGAATAGCCAGGATTGAGAAGAAAATGAGCATCAATACTGTGCAAAGCCGGTCTTTCTTTTTTCTCTTTTCACCCATACTATCTCTCCTCCTTCTTAAATGTTCCTGTTGCCGCCAACTGTATCATATTGACGATCATAACAATAACCAGAAGTACAAGCCCTACCGCGCAGGCATAACCCATTGCACGTTTTTCAATTCCCTGCCTGTACAGATATCCAACGATCGTAAGCCCGATATTCTGTGGCGAGTTATTACCTTTCCATAACATGTAACTTTCATTAAACATGGCAAGACCTGCGTAGATACTGATCGTCAGCACGTATACGGTGGTTGGCTTCAGAAGTGGAAGGGAAATTCTTGTAAATTGCTGCCATTTATTTGCTCCATCAATAGAAGCTGCCTCATAAAGGTCTGTTGAAATGCTCTGTAATCCGGCAAGGAAGTACAGGATGTTAACACCTGTCCATCTCCAGCATGCCAGAAGTAACAGTGCAAAATAACCAGTCAGATCATTCTTTAACCATTTGATCGGTCCAAGTCCGAACATTCCGATCACCTGGTTGGCAAGAGAAGTCTCCATCTCACCAAACATCAGACGGAAGATTGTACCTGCAACTACAACTGATGTCAAAGCCGGAAGAAAATAGATTGATTTAAAAAATCCTGGTTTCTTCATCAGCTTACTGTTCAGCAGCGTTGCGAAAAACATCGGAAACGGAATCAGCAGCACCAGTGTTCCGATCATGTATCGAGTACTGTTAGCCAGAGCTTTTAAAAATATCTTGTCGGACAGAAGTCTCTTATAATTATCCAATCCAACCCATTTATCCTGTAATACATCCTGAAAACTTAAAAGGACTCCGTTCGCGATTGGAACTGCCCAGAAAAATATAACAGTAAGGACAAAAGGAAGGATGAACACATAAGGAGCTAATTTCTGAGAATAGAACAGTTTCTTCATGGTTTATGTATCCTCCTTCTTAAATTATAGAAAGGGCTGCGGCAGCTTTTGCACGCAACCCCTGAATATTACATTACCAGTTACTTAATTGTAACTTTTTTATTTGCCACCAAATTCATTTTCAAGAGTTTCCTGAGACTGTTCCAATGCCTCTTTAACATCCATTCCTTCTTCAAAAATGTTATTCAGTGTTGTTGTGCAGAACTCGTTATTAATAGATGGATATTTTTCGCTTGTGCAAGAAGCAAGTGAGCCAATGCCATCCTGGAGCTCTAATAATGTATCAAACGGTTTTGTCTTGAAGTATTTTACAAACTGGTTGTCCGGATTCTGAGTAAGATCTGTATCTGTCCATACTGCTGTATTAACAGGGTCAAATCCTAATACATTCCAAACTTCTTTGTTAGCGTCTTCAGACAGTTTGATGTAAGCGAATACTTCTGCTGCAAGTTCTGCGTTTTCAGAAGATTTAACAACTGCTGTACCGGTTCCGCCACCACCGATTGTCTTAACTGCATCGTTGTCACCAAATACCGGAGGTGCTGCAATAGCGATCTTGCCATCAAGGTCAGACATATAGTTTGTGAATCTTGATGTCTGCCAGAAAGGCATAATCTGTACTGCAAAGTTGCCACTGTTGTATTCCGGATAAGCTTCTTCGTTATCCGGCTGTCCACCAGCTACGGTTGCAATTGCGCCTGCTTCCTGCATATCTTTGATATACTGAAGTACTTCTACTACTTTATCGTTTGTAAGATCAAGTTTTCCATCTTTGTCAAGGTAATCTGTACCTTTCTGAGCTAACATCAGGTTGATCATCCACTGAGCTGTTGTTTCAGCGCAGGCAAATTCTTTACCTGTAGCTTCATGGTATTTAACACCGGCTTCTTTAAAGTCATCCCATGTCTTGATCGTTGTGTAATCAATTCCTGCTTCTTTTAACAGATCATCGTTGTAGAATGCAACGGTTGTACCAACGTGTGTTGGGAAGCCATAATATTTTCCATCTTTTCCATAGATGTCAAGACGGGATTCTACTACATTATCTTTATATGGTTCGATCGCATCTGTCAGATCCATAAGTCCGATTTCACCACTTGTAAATGCCGGGAATTTTCCAAGCTCAATATCAACTACGTCCGGAGCACCTTTTCCGGATTCCAGTGCAAGAGATAATTTGTTATGCATATCATCATACTGCATATTAGAAAGTACTAATTTAACTTTCTTATCCGGATGTGCCTCATTCCACTTCTCTGCCATGTTAGTATAGAATTCCTGGTGTAACTCGATGAATGTCCATACATTAAGAGTGGTTGCATCTCCATCAACTTCCATCTCTTTTGTTCCGCCTGATTCCCCTTTTGCTTTGCTGTCTGAGCCGCTCTTTTCGCTTCCTGCGCTACAGCCGAGCAACATTGTTGCTGTCATAGCTGCACAAAGAATCACTGACACTAATTTCTTTTTCATATTTCTTCCTCCTTTTGGGTATTTATTTCTCCACAGGGTTGTATGTCCCCTGATAGATTCTTTAATTAAAACATCTCTTTCATCCATACCAGCATCTCACCCGTCTTGCGGTTGTCCCAGCAATGATATGGAACTGCTTTCAGATCTACTTCCTCGAATGTCATTTCCCGGCTATCATATAACGCTCCGTCTTTCCACGTATCCACGTTCAGTTTCTTTCCCTTAAACCGAAGTGTTGTCACGCCTCCAAGAAGTTCCGGTTCAAACATTTCTCTGACTTCCTGTTTCGTATCCACGAAGATAGCCGGAAGATTCTCTCCATTGTCTGTTTCTTCAAGACAGTACACCAGAGGTCCTTTCACCAGTGCAGTTTTTCCCACATCTTCTCTGACATTCGGATTTGCTCTCACAAATCTTGCAGGTACTTCAAAATCAATTACGATCTCGGTCTGTTTGCTGATTCCACCGATCGTAAGATATGCCTGACAGATATCCTGATGCTCTAAAAGTGCCCCGTCTTTCCGGATGGTGTACGCTTTCACATAATCCGGAATTCTGATCGCCAGATTATTTGTGCTTCCTTCATCCGGTGTGACCTTTAATACGATGTGACCGGTATTGGTCAGGTCGCTTTCTATCTGAATCTTTGTTGTTCCTTCATCCAGATCGATCTGTGCTTCATTGGAAATATATAAGTTTACATATACTGTGTTCTTATCTGTAAAATAGATGTATTGTCCCATAGATGCCAGTGTTCTCGCAATGTTCGGTGGACAACATGCTACTCCAAACCATTTCTGTCTGACCGGTTTTATATGTTCCTTAGAAGTACGTTCAATACAGTTATCCGGCCATACTTCCAGTGGATTTACATAGAAGAAGCTCTTTCCATCCTGCGCAATTCCCGACAACAGAGTATTGTAAAGTGCTCTTTCCACAACATCCATGTAGGACGCATCTTTTGTGATCTGTGCCATTCTTCTTCCGAAGAGCGCAAGTCCAATCGATGCACATGTTTCTGAGTAATTACTGTTATTTGGAAGATCATAATCCGTTGTAAACCGTTCCAGAAGTCCGGATGCCCCGACACTTCCTGTGATGTACATCTGGCGTTTCGTCATATCTTCCCACAATGTCTTACACGCTTCCATCAGCTCTTCATCCTGATACTCATATGCCAGATCTGCCATTGCACAATACATATACACAGCCCTTACTGCATGTCCCTCTGCCGTCTTCTGTTCTCTTACCGGCTGATGGGACTGTGAATATCTCGGATCGTATCCGGCAAACTCCGGAAAGATCTGTTTATATTCCGGTTTCTTTTCCTCTTCTAAGAAATAATTTTCACCTACACCTCTGCGGTCGATGAAGTATTTTGCTGTCTCCAGATATTTCTTATTCCCGGTAACATGATACAGACGGATCAATGCAAGCTCGATCTCCTGATGTCCCGGATACCCGTGATTCTGACCTTCTTCCGGTCCAAATGTCCTGCAGATCAGATCTGCAAACTTTTTCATAATATCCAGAAATTCCGTCTTTCCGGTTGCTTTATAATATGCAACCGCTGCTTCTGTCATGTGCCCTGCTGTATATAACTCATGTCCCTCTTTCAGGTTCGTCCAACGCTTTGACGGATCTTTGATCGTAAAATATGTATTCAGATAACCATCTTCGCACTGGGCACGACCGATAAGGTTAATTGTTTTATCAGCAAGGTAAGATAAATGTTCATCCGGCTCTACTGCCAGAGAATATGCTACAGCCTCCAGCCACTTCGCTACATCTGTATCCTGGAATACTGCTCCTTCAAAATCGCCTTCCGCTTCTCCTGCCGCAATCCTGAAGTTTTCAATGCAATGACTGGTTTCCACATCCGGAAGCTTGTCATTTAAGATATCCCACTGATATGGAATCAGAACATCTTTCACAAGATGGGTGTATCTGTTCCAGAACTGATCCGAGATCTTAATCTTATTCAGCGGTACCGTTTTTAGTTTCTTGTCATCCATAATTTTTCCTCGGAATATTAAATACGATCTATATATGCTTAATCGTTTAATATTCTTTTTTACAATTTTCCCGTTTTTCTTAAATATGCAATGCTGTTTTTGTTTTTCAGGCTCATATTTTTATTTTATTTACCTGTTTCTTGCTTGTTTTAATTATATACGCACTTTTATTATAAATGCAAGTAGAACTTAAACGTTTAATTTTGTGTATTTTGCACAATCGCACAATAAAATAAGCACTTACAGAGCTTTTTTCTCTTCTATAAGCGCTTATTTTTTTCTGATTTCTGTTATTTTTAGTGTAAATTCATGAATTTTCTGTAATATTTTCGACTGAGCTCCGCTCTAACATATGACATCCAACACGGTATATTCCTTCCGGCTCTTTTAATCTTTTTCCTTCTACCATACGCATGATCACCTCACTCGCCGTATAACCAATATCATGCAGAGGCAGGGAAATGGTGGTAAGTGGTGGTTTATAATATCCGGATAATTCACGGTTATCATAACCGGTTACTGCAATATCCTTCCCCGGAAGTATTCCGTTCTCTTCCAGACAGTCATATACTCCACCCGCCATCAGGTCATTCATACAACAGATTGCTGTTATCCCCTGTTTCAGAAGCTGCTTCGTTCCCTCATATCCACTTTTTCTTGTCCAATCTCCATAATATACTGCCTGAGGATTATATAATATCTGATTTTCAAAAAGAGCTCTCTGCATACCAAGAAGTCGTTCCTGCATATGGATACTGTCCGGCTTACCAGTAATAATTCCGATACGCCTGTGTCCGTTTGCAATCAGATAATCCACGATCTGATGCGCTCCATCTTCGTCATTCACTACCACTGACGGAATGTCTTTATTCGCTGTATATCCATATGCCATAACGACTGGTATCGGCAAATTCTCCGGAATACAGCGCATAATTCTCTCATGTGCCGTAACATAAATAATCCCCTCTACCTGTCTTGCGATCAGCTTGTCAATCTCCTCACCGACACGTCCATAATAATCATCTCTGTGATAGTAAAAATCATTGTATTTCTTGAACAGTCTCAGATTGATCAGTAGAATCTGATAACTGTTCTCCTCGCAATGCTCTGTAATACCATCTACAATATCCGGGATACTGAAGATCGTCATATCTTCAACAATAACCCCGATTGTTCTGGTATTCTTTGTCTTCAGATTTCTCGCCACAGTATTTGGCTTATAGTTCAGCTCTTTTATCTTATCCATCACGATCTTCCTGGTTTCATCACTTGCGCCAGGTTTGTGATTTAAAATATTTGATACTGTTGCTACAGAAACATTGCATTCCTTTGCAATCTCCTTGATCGTAACCATCTCTTTGCTTCCTTTTCTCCCTTTTTTATTCTTCCGGTCATTCTTCCCATTTATTTTTCTTCTTATTCTCTATCTTAGACTATCCATTTCCGCCTTGTCAATCAGTTAATTCTATGCTAGAATTAATAAAAATCCTTGTTTTCTTATAAATGCAATGCCAAAGGAGGATTTATGAAACAATCAATTACACTTCCTATGGCAGATAAATTCTATCACGATCAGCAGGATTCTGCTTATATACGATCCGTGAATGTCTCATGGGAGATCCCTGAAGAAAATCATTATTATCTCGAATACAGCTACAACCGCAAAGACTGGTACGCCCTTAACGGCGGATTTTCAATCGTCCTTCCATGCGAAGAACTTCCTGTATCCGACGCATTAGCCAATCAAGATCCAAACGGCGAAAAAATTGCTGTCTCCGGTCTCTTTTCTTTACAAAATAAATATGGGAAGCCAGAGCCAGTATGTATACAATCTGTCTCCAAAATGGACGATTCTTCCGCAACCGTACAGGTAACTTATACCAATGGAATGAAGGAACTGCGCAGAATCATCCGCAGCGAAGATGGTATTGGACATATTCAGGACAACGACTATGCAGCACCGATCATCAGCCACCGTGCAGACCCTTATATCTACAAACACACGGATGGAAAATACTATTTTCTCGGCTCTCATACCGACGCAGGCCATAATTTGAATGGTACTTATCAGTATCTTTACATCATCCTGCGCAGCGCAGACACGCTCGAAGATCTGACTGACAATTCCGGGCGCTACACAGAAAAAATAATCTACGAAAGAAAACCTATTGGTCCGGATCGTGTAAGTCCTCACATCTGGGCTCCTGAGATCCATTATATTCAGGGTGGCTGGTATGTATATTATACCACGACTGTATCTGACCACTCTTCATGGCGGATCCGTCCACACTGCCTTGCCTGTACCGGTGATGACCCGATGACTGATCCATGGATCAGCAAAGGGCCGATCCAGACAACTGTAGAAAATGATATTGCTTTTACAGACTTTTCGCTGGATCACACTTTTTTCCATCACAACGATACAGATTACTTTGTATGGGCACAAAAGACAAACAATATTTCCGATATCTTTATTGCCAAATTATCCAATCCATGGACAATCTGTACTCCATCTGTTCTTCTGACACATCCGGAGTATAACTGGGAGCTCCACGGATTCGCTGTAAATGAAGGTCCCGCTGTGCTAAAGCATGACGGGCGGATCTTCCTTACCTTTTCAGCAAGTGGCACAGATGCTCTTTACAATATGGGACTTTTATATGCCAGCGAAGATTCTGATCTTCTGGACTCTTCTTCCTGGACAAAGCTCCCTTACCCGGTATTCCAGAGCAGTCGCACCACCGGCTTCTTCGGACCTGGACATAACAGCTTTACCCGTTCTACCGATGACACAGAAGATCTGATGGTCTATCACGCACGCCAGGAAGAACGTTATCTGGGTGAAGGAGACTATCAGCCACTTTATGATGCCGGAAGAAATGCTTATATCGGCAAAGTTTTCTGGGATGAAAATGGTATGCCGGACTTTTCCGTTCCAGGCGCTTCTCTTGCAATGCGTAAAGAAGACCTTATATTACCTGAATCCTGGTAAGTATTCATTTCATATATAAATATGCAAAAGAGCAGACATTCCTTGCGGCGGGAAGGCAATGTCTGCTCTTACTACATATTATTATTTCAATTTCTGATATTTCTTTATAACTTTATCTAATAAAATCTCTGCTTTTTTATACACACTTTCTTCCATCTGATTGTACGGGAAGATTGCACGGTCTTCAATTTCTACACCTCTGTGCTGCATCAATTTTTTAAACAGCAATGAGAAATTTGAATCCAGATCATAAAGTGGCATAAGCTCATGCGTCAATTCCGATAACGCCATAACTCTGTCAAAATCTTTTTCCTTTGTTGATTTTACAAGATCACTCCAGATCTCAGGGACAATATTGGAAAGTGCCCCGATACATCCTACTCCTCCGGATGTAAGATTATAAAGGAACTGATCATCAAATCCTGAGAACATCTCAAACTCATGTCCTTCTACTGCCAGCATCAGTTCATTTGTATGATTTGGTTCTGATACGGAGTCCTTTAAGCCTTTAATGTTAGCATTATTTTCCACCAGCTTTTTCAAGGTTTCCGGAGCGATGGAATGTCCACTTCTTGCCGGGAAATTGTAGATATAAAGATTTCCTTTTACCGCTTTTGCAAGCGTATCATAATATACAAAAATCTTTTCCTGATCCAGTGCATAATAGCATGGTCCGATAACCATTGCTCCTTCATAGCCCATTTCATTCACTTCATTTGACAACGCCACAGTATCTTCAAAATTAAGGCTTCCGGTTCCAGCATAAAGCTTTGTGCGCCCTGCAGTATAATCTGCATAGAATTTGAAGAAATCATGTTTCTCCTGTTTCGTAAGTCCTGTAAATTCACCGGACGATCCCAACACAAGAATTCCATCAACGCCTCTTTCAATCAGGAAATCAATTACCTTTTTATTCCCTTCATAATCCGGTTTTTCATTTTCATCAAAAACTGTAACAACTGGTGTAACGATTTTACACATATTTTCTACCTCTCTTCCTATCTTTATCCTAATTCACTTTCTTGTAAAAATCAGACAATATAATTCGTCAGCTGACCAATCCTGTCTATCTCACATGTAACTTTATCACCTTTCTTCAGGAACCTTGGTGGCGTAAATCCCATTCCAACACCTGCTGGTGTACCGGTTGCAATAATGTCACCAGCCTCCAGAGTAATTCCTTTGGACAATTCAGCAATCAGCCCCGGAACTTTTTTAATCAGATATTTTGTATTTGAATTCTGTCTGAGTTCACCATTCACATAACTTTTAATATCAAGTTCTAATGGCATCGGAAGCTCTGTACGGTCTACGATCACAGGTCCCATGATCGTATAATTATCCAGACTTTTTCCCATCAGCCACTGTCCATGTCTGGTCTGAAGATCTCTTGAAGAAAGATCATTAAATACGGAATATCCAAATACATATTCTTCTGCTTTTTCTTCCGTGATTCCTTTTCCTTCTTTTCCTATAATGACCGCTAATTCTGTTTCATAATCCACTTTTTCATCGATATCAAATCGTCCCTGGATCTCTTCATTTGCCCCAAGAATACGGTTTGTTCTTTTTGCAAAATACACGGTACCGGATACTTCATCCGACACAGCTCCTGCCAGATGTTCCTTTGTCTCTTCCAGATGATCTGTGTAATTGACTCCGACACAGAGGATATCGTGAACCGTATGTTCAATCGGTGCCAACATCTCCTGCTCTTCCATTCTATGTACCGATCCATCTGCAGCACAGATCATCTGTGCTGCTTTTTGCGGATCACCATTTACCATATGAACAAAATCTATCAACGTTTTCCCTTTTAATTCCGGGAATAATTCATCCAGAAAAAACACGGTTTCTTCCTTTTCGAAAGCTGCCAGATGAATTTCTCCATTTTTATCTTTTACTCTGGTATAGCGCAATTTTTCCACCCCATTTTTACATATAGTTACAAACTCTCGCAATTGCCATTTCTGTATATCCAAGAGCTTCTGCTTTTGTCAGCTTGCCATCAGCAACTTCCTTAATTTCTGTCATCAGCTCATCGCCAAGTTCTGTCATTGTCTTTGTTCCATAAATATACGGGCTTGCATCGATATCAATATTATCAGACATATTTGCAAAAGTAACTTTATTACCGGTGATCTTAATTACCGGAGCAAGCGGATTTCCTGTCGGTGTACCACGTCCGGTAGAAAATACAACAATCTGACATCCACCGGCTACCATTGCCGCTACTGATGACGGGTCATTTCCCGGAGTGTCCATAATAACAAGTCCCTGTTTTGGTTCTACCTGTTTTGCATAGTCATATACTGCTGTTACTTCTGAATGACCACCTTTATGGATACATCCCAATGATTTTTCTTCCAGTGTTGTAAGTCCTCCTTCTTTGTTTCCCGGAGAAGGATTTCCTTCACGGATATCATGTCCTACTAACTTGATTGCATGCTCATAATCATGAACGATCTGGTAAATTCTGTCACTGATTTCTTTTGTCTTTCCACGTCTTGCCAGAATATGTTCTGCACCAATAAATTCTGTTGTCTCAGAAAGAATTGAGGTGCCTCCAAGTTCTACCATACGATCACTCATCTCTCCGATCAGGACATTTGCTGCAAGTCCTGAAGTCGGATCCGAACCTCCACATTCTGTTCCGATGATCAGCTCAGAAAAATCAAATTCTTCTTTCTGCAGTAGAGAAGCTTCCTGTGCCATCTCTTTTGCTGCACGTACAGCTTTTTCTACTGTAGAAATCGTTCCTCCGTTTTCCTGGATAATGAAATGGCGGATTGGTTTATTCGTTCTCTCTTTAATTGCATCTAACACAAGATCCATCTGACAGTTTTCACATCCAAGTGATACAACAACCGTTCCATATACGTTCGGGTTTGCTGCATATCCTGCCATTACATCCATTGTGAACTGCTGGTCTGACGGAACCTGGGAACATCCATTTTGGTTATTGAATGTAACTGCGGATTCTACCTGGGATGCGATAATTCTTGTTGTATCTGATGCACAGACACTTGCCGGTAAAATTAAAATTTTATTTCTGATTCCAACTCTTCCATCTGGTCTTCTATATCCCCAAAAAGTCATTTTTTCCATTTTTAAATTCCTCCTGTCTTCTTATATTCCGTATTTAAAGATTTTCTCTGTGATTCTGGACATTATGTACATGTACATGTTCGCCAACATGGATGTCACAGGCTGCAAGACCAATGTGTTCTCCATATTTTACTACTTCCGTTCCTTTTGGCATTTCCTTGATTGCTACTTTATGGTACATTGGTACATCTGTAGCTGCTGTAATCTTCTGTACATCTCCGTTTCTGTCTCTCCAGATTACTTCATCTCCTGCATTAATCTTTTCAATTGCTACAACGACGGTATCTTTTTCATCAATAATTGCTGCGTTAACTGTTACTGTCATTTTGCTCATCTCCTATTTTCATGTTAAAATTAATATGTTACAATATATCTTGTTACTTCGCTGCTTCTGTTTTCTTCTCTTCCAGAGGGAATTTCGGGCAGCCATATTTATGTGCCCACCAGTTTGTGACGATTGGAACAAGAATTGCTGTAATAACTACGGATGCTGCAACCTGTGCTGTTGCCTGTGGTACATATGCTTCCAGGCTCTTATCTGCAAGTCCTACAACCGCCGGAACTGCAACCTCATTACCTGCTGTTGTCGCAACTGCCCATCCGGCATAACCCGGTCGTTTTGAAATCTTCCGATCACATAATACAATAAATGCTCCACCAATAAAAGTAGTCATAAATCCAAGCAGAACTCCTGACGGTCCTCCCTTTATAACTGCGGAAAGATCAATTCCTGCTCCAAGTGTAAGTCCTACAAAAGGAATTAAAATCGGTCCTGCCGGTGCAAGGAAATCAGAAAATGATTTATCAAGATTTCCAAGGATCATACCAACAATGATCGGTGTAATTGCTGCAAGGATTGAAAGAATCGGAATATTTGCAAGTCCTGAAGCTCCCATTGCGACCAGTGTAAAAAATGGACCATCATTCAATGAGAGTAATGCCATTGCGCCACAATCTACTTCATCACCATAAGACTGCATCAGGGAAAGATATACGGAACCATTGCTGTTTGTTACCGCACAGATAACTGCTAATGCAGATAATCCAAGAAATCCATTTGTACCGAACACTTTACCAACTACAATACCAATTACTGCTCCAACCACAAATTTGGAAATCAGAAGAACCCCACCACGTTTGAATACACTTCCGATTTCATTAAATCTCAGCGTTGTTCCGAGACATACCAGCTGAATTCCCATCGCTGTTGCTGCACCTGCATTTGAAAAAGTTGCTGTTGTAAGTGAACCTACCTGAAGTACCGACGAACAAAACGTATTTAAAATTGCCCCAATCAAAAGCGGAACGATCATCATTCCAGCCGGCACTTTCTTCAAAAAGTTCATAATCATAGTTTTTTTGCCTCCTCTTTACCTTTTGCTTTTCACTTGTGCGTATATACGTACTCCGTATGTATTTACATACTTCATGTTTTTAAAATAGCACTCGTACATTTTATTGTCAATATATCATCAAATAAATTCATTATTTTTATCATTTTGCACAATTTTTTTAGATAAATTTCTACATATACAACACGCAGCTCTGGAATTCCATACAAATATCTGATATAATTTTTATATATTTGATTGATATTTAGATAATTTCAATGTTAATAAAGGAGATTCGAATCAATGGCAACAACTGAACACCGCCCTACTGAACGGGTGCTCGATATACTGGAGCTTCTTTCCAACTCAGAAGAAGGAATGACCCTCACTGAGCTTGCCAAAGCACTGAACGCTCCAAAAAGCAGCATTATGCCGCTTGTTCATACGATGACTGCCCGGAATTTTATTTATATGCAAAAGAATACTCTGCGCTATTTTATTGGTGTAGCAACTTATTCTGTCGGAATCACATATAATAACCGTAAAACTTCCCTGCAATTCATTCAACAGGAAATGAGTAATATTACAACACAAACCAACGAAACTTGTCAGCTTGGCATCCAGTCCCGAAACATGGTACTTTATATTGCAAAAAAAGAATCACCTCAGCCAATCCGTCTGATGTCTTCTGTAGGAAAACAACTTCCTCTGTATTGTACTGGTCTCGGAAGAGCACTTCTGGCTTACAAATCTGAAGAAGAAATACGCAGTTTATTTCCGGAAGTCCTTACCGCATACACCCCACATACACTTGCTACCGTCGATGATCTGATAAAAGAGCTGGAGCTTACCCGACAGCGCGGATACGCAGTAGAGCATGAAGAAACTAATTTGATGGTGAACTGCATTGCCGTTTCTCTGGATTACAATAATGCGCCAATCGCAGCTTTAAGTGTATCCATGCCAACTTTCCGTATTTCTGGGGAAAAAGAAAAAGAAGTTGTTCAGATTTTATGGGAAGCCAAACACCGAATTGAAGCACACTTTCAAATGTATGGTGTTGATTTTGGAAATTAAAAAATACCTGGCAGAAAGCAAAATTCACTTTCTTCCAGGTATTTCATTTTTCTATACGCCTTTCCCTTCCCCTGCAAAATATTCTTTCACAAGTTTTACTACCACACCTGATAACAGGAAGACTGCAATCAAGTTCGGGATTGCCATCAGTCCGTTAAATGTCTCTGCAATATTCCACATCAGCCCAAGATCCATCGTTGCTCCGACGATCGCAACCAGTGAATACAGCACCATAAACGGTTTGTTAACCTTTGTTCCAAATAAAAATTCAATACATCTGGTTCCGTAAAGCCCCCACCCGATAATAGTTGAAAATGCAAAACAGCACATCGCAACCGCGGTAAAGATCGATACCCAGTTCCCATATGTAGAAGTAAATCCAAGAATCGTAAGCTCCGCACCTGCTGCCTCCCCGTAACCAATCGGAACTCCGCTGCACAGGATTACCAGTGCGGTCAGTGTACAAATTACGATCGTATCTATAAACACCTCAAAGATTCCGAAGAATCCCTGTTTCACCGGTTTTTTTGTATCTGCACATGCATGTGCGATCGATCCGGTACCAAGACCTGCCTCATTAGAGAAAATTCCTCTGGATACTCCCTTTTTCATACTCATAAAGAAACTTCCTACAGCTCCACCAGTAACCGATGCCGGTGTAAATGCACCTTCAAAAATCGAAACAAACACATGTGGAATATTCTTAAAGTTCAGCAGAACTACACCAACTGCAAGCAGAACATAGATAACCGCCATGAACGGTACAAGCTTTTCCGTTACCTGTCCGATTCTCTTGATTCCACCGAGAAGGATCAGTGCGATTAACACCGCAAGCGCAATCCCGATCACAAGATTGACCGTCTTGGCTGCATCGGTTCTGATCACCCCGTAGTTGAATAATGCGGAATCTATTGCTGTCGTAATCGTATTGACCTGTGTCGCATTTCCAGTCCCGAATACCGTCAGCACACCGAATGCAGCAAACAAATATGCAAGCCAGTGCCAGTTTTTATTCAGACCATTCTTAATATAATACATTGGTCCGCCGACCAGATCCCCTTCTGCATTCTTTTCACGGAAATGTACGGCAAGTGTTACTTCTGAAAATTTAGTACACATTCCAAGAAGTGCGGAGATCCACATCCAGAAGACTGCTCCCGGTCCGCCGATTGCGATCGCTCCTGCAACTCCTGCAATATTTCCGGTTCCGACCGTTGCCGCAAGTGCAGTACAGACTGCCTGAAATGGCGTCATCGCACCATCTGATGCATCCTTTTTCCGAAGCATGCGCCCAATCGTCACCTTCATAGCGTATGGAAATTTTCTGATCTGGATAAATCCGGTTCTGACACTGAGCAGAAGTCCTACCCCAATGATACAGACCATTGCCGGCACACCCCAGATAAAATTATTGACCACATTATTCACCGACTCAATTGTAGATAACATCCTTTATCGCCCTCCAGGTTTGAAAGATTTTTTCATTGATCTTTCATTTTCTTATTTTTGGTATATAAAACGAATATTTCATTTATTATACACAATTCGTCAGGGAAATACAACTGATTTTTCTTGGCGGACGTTTCTTCTTTTTTATACTTCGTAATGCATTTCTTCTTTTATTTTATCCTGGATTTCCACAAGTACTTCCATCAAAAGCGGATTGAACGCTCCGCACTCTCCGTTCAGGATCATCTTCATTGCCTGCTCATGCGAATACGCATCTTTATATACACGCTTGCTCACCAGCGCATCATAAACATCTGCCACAGATACGACCTGTGCCGCAATTGGAATCTGTTCTCCGGTCAGACCATCCGGATAACCTTTACCATCATAACGCTCATGATGCCATCTGCAGATCTGGTACGCGATCTTAATCATCTTCTCATCCTTATAATGCTCCAGCTTATCCAGCATAGAAGCACCAATCAGCGTATGCTCTTTCATAGTCTCAAATTCTTCTTCAGTCAGCTTTCCAGGCTTATTCAGAATCGACTCGTCAATTCCAACCTTACCGATATCATGAAACGCGGATGCTGTTGAAATCAGATAGCAGTCATCCGGCGTCAGATTATATGCATCCGTATTCTCAACAAGTCTTTCCAGAAGAAGTCTCGTCAATGTATTGATGTGGACAACATGAAGGCCGCTCTCTCCATTACGAAATTCCATAATCTGACTCAGGACTTCCACCATCATCTGATTATTCTTTTCCTTTTCATACATCTGATCGGATACCATGGAAATCAGCCTTCTCTGTTTTGCATACAGCTTGATCGTATTAAATACACGCTGGTATACGACCTTGCTGTCAAAAGGTCTGCTGATATAATCGGATACTCCAAACTTGAACGCTTTCCGGATATAGTTCTCAGATTCCTCGCTGGATATCATAATTACCGGCACATCTTCAATCCAGTGATTCCGGTTCATATACATCAGAATTTCAAAGCCGTCCATAACCGGCATCACGATGTCAAGCAGTACCAGTGATATCTCTTTCCCGTATTGTTCTATTAGCGAAACGCATTCCTGTCCGTTCGTCGCTTCAATGATTTCAAAATCATTTTTCAGCATATCACAGAGAATCGCACGGTTCATCTCTGAATCATCAACAACCAGGATCCGCTGTTTAATCTGGATCTGCTTCTCGTACTGCTCTCTTTTATCTTTCTGTGTAACCACTTTATTCTTCGTAGCCTTCGCCTGATACATCAGCTTGTCCGCTCTGTTCACGGCTTCCTCAATACAGTCTCCTTCCGTCAGCACACCACCTGCACTGATTGAAAGCCGCAAATTCGGGTATCCCGGAACATTTGCATTATAGATACGCTCCTGTATCAATTGCAGTTTCTGGCTAAAAATTTCTTCCGTAACTTCCGGCATCACAAGAAGGAATTCATCCCCGCCAAAACGGATCAGTTTATCCGTCTTACGGATATTTTTCAGAATAATATCTACAACAGTATAGAGTGCCATGTCCCCTGCCTGATGTCCATAGATATCATTATGCAGTTTAAAATCATCCAGATCGATCAGTGCAACCCCGGCATTTTTCTTCTTGTTCTTCATCTCATCCTCGTAATACCGCCGGTTGTATGCATCTGTCACTGCATCTCTGTATAACCTGTCATTGTAATGTACAAATATATCTATCAAACGCTCATGATTGATCTCTCCAATCGACCAGTCACTATCCAGGCAACGGATCAGCTCAAGCACATATGGCTTCTCATCCACTTCTATATAGCGTGCGATCACCTGATAAATCCTGCCATTTACAATCTCCAGCTTTCCCTTTTCTTCTTTCGTGGTCGCTGCACGCATCGCTACACAGTTATCACAGGGTGTTTCCCGTTTCCAGTAATGATAGCATCTCTGCCCCTCGTTGATTTTTCTCCATTCTTCATCGATATCGGATATATTTCCAATTGGGAAAAGACGGATCTCCTGAAAGATCTTCCGAAAATGTCGGATTTCTTCTTCTAATTGTTCTTTTGTCATTCGTTCTTCCGCGTTCATGTCTTTTCCTCCAGATTTCTACTACGCAGTTTCCTGTTATTTTCATTTCTAATTATTTTACAATATTTACCAAAAAATAAAAAGAATTATCCCGATATATCTTAAAAAATTTTTGTGAAGCATAGGATACATCTGCATTACTATGAAAAAAAGATCACCAAAACCTGTTTCCAGGAATTGGTGATCCTTCATGAAATACTTATATAACTATCTTTTTATGTAATTTATTTTCTCGTCATCACACGATCTTCTACCGCTGCAGTCATCGGAACTACCGCTTTCACTGATGCGTTCTCGATTTCCACAGAATAGGTCTTGTGGATCAGACAGTTGATCGGATCTTCTGTCGTGATGACCAGTGCCAGACTATGTCCAGGCTCTACCGTATATCTTGTCGCATTCAGATAAATATGGTAATCATGGTATTCACCCTTTTTCAGTTCGATACTGTTCTGCGCTGTCTCCGGTTCATATCCTGCTTCCGGATTGCACAGATCTGCAAATGCCCGTGTGATCACACGGTATTTCTTATGTACAGTAGCAAACTCCGCTTCATTCCATGCCGGGACCTCTCCTCCGCTGATAATTCCGCCTTCTTTTACCACATTGACCGGAATTGTATTTCTCTGCGGATCTACAGACTGAATGCTGTCAAATTCTTCATCGCATACGTCACAAAGAAGAAGAGTAAGCTTCACATCATCCATACGTCCTGATATTTCATGCATTCCAAGCTTCATCGTCAGAGTATCTGCATCATTACTGTTTACCGGATTGAAATCTGCTTCTGCATCTCCATCTTTTAACGCTGCTCTTAATCTTACACAGGTTGTTCCCTGTAACGTCACTGCCTCTTTAAATGGATCTGTCACATAACGCTGTGCCATATTACTTGATCTCACACCCATCACATCATCAAAGTTCTCTGCACTGACACCCGCTGCTTCCCAGTCTGTATCGATTACAGTTGTTCCCTGTTCTTCGCATGTAAGATTCATCTTATATGCTGTCTTCCAGGAATCTGCTGTCTCCCATTTTCTCTGGTCATAGTTCATCTGCACCAGGATTGCCGGTCTATTCTCTGCACCATTTTCAACTCCGTATAAATAATGAGAAATCCATTCATTGATAATATCATCATAGAATTTACCATCCACAAGGATTCCATATCGTTTCGGCATAGTTGGTGTGATATGTGCACCCTGATGAAGGATTGCTTTTACATTCTTTCCTGCCTTCTGGAAAGATTTGTACATCATCTCATACTGCTTGGTAGACACGTTCTCGTCATTCAGTCCCTGTACGATAAGTGCACTGCATTTGATCCGGTCTGCATGAAGGCGATAATTCCCCATACCCCAGAATTCCGGATTATAGTCAAATCCACCCTTGATCTGCTGAAGGCTCATCTCATGATGGAATGCTCCCATATCATCCCGCTGCTTCTCGGTTAATGTCTCATCATTGTAACGGCTGGAACAAAAATAAGCAAGGAAGCTGTTCAGCATTTCTTTCGGCCAGTACCGCTGTGCGCCCTGCATGTTCTGCTGGCTGTACCAGTCAGCGATTCCTGCGATCGGTACGATTGTCTCCAGTCCTTCTACTCCTGTTGTTGCCACCGCAAACGGCATGGTTCCGGCGTAAGATCTTCCTGTCATGGCAACCTTTCCGTTGGACCAGTCTGCCTTTGTCTCAACCGTTCCTTCGCGGTCTGCATATCCGATACGGTCTCCATGCAGCCATTCTACAATTGCTTTGAAAGCGTCTCTTTCATAGTCTGAACCAACATAGTTGAATCCGTCAGATCCTTTTGAACCAAATCCTGCACTTAAAACAACTGCAAATCCACGTACAAGATAATAATCAAAGGTGTCGATATTTTCAAAGACCATAACGTTATTATTTCCTTTATCCGGATAATACCAGTCTGCCGGATCTGCTTTTAAAGAAAGATCCATTGCACTGATGCATCCCTGCGGAACATGCGCATCCACTTTTTTGTCAAGATCTGCAAAATTAACCGGATGATATTCTTTTTCTGCCACTTCTTTCATATGCGGATATCCATCTTCCTGGACTCCCGCCGCATATGGACGTGCCTCATATAAAGTTGCAGCCTTATAATTCCCCTCTACTGCACTTCTTGGTACCTGGACAACAGCTTTCACAAGATCTCTTTTTCCATCTCCGTCCACATCGTAATCTGTTTCCACATAAACACAATATCTTACGATACTGGATGTTGCCGGATCATACTTTTCTCCTGTCTTTCCATCTGTAAGTGGAAATACCGGCTGTGCAAGTCCATTCTCAAATACTGGTACTTTGCTGTAATTTTTTTCGTTCATGGTAAACCTCCCAATCATTAAATAAATACTTGGATCTAATCACATATTATTTCCCCAATATTATTGTGATTTCATTTCTCCATTTCCTATTATAACGAGATGTAAGAAGAACTTCAATTAGATTTTTCGCTTTATTTTATAAGTTACTATGCCTGTTTTCTTTTCTCAATCCTATAGAAATAATCTTTTAGACATGCTATAGTAAACTTAGATTTTACATAGATTTATCTGTAACTTAACAAATGAAAAGGGGATATTATGAAAAAGAACATAAAAAAGATATTAAAAGTTCTCGGAATCTTCCTGCTTATCATTCTGGTTGCGCTGATTGCATATCTGATCTATCTCTTTGCAAGCTATCACCGCATACCGGATAATCAGGCTTTGAAAATCGAGAAAACTTCCGGTAGAACAGCCGCAGCTGACACGCTGACAACTGAAAAAGAATATTCCGCTCTGACCTACAATGTTGGTTTCGGAGCCTACACGCCGGACTTCAGCTTCTTTATGGACGGTGGAAAATCTTCCTGGGCAAAAAGTAAGGAGAGTGTCGAATCTGATATTCAGAGCGCCGGAGAGCTGGTTGCTTCCAAAGATCCGGATTTCGCACTGATCCAGGAAGTTGATCTGAACTCTACAAGAAGCTACCATGTAGATGAATATTCGATTTTAAAGGATACGATTCCAAGTTACAATACGGTATTTGCACAGAATTACGATTCCGCATTCCTTTTTTATCCTTTCACACAGCCGCATGGCCGTAGCCGTTCCGGACTTGCTCTTTTTTCCAAATATCCGGTTACGGATTCTCTGAGAAGAAGCTTTCCGATATCGACAAGCTTCAGCAAGTTCTTTGACCTTGACCGCTGTTACAGTATTTCCAGAGTTCCTGTAGATAACGGAAAGGAACTGGTTATCTTCCTTCTGCACATGTCTGCTTACGGCAACAGTGATGCGATTCGCGAAGGACAGATCCGTATGCTGAGTGCCGATATGGAAAAGGAATACGAAGCCGGTAATTATGTACTTTGCGGTGGTGATTTCAACCATGACCTGAAGGCATCCGAAAAAGATGCAGAAAATTGTGAGTCCTGGGCTTATCCATTCCCACGTGAAGAACTTCCGGAACACTTTTCATTCTGCCTGGACAATCTTTCTGACAGTGAAAAGGATGCTCTCTGGGACAGTGCACGGAATGCAGATATGGAATATGTACCTGGTGTGACCTACACGGTAACGCTGGACGGATTTATTACTTCCGATAATATTGAATGCACAAAATATGAAAATATAAATACCGGATATAGCTACTCGGATCATGATCCGGTGTATACGAAATTCAAATTATTAGATGAATAATATGTAAAAAGGCAGCTGATCTTTTCAGACCAGCTGCCTAAGTTTTCATCTATTTCTTCTTACTCCAGATCAATCTTCTCCTGCAGTACCACACAGCTCTTACTGATCGGAATGGTTGCCGAGCTTGAACAGGTTCCGAATGAATTCAGTCCTTCCGGATTTCGTCACCTGCTTTTCACTCTTTCTATATTTTCCGCACTGAATTTCCATCTCTAATCTTTACAGGAAACCGGTACGAATAATTTTTCTGCTGCCATTCCGGATCCTCCATCATCCGCAGAAGATGTTTTGCTGTGATACGCCCGAGCTGATACTTTGGATGCACCGCTGTCACCAGCTGGATACTGGTACTTGGATCCTGAAGCTCCGCATCATCAAAGGATACCAGTGAAATATCCTCCGGCACATGCAGCCCCCTCTCTTCCAGAAACTCCATGTAATAATCTGCCACTTCATCATTGTAGACCATCATCGCTGTACAATCCTTCGTCCGTCTGTACATACGGAGAAGTCCTTTTTTACTCAGCTTTTCTTCCATATCTTTTGTTGAATACCAGCGGATACAGTCATCATCAAATTTTACACCGTAATCCGACAGACACTGAATAAATCCTTTGTACCGCTCAATTCCCTGCATATCATCATATTTGAAAATTCCACCAATCCTGCGGTGTCCGTTCTCAATCAAAATCCTGGTCAGCTCGTAAGCCGATCTGGAATCCGACATTTCCACACTGTCAAATGGCACATTTTCATAATGATTATGGATAAACAGCGTCGGAATATTTCTTCTTTTGATTTCTTTATAAAGACGAATATTTGGATTTGGAAATGCAGATCTTGATCCCTCAATGATCAGACCACTAACATTACTTTTCAGCAGTCCCTCCAGATAAATCGCCTCATCATTCAGGCGGTTCTTCGTTACCGCGACCTCAATTCCATATCCTTTTTCTGTCAGCGAAGCTTCAATCCCATCATATACCCGTGGAAACAGATAATCAGAATAATAGCTCAGAAGAAGACCGATCTGTGGTCTTTCTCCATTTACTCCATTGCTGTCGTAAGAAACATAGGTTCCGCTTCCCCTCACACGGGTAATCAGTCCTTCTTCCTCTAGCTGCTGCAGTGCAGTCCTCACGGTCTGTCTGGAATACCCAAACTTCTTCTGAAGACTTGTCTCTGACGGAAATTTATCCATATTTTTAATTATACCACTGGTAATCAGTGTGTGCGCCCAATTATATAATTTCTGGTATTTAAGTCCTTCTTGATCTGTCTTATGCATAAACTCTCCATTTCCTGTTAAATAGAATATGCCTTGGCACATTCTCGCGCCGAACGCAGTCGCTTGCGACATCCTTCATCTTCGCTCCAGTGTACATCCTCACAGAGTGTTTTGACATCTTAGGAACGTATTCTTTCCTAAAATGTCAAAAAGTCAGGATCCGCAATCTTCTTTGGACTGCAAATCCTGACTTCTGATCTGTATACATCCGGGAAATTTCTTCTCGTAACTGAGAACTGTCAGTTCCCCAATCTGTAAAATTTTATCTTATTTGATTACCTGGATAGATTCTCTGTCTGCGAATACTGCAACGAAGATCAGGAATACAACACCCTGAATGAGCTGCATCATCTGTGTTGAGAATCCCATCATTGTCAGTCCACTGTTCAGTACGATGTACAGTAAAGATCCGACAACGATATTTTCAAAACGAACCTTTGCACCACCGGAAATCGGCATACCACCTAATACCAGGGCGATCAGAATCTGTGTTTCCAACTGGTTACCACCTGAAGATGTAACAGATCCGACTTTGATTACGTTGATAAATGCTGCAAATCCTGTAATTGCACCTGCAAGTACATAGATGAGGAATTTCATCTTATCTGTACGGATACCAGAGAACATTGCTGCTTTTTCACCGGCTCCGATTGCTTTCAGGTAAGTTCCGAACTTTGTATAACGGAATACGATGAATCCGATTACAAGAATCATTGCTGTACATGCAACCTTAAGTCCTGTGCTGTCATAGTTGATCAGTTTTGCAGAACCTGCAACAGGTGCATTTGTTGTAAGGTATTTGATAAATCCACGGAATAAGAACATGGTACAAATTGTAACAATGAAGGATTTGATCTTACGGAATACATAGAAGTAACCGTTCAAAGCTCCGATTGCTGCACCAGATGCAATACCGCCGATAATTGCAAGTGGAATGCTCTTCTGTGAAAGAATACATACAACGATAGATGAAATACCGAGGATAGATCCCTGAGAGAAATCCAAACCTCCCATTGTCATAATGAAGAAAACACCCATAGCTGCAATCATAGTTACATATACCTGTGAAAGTACCAGTGACATATTTCCCATCATACGGAAATCTGTCAGGACATTAAATAACAGGAAAATAACAACCAATCCTACGATTGGCAGGAGCGAACGAATTAAGGACATTTTAGATGCCTTTTTCAGCTGCTGCTCTTTATCATTTGTTTTTGCACTTACTTGACTTCCCATAGCTGCCTCCTTATACCATCATAGAAATAAGACCATTTTCATCAAGGTTCTTATCTCTATCCAGCTGACCACTGATTTTTCCATCTTTCATAATTACGATACGGTCGCACATACCGATCAGCTCCATCAGCTCTTCTGAAATCATGATAATGGATTTTCCATTCTTTCTCATCTGATTCATTAACTGGTAGATATCCTGTTTAACTTTGATATCAATACCACGTGTCGGGCTGTCCAGTACAAC